>Ga0315913_1010016_pt1 | contig 11011 bp, 8 predicted proteins | sample MpolsnodulesMG_FD_207736 | JGI IMG/M metagenome (GOLD analysis project Ga0315913, IMG submission 207736) | Medicago polymorpha root nodule microbial communities from Los Angeles, California, United States - small nodules | ecosystem: Host-associated > Plants > Roots > Nodule | place: USA... | reverse complement strand
TTAAAATTGTTAAATGTTGGTCAATTTGTCCTCTCTATTAGTCAACATGACGTGGTCGTTGACCTTCTACGTTGCATTGTCACGTGGTTTGACATGTAATGCCACATTATAGAGGGATTATAAATCAATAAATCTTTGAAATAAAAAAATGCTAATACAAATAAAAGGTCAACAAAAAACGGAAAAGAAGCAAAGATGCTTGAGATATTAAACTAATCTTATGCCTTCACTTAACCCAGATAACTTATATTTTAAGCTTCTAAATCTCTCGGCAAGTTCATGTTAACAAAAATAGGCAACAAAAAAAAAAATCTCAATCCCACATCAAAATTTGAAGTAGAGACACGACACAAGTTGGTGGGCCAGCCGACCCCGCCCTGTTTTTTCAGGGCACTAAACGAGACATGCCAACAAGAGGGGACAAGTTCAGCACAACTCGACAAAAAAAGCGGGCCAAACAGGTCAGCCCGACTGATCGGACCCGATTTGCCACACCTGCCTCTAGATGCTACTAAGCTATGAACATCAAGAATCTCATCATAACAGGTGTTATTAGCAATTGCAGCCTGCTCAAACTAAAACGGATGATAATAATACGTTAAAAACTATATATTGTGCTACACTTGACAAACTAATGAACTCCCGACACATGATTTGCAAATGACTTCTAGAACGGTAAAATTCATGATTTAATTCTAATAACCACGTGGAACTACAAAACTATCAACACAACAAACATTTTCAGAAGTTCATCGTAGCTGCATGTTAATAAATCTTAAAAAGGTCTACATTGGGGTTGCAAAAATCAATAAGGGCAAACCATAATGCAATCATTGTCATTAATAGTATAAATTGCAATTAGAAATGGACAGCAACATATATTTTCAAAAATACAGAAAAATATTAAAGATACACCTTCAGCACCATGGTATACATAGCTCAATAACCTTTTACAAAACAAGCTTTGGGCCGTCTCTCTAGTTCTTACCTTACAAGCTTTGGGCTTTCGGATCCTAGTTTTTGCTTCCTTTTTCTTTTGTTTTTCTTTTGACTGTGTTTTAGCCTACGCAAAACAAAAAGTAACTGTCCAAAATCAAAGATGAAATTTAAATATGAAAGTTTAAAATAAAACATGAAAATATGATGCAATTTTGTACATAAAAATAAATTTAAATATAAACAAGTACATAAAAAAAAAATGAACAAACAACACCCAAACATTATCTTATCACATAAAACGACACCATAATGTCCTATTATCATATATCATATTTTACCCAACTCGTTAATCTCTAGATTTTTCTTGATAGTTTCTAATGTAGTTTTTCGAGGTCTTCTTCTGCCTCTAGTGATTTGACTGCTCTACATCTGATCTACTCTCCTTCGTAGAGAATATACATGTCTTTTCTCTATATGCTCAGACCACCTAAGCCGAGTTCTCACCATATTTGTTAGATAGGCACTACCCCAACTCTCTCTAATGTTGTCACTTCTAATACTATCTTGTCTAGTATTACCGCATATGCAACGCAACATTCTCATCTCCTCAATGCTTATTTTAATCTCGTGTTGATTCTCTATTGAAAATGAACGTTATTATTTATAATTTCAAACCAACTTGCAATTGATTGAGTAATCTTTTTCAAGAAGCCAAATCAAAATATTCATAAGAGAAAAAAAGTTGCACTTGAGCACATGCAGTACAGAAGATGAGCTACTAATAATTGTGACAGCAACAAAAATGAGTTATGTGGCTGGAGCCAAGTTTGGTCTGTGGTTGGAGCTTGTTAACTTCTCAACTTAATACTAAATCAACAAAAACCAGCACCTTAGCACAGTATGAGATCCCCTTCCAAGATATTACAACAACCCCTAACTATCATTTCTTGGTCCTTTAGTACCAAATGTCCACACCCTACTTCAAGCAAGTAATTATGCACCAGTCTATTAAACCATCAAAGCCGTTCTTCAGTTGCAGATTCAAAGCAAATCTACCACCTAGCATCTCATTATAAACTTAGCCGTATTGTTGAAGAAAGACTTAGTTTTTCTAATAAATTGATTGAGATGTGGATAATTTGAAATTGTAACGATATGCATGCATAAACTATTAAAACATACAGAGACAAAGAAACTACTGCAATGCAAAATAGATTGTTAAGTCCATTGTTTGTTTGTTTGTTCATGTAAAGTAAAAGCAGAACTAATATGATACAAGTATTCTACTACAACACAACATAAACATACTTTCCTCTGAAATAGATTAAAAAGAAGATCACACTACAAACATTAATATAAAACTAAAAGATAACAATAGAATATATGAATTACCAGTGTGGTGATAGCAGACTCTCGTTGTAAATATGTAGATCAAGTGCAAATCGACCAGAAATTGTAGTACAATAATCTAAGCCACCATCATTATTTAAATTATATACGCTGAGTTTAGAACGCTGAGGTCTCATAAAGAGAACTCCGTATTCCGAAATGAATAAGGCATCAGATAAACAATAAGGACCAGATGATGTTAACTTATTCTGGGGGATGATCATCAGTTTAGTCCATGACTCAACAACTCCATACTCTTTCATCATCCACACAACCCAATGAGTTTTGTTAGAATGATCAAAAGATACATAAATGCGGTTACTTGAAACGTACAACACAGTATTCTTGTCACGATAATCTTGAGGCAGCGACATCTCCCCATAAGTTTCATTCTCAATATCAAAGAAAACTATCACCTTTTTACCGAAGGCATCTTTATTAACTATCCAATTTAAATTGCCGCTCACAAATTTCCCTACCCCTAACCGACCAAGATCACAACGCGGATCACATGGGAACTTTTGAATAGTTGTCCAATCTTTTTCCCCAAAGGTATAAATTAAGGTCTTAGTTTCATCGAGATTATAGCAATTTTGCACAACTGCTAGGACCTTGTACCTGTCGTTAACTTGATCATAGCCAAAGCCACGATGTAGGAACCTCTTATTATCAAAACTATCAAAAGCAATAATGGTTGGAGATGGTTTGGATTTCAATTTGATGGAAGGATTCCACAAAGTAAATTGAGAGTAATAATCACTCAAACAAAGCAACCCATTGCATGAACCTATGATTGTCATTAATGTGGTGTGTATCATTTCAAAGTTAGCGGGTTCAACACGGTGGGCTGATGGGTTATCCAACAGTGGTTTTAAAGGATAAGATACGAGATTGCACTTTGAAATACCGATAAAGACAGAGACCAATTGTGGGCTGGCGGTTGAGATCAGAACGTGTTTCTTTGCGAATTGAGGATCTGAGATTAAGGTTTTCCAGAGTTTGCAAACGCACCTGAATTGAAGGAGGGATCTCACCGGAAGTCGAAGGAGTATCTCAACGATGATTTCTTCCGGAAATATCGGCGACGGCATGTCGGCGGTGATTTCCGACACCGATTGAGTAAAAACGGTGACGTTTTGAAGGTGTCGTAGACGTCTCCTTGTCCTTGAACGATTATCACAAAATGTTATCATGTTTTTTGTTTGATCGAATCGAATAAAATAAAAAAACGTAAGTCCTCCAAATATATATATATGTAAGGTTTTTTTATTTTTATGTCACGTGTCACTTCCACGTTTATTCTCAATATTTTTATTATTTTATAAAACCAATATTTTATTTGACATAAATATCTTAACAAACTATATATAATACTTTCAATTTTAAAGAATAAAATAATACTTTCTATCCTATCCATTAAATATTTCACTTTTTTTTAGTGAATTAAATGCTTCACTTCATTTTTTAAATAGTTTTTTGTTTAATTAATTAATGTCTTATACCACATTTTTAACCTAAATTGATTATTTAAATTAATTTTGTAATTTTTTTTATGCACATGTGCTACTGATATATTAAGATTTTTTTCAAATAAAAAAAATTATATGTTTCATAAATATCTCAACAAAGTTAACATAGATGATCTTATTTTATGATAAAAAGACTCTAATTAGTTTTTTTTTTCCTTAAGAAAATAAGTTTCAACTAATTACTATGTAATCTTTTAGCACCGTATTATTCAATTAGTTTTTCTTTATGAGAAAAAAGGGTTTCAGTTAGTTATTATATTATCTTTTATCATCATATTCTAATGTAAATGTTAACTATAAATAAATGAGTTTTTGTTAATCATATATTCATGTATTTTGAGCACAAACGAAAACACAAACTTTCTTTTGATCTAACTCAAACTTTCATGGATGAAAAGGTGTGCATCAGTTTTTTTCTTTATTAACATTTAAAAACTAACGTGATTTTACATTATTTAAAGTTATTTTTATATGAAAACTAATCTTTACGATTTTTATTTTTCATGTTTTATTACTGTTTTTAGAACATTTTTATGTATAGTTTTTTTTTTGAAGGATGAACATTTGTATGTATAGTTATTCACAATTTTTGTTGTTTCTATTTTCTAATATTCTAAGGGAGCAAAATTCAATGTTGTGTGGAGGGACAAAGTTACAAAATATTAATCTATATTGGTTGAGGGAATGTGTTACGAGATAACAAATATCTCAGATTTTAAAAACACTATAAATTTAAACCAGCTTGCCATGAATATAGACTATTTTTTAAGGTTCTCGTGAGCTTAACTCAGTTGGTATGGACAATGCATAAAATATGCAAGGTCCGGGGTTCAAACCCCGGCCACCACCCAAAAAAACAGAGACTATTTTTTAAGGATATTTCACCATGTAGCTAGTTGATGATTCAATTGTTTCTTTTTACGCATTCAAATCCGCATCTTATGATTGAATTTTAAAAGTTAAGAATGAAGATTCACACACCTGATTGGTATTTATTCACATCTTATGCAAATCAACTTATTGACTTTGCGTCTGAAAATCCAGATGTTCCAATTATTTTCATATTCCAATTGGCTATGTTTAAATTGTATAAAGGTATTTTTTTTTAAGAAATTGTTATCTGCTTCAAATTAAAGTTTATTGTGTATATTAAAAATTGTTTGCAAATGTTTAATTTTTTTTTAATATTTTGGACTTTAAGGAAAAATGGGAGTATCAAACACACCTTATAATAATTCAAAACTAATAATTAACACTGATATTCTTGAAGTTCAACAACTCCAACCTAGGTATTCTGAATATAAATCAATCATATATTCTATTCAAACTTTTAAGACAAAAACTAATTTATGTTTGTATTTTTATATTAGGTAGAAAGAACTCAATTCAAAATCAAGTTCTCAATCATTGGCTAAATTAATTACATAACCAAGATACTGATTAGAAATGACTTCTTGAAAATGTCTACTTTCAAAGCAATTAGCAGAGTTAAACAATTGCCAAAAGGTTTGTTGTTATGTACATTACCCACATATAATTTTTTTTAAATTATTTAAAAAAAAAATGAAATATACAAGAGTATTTTTAAGATGGTTCTTTTGTCACATATGATATTGTGAAATACATATGCTCTGAATCACGATGGTCCTATCGTGGATGTACATCAAAGAATTGTTTGCCTAGGGTTAGAGAGAAAGATGAATGATATTATTGTTGGAGATGTGAGAATGATTATGCGTCATTTGTCTGTAGGCCCTTACGATTTTTTTTTTTGTTTTGGAAAATCGAACTTATTTCATTTCATTCTAATTTTAATTATAGAGTTACCAAGGCTTACACTCATGTTGATGTTGGTGTGATTTAAATAAATATGTATAACATTCAAATTAAGGTGGTGGATCACACAGATTCAACTATATATTTTTGTTATATTTGACGGTGAAAGTGCAAATTTTTCAAAGAAAATGTAAAATGTAAAATAAATGTTTCTGTCTCCAATAAATAAATGTAAAATAAAAATATCGAGATGAGACTACGTTACAATTTTGTTCCTAGGAATCATGGTTCTTTTTAATTTAAAAACAGAAACCTAAGAAAATAAGTAGCATCAAACTGCTAGTAAATCTAAGAAAAGAAAACAAGTCTTAAACAAGTAGAAGTGATTAATATCTAATACAAGTAATGTTGTTGGATATTGAAGAAGTTATATCCAATTTGTGTCATTGTTTGAAAGTCTCTATCAAAACCCTTGTTGAATGAGAGCACCTGCCTTGCTGGAATTGTCAAATCGAGCCTTTAACAATGTTGCAGGAAAAAATGCATGCTGAGCAGCAATTGAGAGTTGAGACAGAGGGATAGTTGGATTATTAGGGATTGGAGCTGCAATGTTAGAATGCAACTTGAGAAAGAGAAGAAAGAAACTAAGAAGAGAATTTGTAAGGATAAATGGAATAGTGTGAATTGTCTGCATATTCCATTTTCCTTGAAGGCTATAAGTAAGGAATTTGGTTACAATGAAATTCCCAATCATTGCCACAATCTAAGAAATTTGTTAACTAACTATTGTCAGCAATATTAATCTAGAAGGTATTCACCTGTGTTGCAACTTGCAAGGTCACTTTTAGAGTGTAAGAGCTGTCATCAATGCCTGCATAACACCAAACTTTAGCATGAATGAATGCACAAACAGGAGCAGAACACTAAGCAGCAACGATTGAACTATCAAGTTAGTTTAAAGATTATTAATTTGTAAACAACAATTTTGGTCCTAAATGTGTGAAACGTATTGAAATTACACACACACCCCAAGTGTCTCTATTGTCTGTAAATTTATTGACTAAATTGACCAAAGAAAAAAGTATCCAAGGACTAAACTAACTAAACAATGTTGCGTTTGTTTACCGTGATAAAAATAATTTTTTCTAAATTGTTTGGATACACCTACGTAAAAGGAGTTTTTGTTACAAAATTGGTTTCTTTTGACCCATATTTTCTCCCTCGTATAAAAAAAAAACTTTTTTTTGAGAAGCTGCTCTTTTCGGATTCATTTAAAGTCGTTTTTAGGGCCCGTTTCTTACGGATTAAAATAAAAGTGATTTTCATATAAAATAATTTAGAGATTATGGGCCCGTTTGTTACGGATTAAAATAAAAGTGATTTTGATATAAAATAATTTAGAGATTATATTTTAGAGATTATATGAAAAATCAGAATCTATTTTGCGTTTGTTTACTGTAATAAAAATCATTTTTTTTTAAACAAATAATCTAGTTTGTTTGGATACAACTATATAAAAGGGTTTTTTTGTTACAAAATTAGTTCAATCTTTTAAAGTATATTTTCTCTCTCCTCTAAAAAAAATCTATTTTATTTTAAGCACTTTCTAACAGCTTCTCATTTGAAGCTGTTTTTCGATTATTTTTAGATTCTGATTTTTTTAAAAATTTGTAACAAATGAATACAATACTCTTAAAAGTGATTATTTTTTTAAAATAAGTGATTTTTTCCCTAAAAAAGCTATAACAAACGGGCTCTATATTTTAAAGATTTTTTGAAAAATCAAAATCTATTTTGTATTTGTTTACCACAATAAAAATCACTTTTTTTAAACAAATAATTTAATTTGTTTAGATACAACTATATAAAAGGGATTTTTTGTTACAAAATTAGTTCAATCTTTTAAAATATATTTTCTCTCTCCTCTAAAAAAAATCTATTTTTTGAGAAGCTACTCTTAACAGCTTCTCATTTGAAGCCGTTTTTAGATTCTGATTTTTTTAAAAATCTGTAACAAATGAATGCAAAACTCTTAAAAGTGATTATTTTTTTTAAAAAAAGTGATTTTTTCATGAAAAAAAGCTATAACAAACAAGCTTTTAGATTTTTTTTAGATTCTAATTTTTTTTTAAAAAAACTGTAACAAATTGATGCAATATTCTTAAAAGTGATTATTTTTTTTAAATAAAGTGATTTTTTTTCTTAAAAAAATTATAACAAAGGCTTATAAATTTATTGAATAATAAATTAAATGAATTAAAAGTTAAGTGAAAAATTTAGTGGATAAGATTATATTTGTTGAGATATTTATGGAAAATATTTTATATATATACACTATTGAGTTAACCCTAGTTTCTTATAATATTTCTCTTTTCTCCATAAATTCCTACTGTTAACCGCTCTCGACGAACGATTAAGATTCATTGAGCAAAACCGAAGAACAGGTAATTATTCATCTTTCCCTTACCACTGTACTTCAACTTTATCTCCGTAACGCGTTTTTGTTAAGAAGTAGTTGTAGTTTTTTTCTTTTTTGCGATGTATATGCATGATCTGAAATCCGGTAAATCATACGCAAAACAATAGTTCTTCTGACTATAATAAATATATAAGAGTATATATCTATGTCAATGGAATATCATGAATACCATGTCTTTTTGTATTCTTATCACTGTTGAGCTACTTAGCTTATACGTCAAGTTAACTTGAAAGAAACAGCTCTTCCAACCCATGCACCTTTTCTGTTCAAATCCTGTATTTAGTTTTAGGTAATAATGCCTTGGGATGATTATAAGGTCTGTTTGGGAGGGGATTTGTTTGGAGGATTTTCGAGGTGAGGTCTAAGTTGAAATTTTTTAAAAATTTAAAAAACACAGGGGTGGGAATAGGCTAAGCCGAGCTAGGTTTTGCAAGGCCTAATCCTGGCCTGCCAACTTTTTTGAAGGCCTAAGCCTGGTCTACGGCCTATCATAGACTTACTTTTTAAGCGTGAGTCTGGCCTTCTGAAAGCCTGATACGGTTTGCTAGCCTGTTTAAAAGCCTATTTCATATGAACATTTTTAAATAAGCAATGTTTCTAAGTTTAAATAGACTAGCAAATTAGATTAAACTCTCTTTTGATAATCAACTTGAGTTTTTGGGGAATTTGTCTGTATATTGTATCCGATTTCAATTCTAGTTTATAATAATACATTTAAATATACAAAAAATTAATGTATACTAATAAGTTTAAACTACTGAAAAAATTAACAAATTTTTATTTTAATTCAAAGTACAAAATATAATATAATAATAAATAATATTATTCATATTTACTTAAATAGGCCGGCCTAATAGGCCTAAGAGGTTATGCGGCCTGACCTTTTAAGCTAAATAAGCTTCTAAAAAAAGCCTAGGCCTTCTCTATTTAAGAAAAAAGTCTGCCCTGGCCTGGCCTATCGTATGCTATGCTAGTCTGTAGGCCGGTCTGACCTATTCCCATCCATGAGTAGAGGTTTCCAAGATTTGTATTGGTATGGAAAATTGATCTGTCTCATGTAGAGGACTATTTTGTGAGGGTTGAGATATATTTTTACTCTTAGTTTTACAATTGGATTGTTTATGAGAATTGGCGGCTACCACGATTCCATGAAGGCTTCTATATCTATATGTGGCTTGTATATAAATGTTTGGTAGAAAGCGTTTAAGTCCCTTGCATTCCGATTTTGCATGATATAATTCATATACTTTGCAGCAGTGAAAAGAAAATGGGGAATCTTGTGTGTTGTGTGCAAGTTGATCAATCTCAAGTGGCTATGAAAGAAGGTTTTGGGAAATTTGAAAAGGTGCTTCAGCCGGGATGCCATTGCATGCCATGGTTCCTTGGAAAACGAATTGCTGGTCATCTCTCTCTTCGGGTTCAACAATTGGATATCAAATGTGAGACCAAGACAAAGGTTTGTTACTGTCTCAAACATCAATTAAACCAAATCTTCATGTCATTCCATGCTTTTCAATAACATAAATACTTTCTTTTTGGCTAGGATTTGTTTTTAGTTGTCATCCTGGTGCTATGCTAATTTGATTCCTACGTGTTTTCTTTATATGGTTATCTCTTTCACTAGTATCACGCCACTTTCAATACTTCATATGTTATGTAATGTATGCATAACAAGACACATTGTGCATTTTCCTCATATATTTTCCATTGAATTAACGTTGATTGGTTTTAATATTTGTTTGCAGGATAATGTCTTTGTCAACGTTGTTGCTTCTATTCAATACCGTGCCTTGGCAGACAAGGCTAATGATGCATTTTACAAACTTAGCAACACAAGAAACCAAATTCAAGCTTATGTTTTTGATGGTATAAACTATAAACCATGACCCTGCTTAGCAGTACATAAACATGAAATAAGTGGTTTAAAAATATGCAAATTATCTACTAAGGTAAAATTTATATTCTCCTTGCAGTAATTAGGGCAAGTGTTCCAAAACTCAACTTGGATGATACTTTTGAGCAGAAAAATGAAATCGCAAAAGCTGTGGAAGAAGAACTTGAGAAGGTTCTTTTTTGTTACAATTTTTTTTATTGATATGGTGAACTGTGGATTTATGTAACTTTGAATAATCTCAACAGGCTATGTCAGCTTATGGATATGAAATTGTTCAAACACTGATTACTGATATAGAGCCAGATGTCCATGTGAAGCGGGCTATGAATGAAATCAATGCAGGTATTTTTTTTTTGAAGACTGAGATGTCCCCACGGAATTGTTTGTTATGTGAATTAAACTTACATGTTCAATTTGCCTTTTAATTTATCTTATTCCCCAAAAGAGGGTCAATCAGTTTTTAAGAATGTCTTGTAAAAAAAAGTGTTTAAGAATGCCTACCCTTTTCCTCAAGGTTCGTCATGCATATATTGAAAACTATGTGAAGATGCTTTTAATATACAAGCTCTTATTATTAAGTATTTGATCGTAAATCTATTTTTATTAATTGCAAAAATTATTTAGGCATTCCCTTTGGTTTGTTTTGCTTCTTCGGAGTCCAATAGATAGTCATGCTATGAATCATATTATCAGCTCAACCTTGTTTGACTTATGTTTTAACTAGATAATGTATGAAGTCTTTTGTCTCAAATGATTAATTTGTAGTTTACAATATGCCAAATATCTCCTTTATTCTCGAATTGCCATATTTTCTTATACTGTTTTCTGTCTTGTGATCAGCTGCAAGAATGAGGTTGGCAGCTAAAGAGAAGGCTGAGGCAGAGAAGATCTTGCAAATTAAGCGAGCTGAGGGTGAGGCTGAGTCTAAATATCTCTCTGGGCTGGGTATTGCTCGCCAGCGTCAAGCCATTGTGGATGGTTTGCGAGACAGTGTGATTGGATTTT
>Ga0315913_1010015_pt1 | contig 11012 bp, 5 predicted proteins | sample MpolsnodulesMG_FD_207736 | JGI IMG/M metagenome (GOLD analysis project Ga0315913, IMG submission 207736) | Medicago polymorpha root nodule microbial communities from Los Angeles, California, United States - small nodules | ecosystem: Host-associated > Plants > Roots > Nodule | place: USA... | reverse complement strand
CAGTGATAACTCCTAACTCTGAAAGCTGAGTTGAAAATGTTAAGATCCAATACATTCAAAAGCATGAATCAATTTTTAAAATAAGTTGTTAAAAATAAGCTGTTTTGCATAAAATGAGTTGTTTTAAATAAGCTGTTTTGAATAAGTTTTTTTTTTAATAAGCTGTTTTCATAACACAAGCTGTTTTGAATAAACAGTTTTTTAAAATATGTTGTTTTGCATAAAATAAGTTGTTTTTAAAATTGATATGGTTGATGGTTCGGTTTGATTCGGATAATTGTGGTTACCAACGGTTCAGTTCAGTTAGTGGATTGTTATCAAAATAATGGTTCGGTTCAAGAATTGGTTAAATGGTTCAGTTAATTTTGATACGATTCGGTTTGGTTAACCGATGCGAATTGGTTTTTGGTTATTTTTGCCCACCCCTAGTCTTTATTATATAAAAAGTTGTTTAAGGGTATAATTGAAATAATAAAAAAGTAAGTATAAATATACGCATATAGTTTGTTACACTTTTTAAATGATAAAGGAAAAAAATCAGACATATATAATCATATCGTATTTGTTACATTTTTTTTAATGTTCAAATTTGTTCTTATTTATTTGTTTTAAAAATTGGAGGCATTTTTGAAAGAGAAAAAGTCAACCTAAAATACCTGAAAGAAATTATTTTCTTTATATATAGTATAGATTTCAATTAATTATTAAAAGATATGAAAATGCTTTTAATGACATGGAAAAATGAATTAGGCAATACGTTCATGTCACATCACTGCCAAGTCCTTAATAAAAGTGACAAATCACTAAAACCGACGGGGGACTTAAACAAATCCAAAAAATGTAAAACATGTGGACCAAATAGTGGCTTTAAACATAGGGGATAAAATTTCAATTAACCTAAAATATGGGGACGAAAATTACATTATAACAAATTACAAAAAATGTTTTTATTCTTTCTTTTGTTGAGCAAATATTGTTTTATTCTTTGTCTTGTTTATTTTCTATTCTAGTTTTTTTTCTTCTCAACTTAATCTTTATCGTTCAGATCCAAAAGCTTTATCTTTCTAAGATTGTTCATTCATCAATTGCCACGCTCTAGATTGGAAATGCTAAGTTTCATTTGAAGACAAAAACATAAAATAATATAGATATGGTGTGTTTTGATACGTAGTTGGGATATACATAAGGTTTGATTGCACTTTTGGCCCTTTAAGTATCACAAAGTTGCGATTTTCGCCCCTTATAAAAAATAGTTACAGATCAACCCCTTAAGTTTACCCCCTTTTGCACTTTTGGACCCTTTATCCAATGTTGACTCAGTCAACGCACACGTGACACCTCACTTAAGTGAGTTGGACGCCACATGTGCAATTTTTAATTTAAAAATAAATAAAAATGCCACATTTGTAATGTTTTAATTTTTAAAAAAAAAAGAAAGAAGGAAAGGCATGTGTGAGAAGGGGGGTCACGTGAGTTCTGATGGCACAAGAACAACAACTTCATCTCTTTCCTTCATGTTGAGACTCACACTCTTTCCACCGGAAGTAGATTTTAGAGCGAAAGACTGACAATGAATCGAATCAACTCGAATATAGTTCGAAGATCGACCTGAGAATTGACTCGTTGAACTTAGTTTATGAACAAAACGAGCTGAACTTGAGTTAAAAATTAAGTTCGTTGACTAAATGAGCTGAATGTGAATTATATGTAGTTCAACTCGTTTGATTTATGGATTGACTCGATTATATATCTAGATATATGTAAGAAGAAAAACCAAAAAACATTTTTTTTGAAAGAAGAAAAATCAAAAAACATAAAAATCAAGACAATCATTAATTGTTGCAACTTTTTAAATATTCTTACAAATATATCCTCATAAAAATTTGTGAAGTATTAAATATACTCACTAATATTAAAAATACAAATATAAAATGAAGGCTAAAAAAGTATATAACACAATAAATATACCTTAAAAGTTGTGATATGTTTTTTTTTTTTGTATTTATTATTATAACCAATTTTTCTTTTGAAAAGTTTCTTATATAAATGACCGGAGTACTATTTAATATTTTGGTGTATTCATTATAAAATATTTTTAGAGTTTAATGGTGGTGGATTAACGGTTCAAAATACTTTTGTACACACAACCAATCAAAACATTTTAAATTGCCACAAATTAAAAACATTAATTGATGTGGCGATTCTAAATGTTATGATTGATTGTATGTGCAAAGTTGTTTTGGACCATCAACCCACCACCATTAAACTCATATTTTTTAATATTTTTTTGAAGGGTCATATTTTTAATATTTTGGTGTATTCATTATTAAATATTTTAATTTTTTTTACACTTGAATATTTTTGGTCAAAACCAACAATATTGATATTTTTTTTACCTTGCATTTATTTATTATGATAAATTGTTTATTATTAAGATGAAAGACCAGAGTTTACTTTTTAATTCTAATTTATAGAGCAAAAGGTCAATGTATGTCTCTGAATGTTGCGTTTACAAGGATTATTTTGTCATTAAAAAAGGTTTGGCGGCGCAACTTGTTGCCCGCTTGCCTTCTATTAAAGTTTAAATAATGGTTTATATATAAAGTAAAAATAAATTTGCTAAAAAAATAATAAATTCATAGACATTTTAAAATGGTTTTTAAAAAATTCAATCGTGATTGAAGTATTAAACATGTTAATTTAATTTTTTAAAAACAGTACCAAAAAAAGTTTAATTCTTTAAAAAATAATTTATAATATCTTTAATTTAAAAATGAAAAATAAAGAAGGCATTATATAATTGGAAGGACTGGGTTGGAATGAAGGAAACGGTACGTGGCGAGAAGCAACTAATGAAAAGTGTTGAAATATGAGGGAGGGAGTATTAGACAAGAGTGACGCGCACACAGACAAAAAACAAAAGCATGAGTTTCATGAATTTAACTTTTCATCTCTCCTTCCACCGTCACTGCTTTCATCTTCAACTAACCCCTTTCACAAGTTTCATTAATCCTAATCCTAATCCTAATTTTCTTCATTTCATTCTCTTTTATTATTATTTCCCATCTTTATCTTAATTAATTTCTTCATTCAGATAACCCAAATCTTGTTCAACAATACACAAACGATTTTTCCTTATACGTCGTCGAAACGCATAAGGAAAAAGAAAACAACATCGTTGGTCAAATCAATTAAGGTTTCAATTTTGTCGTGTTTTCGCAATACGATGGTATCAGAATCATCATCTAGAAGAGGTGTAAGTAATAACACTATAAATTGGTTTGAAACAAGTTTTCCTTCGTGCTGATTCTTCACTTCAGAGCTGATCACGTGATCATGATTCCTCGCACGTGGCAACGGTTTCGAGCTGCTTCTTCTCAACAAGAGGGTGGTTCTTCTTCTTCTTCTTCTTCTTCTTCTTCACGGAATGTGATGTTCTCTGAAGAGGCTCGCCGTGCTGTTGCGGCGGATAGACTTCCTTTGGTACCTTTAACTGATATTGTCGGTGGAGTTAACGACAGCTTCTCCACTTTTTCCTGGTTTGATTTTCAGCAGATTGCTAAGATGGTTGATCAAATTCTTCCTTTTTCGCTCTTGTTGTTGATTGTTTTGATCCGCCGCCACATGGAATGTATGATCTTCTTTTGTTTCTCATCTTTCTTTTGTCCTTCAAATGTTCCCGTATATTGGATCGGATGGTGTTTTTGATGTGTAATGTAATGTAGTATAATCTTCAATCATATGGCTGAACCAAGTTCATTTTGCTGCTTGAGATATTGGGCATGTTTGGATTAACAGCTTATTTGTAGCTTATAGCAGAAGCGCTTATCATGATAAGCGTTTGTGTAAGCTCGCACAGGCTATTTCTATAGCAAATGATAAAATAAAGTTAAATTCATTTTATATATGCTATAAAAAAGCTTATGAAAAACTGTCATGACATGTTTTCATAAGTTCTCACAAAACATATGTCAGTAGATAAAGCTCAAATTAGCCAATCCAAACAGGCCCATCATGTTAATGCTCCGTGTTTCTGTAATGATCCTTACTTGATGCTGTCTAAGCTTTACTCCCACTTGGGTTGGCCTGATGGTATTGGCTTGGGACCTTGGAGTGTGCTCCTCTCAAGGTCTCAGGTTTGATTCTCTCGGATGCCAATTTCAGCGGGCCAGTTTAGCTTCTTCCAAAAAAAAAAATGTCCAAGCTTTACTCAGTGAAGAAGACTGTATTGAATTTGTGCTATCTAATTTCTTGTGAGTATATTTGTTCTTCTTTGCAACGTCTTCATCCCTCCTTGATAAGGTAATAAAAACAACATGGTTTGATGTTTAACTGTTATTTGTATTGAATTAAATGCGTAGTTGATTCTATGGTCTAAGGAACTGCTTCTCACATATAGTTAGTTTCAGTTTCCTCTAAATTTCTACTTCGGCTGTTTCCACCATTTTTGTTCCGAACATAAAATGTTAGTACTTAGCAGTTAGTGTGTTATGTTAATAGGGGAGTTGAGTCAATGACCTCTTTATCACTCAAACCCTATGTTATACCTTCGAATCCAATCCATCGATTTAACTGTATGATATTTGTATATGAAAACTTGCAGATTTCTTTGTCACAATTGGTGTATCAGCTGTAATGTTCAGGTCAAATGAGATTGTCAAGAAACATACTGCGCTGAAGGTACTATGCCCATAATTATGCAAGTCCTTTAGAATTTTCATTTCGAAATGAAGCATCTACTTGTGAATTCCCGTCCTCCTCACAAAAAGATGACAAAAAAAATTAGAGAGGCTCAATTCGATTTCTGTTTTGCAGGGAGATCAGAAAGTCTCCGCTCTTCTTGCTCTCTCTTTTATGTTCATGCTGTACGTGATGTGCATTTACCAGTGTTATGGAAATGATGATGTTTTATTCCCTCTGGCCATGTTTCCGCCAAAAGCAACACCGTCTTTTGGGCAAGCGATATTCATCATTTTGGTTAATGGTATGGATTCATTCTATATATGCAGTTATATTGTTATCAGTTGTTTGCACACCAGACAATTTATTTGCTTTATCAGGCTTAGTGACATAAAATGTAAGTAAATAGTTTGTGATTGAAATAGAAAGTAATCTGCTTATAAAGTAATCTGGCGTGCAAATAATTATGCTTTATTAGAGTACGGGGTTCTTTTAAATTTCAGCACAATAGTAGGGTTATTTGCTCAATTAATGATAATGAAAGATAAGCTTTCCTTTTTGTTTTTATTTCATAACTTCTCTATTTTGAAATATTTTTATTATTTAAAGACTAAAGTATATCATGGATGTGGAAGGAGTACAGTAAAACGAGTCTTTTGTATTTAATCAGTGGGATATGACCAAATTTGAATAACTTTGTTTAGGGTAAAGTTAACAGTTCTTTGCCAATGCGGGTTTGCTTACTTGGTCAACCTTCTTCTCCTGACAATTGCATCACTTGAGTCCATTATTGGTTGGTTATCTAACCGCACTTCTCATTTTAATTGATATTATCACATAAATTGTGGAATATATCAATTGGTTTGCTATTGTGTGCGCTGTTGATGGATTCGATGTTTCTTTTAGAATTTTCAGGGTTCATGTTACTCTTGTATGCCGTGCAGGAAACAATGACGGAATCCAAATAAACTTATTACAATATTAAACGTGTTTTAAGTTTTGATCCAAGATTTGCGGGTCTTGCATTGTGTGCCAATTTGAAGTATTTTTCATGCTGTGTATAAGAAATTAACGTAATAACATTTACCAAATTTGCCTGTTTGCATAATATTTAAGTAGTTTTGTTTCACTATAAATTGTTGTTTCAGAATAATGCTGTGAATCACTTAGCTGCTGCAATGTTTTAGGTACTTTTCGACACCAACAATGAGTTGTATCTTTTTACATATCTATTGTTTTACAAGTATCTTCCCATCCCCGGTGTCCTGGTGTATTATTTATGTGTGTTGTCTATTCTTGATATTGGTGTTTCTATGGCATACAATTATTCTAATTCTTTTGTGGTGAGAAACAATTACTGGTTAGTATCCATGGTCACAATATTCATTGGCTTTCAGATACAATGGTGCGGCAAGTGGCAATGGCTTTCAAGTGTTTGTTGCTGATTTACTGCAAAAATGGCAGAGGCCATAACTTCCGTCGACAGGTTAGGAGTAGTTTCCTTGCTTTTCACAACAAGCCTGTAGTTTTCAAGTATAGTTTTCTGTTGCACTGATCTGAAAATGTTTTAAATTGTTTCAAGGGTCAAATCTTAACTCTGGTTGAGTACACACTGCTACTATATCGTGCTTTCTTGCCAGCACCAGTTTGGTACCGATTTTTCTTTTACATGGACTTTGGAAGTCTCTTCTCATCAATAATCACAGGATTGTATCTAACATTCAAGTTAACATCTGCAGTTGAGAAGGTAAGCTTTCATTCTTTAAAATTGGCTTTCTTATGCTGTATATAAAGATGTTTGTGCACGACCCTTAATTATTCCATTTTCTTTACCCATCTATATGTTTATTAGGTGACATGCTTACTTTTTGCCTTAAAAGCATTATCAGAAGACGAAATTCTTTATGGTGTTTATGCTACACCAGAACAGGTAAATATTCTGAAAAATGATCTGATTAAATCTGGATCTGAATAATTGCAATCTTAATTACGTCTCTACTTTCTTTGTTTCAATAGCATTTTTTCGCTTTGACACTGTAGCTTTCTCAATGCATACACAACCTATAAAAGTTATTGAAAATTGGATGTGCAAATTTTAGAGGTTTAAGATAAGGGACCTGTGTCCCTCCTTCAAATATTCATTTATGCAATCAAATAAAGGAATTATATACTTAAATGGAGTTAACTTTACCTCTTAGCCCACAACATACTTTGTTAATCTGAAATTTGAAGTCGATAAATTAATGCAACAATCTTCAGTTATAGTAAAAAGATGTGGAATATGTTTGCATTCTCTCCATAATGCATTGTGTCATCATGACACTCAATTTGTTTAGTTGTATGCTTGGTAGTTGTGTAATATAATAGAACAGCATTTTTATGGATGGTGTGGGGAATGGGAAGGGATCCTTAAAAAAAAGAATATGATACTATATTCATCTGCCTCATCTTTTTTTCTGAAAGCTTTTCAAAGTTTTAAATGCTTATCAAGGGACAAGGAAACGTAAGGTTTTTGTATACTTTTTTTGTGAATGCTACTTATTTGGTTACGGTTTTGTTTCCAATCTTCATAGTTGTTACTTGTTGGTTTGATGAATTAATTTATTTCTATACATGCATTTTGTATGTTGCCCTTGTTTGTATATGTAGATTAAGTTTTTTGTGATCTTTCGAGATTCCTTAGTCCTGACCCTTGCTTCAAATTTAGAGCAATTTCTGCCGAGTCAGCTTATAGAGGTTTTAGAAGTAAGGAGGGAAGATCTTTGTGGCATGCCTTGTTTACATTTAATTGTGTCAAATTAAGGAGAAAAGCTAAAAATTCAAGCCCTTACAAAACCGGCTTGTAAGGTGATGAGACTACCCACCACTTATAAACATTTGCAGGTCATATCTCACCCAATGTGGGACACTTAACACACTCACTGACAACTAGGATTGGGCATCTGGTGTGTGACCCGAGTGGCTCGATAGCGATGATCTGATAGGATGTGGCCCAACAGATCTTGGATAGGCTGTGATGCCATCTTAGAATTTGGGATGGGCCTAACCCATTCTTACAAAATCGACTTGTAAGATGATGACTACCCACCACTTATAAACACATTTTTAGATCATATCTCATCCAATGTGAAACTCTTCACATTTTTTATCAGTCATGTGTTAGTGTTTGTAAACAGTGGTTACATTAGTTTTTAAGGTTTGAACGACTTCCTAATTGGAACTCTTTCAACCTCCCTCAACTAACCATTCAAGCATCCTACTTGGGACAGTTCTTGCTTTTACATTGCTTTGTTGGATTGTGGTTTTCTTTTATTTTCTCAAGTGCTTGGATAATGTATACTTTCATAAGGATTCTTAATATGATTATGTGGAAGAGCTGGAGGTCTTTGAAACATCGACATGGCTTTATTCTGTATTTTTTGTTTGCTATTGACCTCCCTTTTGTTATTTAATGCTGCTATTCTTTATATACTAATATTTATATAATGAAAGACTTTTTTCACTAGTCTTTTTACCGGCGGTTGTAAGTTGAGTATCTAAATGCAGGTAAGTGCTGCTGGTGATCTGTGCACTATATGCCAAGAGAAGATGCATGTTCCTATCCTGGTTCGCTGTGGACACATGTTCTGCGAGGAGTGTGTATCCGAATGGTTAGTTCATAGTTTTATTACATGTTTAGACATTTTAAATTGAAAACTTGCTGCTTATATAAGACAAATAAACTATAGGTTTATAAAAGTAACAGATAACTATTTGGGTTGGACGCCTTCCGTCTAGGGCATATCCCCTAAATTGCCTCAATTAATTATCAGAATGGCTGTCCACATAATTATTTTAGATTTACATCTCCGTCACACTTAAAATTTGGCATATATTTGCTAGATATTGCAGTGGTCTATTAATAAATTCAGAAGATGAAAATGGTTTGCATAAATAACTTGTGATTATTATTTACTAATTAAAGTTGAAACCCTTGCTTGTTATGCATCCTCAGACTATTTATTAGACTTGGATCCCGCCTCTTGATAGTTTCCTGTATGCTTTTCATTATTATCTAAGTGTTGCATTGTTAAGTTTGGCTAATAATTGCATGGAGCATGAGAATAGGATACTAGGGAAGGAGGTATGCATGGCCCCTATCTGCATTAAAATGGTTATGGAAGAAAATGTATCATTAATGGAAATGGATTTTTAATAAATTTTTAATAAGTAGCACCCACTGCTTTGCACCTAATGACCAGAAGTTGTGATTTCCCCAGACTTTAGAACTTTGAGTCTATGGCAAGGTTTTGATTTCATTAACCTTCCGTTATATTATAGAATAATATTCAGATTGTTCAAAATAATCTTTTCATAACATGTCTTTACCAATTCGTTTTTCCAGGTTTGAGAGAGAATGTACTTGCCCGATGTGCAGGACATTGGTAGTACCTGCTCATCTGCGGACCTTCGGAGATGGATCAACAAGCATGTTTTATCAGTTCTGTTGAGATCGCATTATTGCGCTAAAAATTAAAATTTTCCTACCAAATGTTCAGTAATAATGGATGGATTCTATGAATTTGAGATTGAAGGAAATAAAAAATAAAAATAAATTTATGGCAATTCAATCAAAGTTTTCATTAGTTTTTTTCTACCCTTTCTTTTCTTTCTTTTTCATTAAAATGCAAGGAGGACTGATATACATTATAGACATGAGAAATGATATTTGTACAACCATTTTGCAACAACTTTCTCTCTCATACTCACATTATGTTTTTATTCTCTCTCTTCCATTTTCTCTCTATATTATTTTTAACCAATAGAAATAGATAAAATGGAAGTTGTCGTGGAAGTTGTGACCAATGGTTGTTCAAAATATTCATTCACTCCTCACCTCATGATGATAATGACATATTGTCATCTACAATCATTATGCTTTGAGATGCGATCCATGATAACAATTGTGATAAACATTAAGGCTTTTAAAGTGTATATTTGGGATTTATATCTAAAAAGTGGGTTTTATGGTGGACCACTTTCATTGTCAATTCAGTAATCATTCAAAATACCAAAAAAGGCTGACGTATTTCGTGAGGTGGTGAATTGATTTAGGGGTTTCTTTCTTGCTACCTGTACTGGTCCGAACACAATGGGTGGGATCTAACCCTGTCAAATAAAAATGGGACAAAAATATCAGATAAGACAAGGACACAACTCAAACAGGAACCGGATTCTGGTTATTCGTTTCGTTCCAATTTAACTTGAGAACAAAGGCAATTTACTTTGACTCTTTGTGCAACGTTCTATTGGTTTCATACTAATATGTGAATACTTTGACTCTTTTTAATGTAATTTTGATTAGGGTCACAGAGTTACATCTCTTATTGCTAATTTTCTCTATTTGATCATTTTGTGGAACCGGATATTATTCTATTTAACTTCTATTTCCTTAGAAATCTTATAGTACTAGATTCTGGAGTTTGCTAACTTTTTCTAGCCATATGGAACATTTAACCACCGGAATTAATATTAATCTTGTCATATAAATTATTTGTGATTTCCGGAATTATGCTACTGTTATATAGTTAGTGAAAGTTTGCAATTCTTGGAATTATGCTGTTGACACGTGATTAAAAAAAATTGACGGTTAATTCTTTTTTTTATTTTAAAAATGTTTATGTATTGATGACTTGTCTTATGACCAACCTCGTCATTACTTGATATTGTTCCCATCTTAATTGGCATGTACCTCATCAAGTTTGATTGGGTTTAGGATTGAGTTCATGTCTAAAAATAAGCTTAACTCGGCTTAAGATTGGGTTTAGTCAGATGCAACCCGACTTAACCTATCCTTTATATACCCTAACTAAAGTAACGTCGGGTCGACAAAAACAGAGAGACAAATATGAGAGTTGAGTATTAAGGTACTCGTATTTTTGTATACATGTGATTTTAAAATTGATATTAATTAGGACATTGTCTTACTCATTAGAACAAGAAGAACCATGAAATTCTACTTTCAACGGGAATTAAGTTGTTGTTGGAACTTATGATGATTTTAACTGTTGATATTTATTAGACCACCGATCAAAGTGGTCCACCCTAAGTGTTGATATTTATGATGATAGCATCATAGCATGGATTAATCCAAGCATTTTTAATGAAGTATTTGAAGCTCTCAATTAATAATAAATTAATGACACCTATAGTTTATTGGGGGACATATCTTCTATTCGTGTTTGGGGTCATAAGTGGATTAGAGGTAATTCTTCTAACTTTCTGCAGGGTTAGCATAAGCATATATATGACTATCCATACTAAGGTACCAGCAACCATGATTATGCAAAATC
>Ga0315913_1010013_pt1 | contig 11014 bp, 6 predicted proteins | sample MpolsnodulesMG_FD_207736 | JGI IMG/M metagenome (GOLD analysis project Ga0315913, IMG submission 207736) | Medicago polymorpha root nodule microbial communities from Los Angeles, California, United States - small nodules | ecosystem: Host-associated > Plants > Roots > Nodule | place: USA... | reverse complement strand
AATTTAAAACAAACGGGGTGGGGGCGGGTTTGACCATCCCCCGCCCCCGTACTAAAGAAACAGGCTTTCCCCGCACCCGCACCCACACCCAATTAAATTGGTTTTTCCCTGTTAAATACGGGGCGGGGCGGACGGGTCTGAGTGGGCCGGGTTCAAATGTCATGCCTACTTCTAATGAAAATTGAAATGCATTAGGTTAAAAAATTACTAATAGTATTTATTTGACCGATTGTAAAGAATAAGAATAACAATGTTATTTAAGTATTTCTTATTATCAATATATTTTCAACATAGCAAGCAGAGGAGACATTGATTCAATAGCAATCTTTTGAATAAATTTTGGATTTCAACCATTTTTGTGCTTGCCATTCAGAATTAAAAATAGAACACCTTATTTAGTCAACAAATATATATTAGGAAGTTCCTATGAGTCTGAGGAGAGTATGTATGAGTTATATTCAATTCAAGTAGTACACAAATGATGGGGAAGAATTTGTGGCAGGCCAGCTTCCACATTCATTCTGTTTGATACTATATATGTGTCACAGAAAATTTCAAATCTGAGAAGACTTATGTTATCCTGATAAATTGGCCCATTAAAGCTTGTTGGAGACACAAGCACATGCAAATTTCATAAGTTTTTGTTAACAACATCTTAATTATTTTTGTCTCTATAAACATCTTAATTAATATATGGTCTTGTCAAGCAATAACCGATGATGACATAAACAGCTGAGCAGAGTCTCTTTCATGACATACTTACGTTAATTACTAGAAGATTAGCCCCTCATAATAGTCATTATTGTTAAGTAACTTACTATTCAATTAGTTACTTTGTTATGTGTAACAAATTGAGAGTGGGAGAAGAACCAATAAACACAAGAAAATTAACTTGAATAGCAAGGCAAAATTATAAGAATTTTTAATAATTAATATCCATAAGCCCACCACAAAAAAGTGTTAACCCCATCAATCAATTAGTACTTATCAAAACCATTGTCTAGTTGAAATGTTCCCTTGAACCCCATCGTTGAATAATTACATTTTCACTTTTGCAATTTTGCTCTGTAGTCAACTTTGTTGATAAATGTACATCATTACTTGATTGTGAATTTTGGTAGACTTATTCATGAACTAATTGACATTCTAATAAGGAGTTATGTCTTCTCAATCAATTTCATTTCAGATGTTTTGTTAAAAAAATAGCTAGTCTAGGCCAATCCATTAATTTTGTGTCCCTTAATAACATGCCTGTTTTGCTGTCCGAATAATTTCATTATCTTTTTGTTTACGGTGCTTGCTTCAAGATTGGGTTGCATTGGAGACTCATCGTTGTGGCATGATTAAGGGTCGTGATAACTTGTTTTTTAAGAGCACAATAAAAGTAAAAAATTTATATCGAAAAGAATAAATTTTTAACATTTAAGGAATTGAATGCACTATTGTTAAGACAATATTTGTTCACTTAAATTCAATTTTAAAGTGGTGAATTAATTACTACATGGAAACAATTATTTTATATTTTAAATGCTAAAATATGCATTTGCTCTCTCTATATATAACAACTCATTCTTAATCCTCGCCGCCAATAGCTCCTCGGATCTTGACGACTATGACATGGAAAGGGGATTTGGGGTTTCAATTTGATTTAGTTGAAGAAATAGAGAACATACTTAAAACTAAAACTGTAATATGTTAAAAAGGCCGAAGAAATGACCAATAATGGCTAAGATTGACGTCTCTACATGGGATAAGTGGTATGAAAACGACGACGTTATCCACCACCATAAACCCTCAACGAGGACCCACACAATTGTCATTTACGGTTTTGGATGTGAAGAATGTGGAGAAGAAGAAACAGAAGAACATTGTGAGCCACTCAATTCTATTTTATATCTTGATTGTTGGAAAGAGGCTATTGCACTTGAAATCTGAAAAGTTTAATGGTTATGCATGTAAAACTCAAAGCGCATGGAGTTGTCACACTAACTTTTAGGTTTGATTCGCCCCCACCAATAACTGTATATTGGATGCAATAGGAATGACCAGCGAATCCCCTTCAGGATACTATGAGTTCCTTGATGTGTATTGCACAACCACACCAAGCGTATCTCATAACAATATTTTACATATTTATGGTTCCAGCAATTCACTCATGCATTAGAGAATCGAAGGATGATTTAGAGTAAGAGAATGAGGGAGAATTATGTTGTTAATGTAACAAAATTCCTGTTTCTGTTATGTCAAATTAATGCCCAAATGCCAAGTATTTATAGTGCATTATATGACCATTCACATGAGAGAAAACACTCATTTGACTTAAATCAATATTATGATTCATTAAGCACCCATTTGCCAAAGGTTATGATCATATACACTTGAATTAAGCACCCATTTGCCAAATGTTCCAATGTATATGAATGATTCTCTTGAAGAGTTACAACTCTTTATGAAAAGTTACAACTTTTAGTTCTACAGTGATTCCATTATTTCGAAAATCACCAACAAATTCAACTTTTCCTCATGCTTGGTGCATTCGTAGCAATTAAATAAAGATTAAAAAAAAAAACTCACACTCTAGTAAGAATTGTAAAAGGGGAACCCCAGGTATGGATCCAATAAATAAGCATCCGTTGGTGGACCTATGCAAATGACCTTCTGCAACCTGTTACTCTCACCTAAGTTAATAATTTAATTTTATTCGAATGTCCTCATATATCATGACGTTTAAGGTACAAATTAAATATGAATAGAAACACAACTGTGACAAATGATGACGAGGGTCTGATTCTAACTTCAATAGACTTTATGCAGAAATTCATCAAAAAATAAAATTATACAGAAAATCTTGGACACATATTTTCTCTATCTTCATAATTAAAGAATCAAACCTTATTATAGAAAAAAAAAAGAAAAAGGATCGAAGGTAAAAAATGAAAAAGTTGTAAAATTATGTTGAGGTTGTTAAGGCTCTTTTGCTGATCTATAAATGTAAAATATCGATGACCGTTGTTGTTGTTTTTGCACAACGAAAACGCCACAACGAATCGGAAGGATCATTTTTCGTTTCATGTCTTGTTGATATATCTAATATGCTTTCAATGCCAACAAGGAGCTTGGATCTCTTATTTCTTACAAAATCATTTCCAAATTACCAGATCTAATCAAAGACGAGATTATTTTGTATATAAGAAATGATTTTTTTTAGGGAATATAAGAAATGATTTATATATAAAAATGGAAAACGTAAATCACCGAGAACATATATAAGATGTTCATGTTCCATTAAAAAAAATGAAGATATGTAGACTCCTCAAGAAAGAAAGGAAGGGTGCCTAAAAAAAAGGGTTAAATATATTTTTGGTTTCTATAAAATTTTCAAATTTTAAGTTTTAGTCTCTACAAAAAATTTAGTCTCAAATTTGGAGTTAACAAATAATTATGGTCACAAACACCTTGACTCATTAACAATAATTTACAAATAGCTTTACACTCGTTTTTCTTAAAATTCACAATTATCCAGATTTACCAAACCAGACTGAAAATAAATGTTACTATTTTCTCGTATCCAATGGTAAATCTAGAGACAAGGATGTTTTTTCCGTTTAATAAGTAAACACAGACAAAAGCGTTTTCTAAGAATTTCGGGGGCGTAAAAAAAACTGAAAGAAACTTCTTAATTTGTCAAGTAGAACAAATAAAATAAGGGAATTACTTTTCCCACTCTGTGGCTTTCCTCACGCGCCCTATTTTTTCCAAAATTACCCCTGATCCGGATTTTGTTTTCCGGATTGAATTGTTATAATTTACCAGATATATCCAGATTTCAAAATCCGGAATGAACTTTTTTCCAGAACTTTTTCATTTTTAAGCTTTGAAATTCGTTCTATAAATGCAAATAAACATATAAAACAGAAATAAAAAGATGAAACAACTCATTTCATTGATATTTGAATAATACATTACAATAATGTTAAAGCTTTTTGCATAAGAACCTAAAACTATTCTTAACCTTATTACATAAGAACCTAAAACTATTTCTAGGGGGTAAGCTATACTAGTGGCTCCGGCTGAGAGGACATCCAGTAGCTTCACTGTTGGAGGGGAGACAGAGGGGGCACATGGGCCTCTAGGGAACAAGAGACCATGATGGTCAATATGACACCCAGACTGACCCCTTCACTATTGACCGATCATATGACCCCTGATGGATTTTCAAAGAGGCCTCTTTCTATGAAATGCCAACGATGGAAACACGTCGTTGTAGAAGAGAAGAGGAGAAAGAAGAAGGTGTGACTATTTTTGAGAAAATGAAGACTATTTATAGGGGAGGGAGGGTTAAAAAACGTGTGGGAAGCCATAATTACAGTCAAAAAACGTGTAAAAACACATTTTTTTACTTTACCACCGTCCAAAAACGTTTTGTTTGTGGTGCAGACCACCAGCCAAAACTTATGATGCAATCCGGATTAAATAATCCTGATTACACATGGATTCCAGATTACATATTCCGGAAACATACGATTACGGCGTGGACCAAAGGGAAACTTGGGACTTTGTGTATGGTGAGTGTTGGTTCGGATTTTAGAATCCGGATTGCTTCAGCATTGGATTCTTTTGTGTTGCCCACATTGCACCGACAATTTTTGTGATCCACAACGCCCAAATACCTGTATAAATAGGGGTCCTTGTTTTCATTACAAGTAAACCACACCATAAATAGGATCTAACTCAAAGAAATCTTCTTGAAAACACCTTCCCAAAAGATTCAACATTTATGTTATTATGGTTTTTTTTTAACTATTTGTATTATGTTGCTTCTATTTATGTTATGTACCTTTGTTCTATTTTTTCCCAAGGCATTCACAACAAAAACGATCCAAATAAAGGGTCTGGTGCAGTTCGGACTTGTAATCTGGAACATCTTCATGCATTCCAGATTATAAAATCCAGACACACTCAGTAACATTTTGGCCGGTGACGTTTCACCAAAGGTTAGGCCGGTTCGTGGAGTTTGAATGCATTTTTTGACGGTTTTGAATGTGGAACACGTTTTATTTGACTGTAATTAAGACCTGTGACTTATTTAAGGCTATAAAAAGGCTTGGATCTTTAACATTTTCCTTCATTCTTCTTCACCTCCTTTCTTACATTTTCTTCAATTCATTTTAGTTTTTTAGGTAGGTTTTAGGAGTGTTTGTGGTGTCATGGTCATTGTTGACCGCTCATACGACCCTCTGCAATTGCATTGCAGCTTATGCGGGGGTCGATAACGGTCAACAAAGAACCTTAACATCAAAGAAAGACACAAAATATTCATATTGTATATGTCTGGGTTGTATTTTCCAGAAACACTAACAATCTGTTTCGGAAAACGAAATCCAGACCAAGGGTATTTTTGGATTTTTTGCAGGGCCCGCGAGAAGGCAGCAGGGTGGGAAAAGTAAAACCCATAAAATAATGACCCAAATCTAAAGCCCATATGACCATAAAAACAAGGAATGCAAATGAAAAAGAATGTTTCTTTTCACACCCTATGAGTTTCTCATGCATCTTATATAGTTCGGATTTTAGAATTCAAACTATATAAAAATCTCATAAAACCTCGAAAAACACAAAATTTTGGACTTGTTTTGAGCGAATTTGGTTTGATTCAATCAATGGTGGATTTTGTTGGGTTTGAATTTGGATCAATAATGAAGTGTTCACCAAATTAAAATAATAACGAAAGAAGTTCGAAAACCTGAATTCTATTTTTTGGTGGAACAATTATTAATCAGACAATACTTACGTCATTGCTAAACTCCAAAATTACCAAAGGTCTTTCTCCTTTAAAACCAGAGAGTTAACCAAAAAAAAAATAAAGAAAGGAGGATTCAAAGCGCTTGCATATAAATGCATCCGAATTTGAAACCAAAGGGTTAACAAAATTTCTGTACATGCCTCCACAACATTTCATTTATATCTATCTCTCTTGCCATTTCCCTTCTTCCAATCATCTGCATATTTTCTATCATCTTTGCTCTCCTTTCACTCTTTTATTTATTGGATAGAGACGAATGCATTAGAGGATCAAACTCTGAATTCTTATGTGGGTTGATGAGAATAATGGTACCATCGGGATAAATTGTACATTTTTAGGACGTATATTCATTTGTTTATTTTATTTCAAGACATGTCAAATTTAATTCTTTTTTTAATAAAAAAAAACTCTAGATTTACATCCTATAGATTCTTTTGAATTTTATAATTTTTTTACCGTTTAAATAATCTCAAATCTATCATTATGTCCCAAATACTTAACTAAAGAGAATATATTTTGGTGTATTTTAAGTGAAAAATTTATTAATAAATTTTTGGTTAAAATAAATAGCAACATCAAAAAGCTGGCTAACACATGTGAAAAGAGATATCTAAATTATAAGCAGAGGATAAATCAAGAGAATCTCTCAAAATTTCTAGCATCATAATGGGTACAACTCAAATCAACAATCCAATCTTAACTCGAGAACTTCTCAATCAAACTCATCAAATTGCCAAATCTATGAAACACATTCAGGATATTGTAAACTAACTACAGGGAATTTGAACAACAAACAACCCAATAACCAACACAAATTCATACAATGGTAAAGAACAAGAATCTCAGCGTGAATAATGTAAGAAAGATCCATATTACCATAGAAACCATACAAAAAGGAGCTCTTATGATCTCTAATAAGACACCAAACCCAGTCAATCCTAAATCAAATCACACTCCTAATCAAATCTTCAATGTGAATTGAATCAATGTTTCCAAAAGCTGTCGTAATATGATGCAACACGGCGAAAATTTGAGCCGAGATATCCAACCCATAATGCTTCGAGCCGTGAAACAAACAATTATTTATTTAATAATATAACCATATTAACTTTAGTTTTCAAAATAAATTAATGATTAAAATCATTCAAAATATTATTATTGAACAAAATATCCCACCCAATTTAAAAAAAGAAAATGCTTAATCAAATAAAACAGATGCAGACATGTGCTTGGTTGGCTATCTCCATGGAAGCTCTTTGTGTTGGGAAGAAAAGGGAAAAAGTTTCATAATTTGAAGAAAGGAATATGGGAGATGCGGTGTAAGGGTTTAGTGGCAAACACAAAAATGGAATAACAACAAAGAGTAAGATCATAGAGTCAAATGAGTCAAATACCAAACTTGTCTACTTTAAACGAGTAATTTGTTCCCTTTCTATGTAGACTCTAGGAGACTCGTTTTTCTTGTGGAGATATTCATCAAGATCAAGTTTGAGCATTTAATGAATCCATGTTTCCACGATTCTTTACTTGGACAAAGGAAAAACAGTATCCTTCACCATAATAATTTACATATATGAGCCTTTTCCGTATAGTGATGGCAAATTATTACCATAATAATTTTCATATATGTAAATAATTTGCCATATAGTGATGGATTTTGTTCCCTGTCATATATGAGCTTAAAAGGGATGCAATAATTTAATTTTTCAACATGTTTTTTTTTATTGTAAGTAAATTTTATTTGAGCCGGGCAAAAAACAAGAAAAATAATTTGTGATAAAATTTAAGTAAATTTAATTCATAAATAAACAATACATTAATGTATATGGTTTATTTTTCCTTCAAAATAAACTATATACATTAAAAATATCAAACAATGTAATAAAAAGGTAAGACCGTGCCAATTTATGGAATCCTTTCTTATGAGTAATTTTCCATGCATCACTTCATATTATATGGATAAGGATCCTCTCAATTTTGTAATTTTTTTTTGTTTGAAAGATCTCAATTTTGTAAAATAAAAACTATATACATTAAAAATATCAAACAATGTAATAAAGAGGTAGTACCGTGCCTAATTTATGGAATCCTTTCTTATGGGTATTCATGAGACAATTGTATATTGATCATTAGTGTCACCTTTATAAAAGATACTCTATCGGTCATATTTATTAGTAAAAAAATATTTTTTAAATTCATTCAATATCTAATGTATTTGGTCTATATATAGACCAAATACATTATATATTCAATGAACATAAAAAATATTTTTTTTCCTTATAAATGTGATTAGAGGGAGCATCAACTACAAATACCAACATGGGCAGATTTATCACCCAGCTAGCCTGGGCACGCGCCCAGACTCAACCCATACTTTCTTTGTATCGCTACAAGAAATTTACAAGATATTTGACTTTTAGTGACGACTAAAATCCATCACTATATGGCAAATTTCCGTAGCTAAATCTGTCTGTCATTGTTAAATGGTTGTCACTGCATGTTTTCCACCTTTACCTACGGAAAAAGGCGTAGGTAATTCTAAAGAGATCATTTTAAAAACATTATGGACCTCTACCTACGGTTGCGGCTGTCGCTAAAACTTATCATTGTTTTATTTTGTCCAGGCTCTATAAAATCCCTGGCTATGCCACTGAATACCAACCAATTTATAGTTAATTAGTCATGTATTATAATCCTTCCTTAATTACGCATGTAATTTCATAGTTCGTCACAGTATACATTAATGCTAAGAACACTCTATTTTCAATATTCCTTCTAACATTCTTTCATTTATTTGGTGAAATTTATGATTTCCACCATTTCATATGGGAGCGGTTCATTTTTTAAGTGTCAGCCCCACAACGATCTCATTTAAAAAAAAAAAAAAAATGCTAGAGAGAATATTAAAAAGAAAATGTTTCTAAAATTCTTATTCTAATAGATTAATAGAGACGTTATACCTTTTTTTCGGTACAATGAAAAAAAGATACTATAACTTTTTTACATGCAATGATCATCTGAATTCTGAAAGTGTCAACATAAGTATTTTTGTCAAATAGTTTAGTGCCAAGAAATTCATCTTTTAAAGATAAAGAAGTTGAGTGTTTAAAGCTAAACATGTTATTGGGTATTGGTTAAGTTGTTACGGGGAATGTTGGTAGCATACAATGTTGTGTAATGCAAAACATTGGATTTCTGCTTGTGGGCAATATCACTGTGAGTTAACCAGACATAGTGTAACTCATTAGTCAATGACATCGAAGGAAATAACTTTTTTTTTTTTTTTTTGAAAAGCTAAATTAACCCACGCAAATTGACACCAGAGAGAATCGAACCTAAAACTTTGAGGAGGAGTATACTCCCAGGTCCCAGAAATAACTTTCTTAAGTTTCATATTTCTAAAAAACCTTCTGAAATTAATTTTCGAACGGGACAAAAACTGTGATTTTATCCAAAAGTATACACATGAACATCACAAAAACTGTAACAAAAAAATTGTCCAAAAAAAAAAAAAACTGCAAGCTGAAAAAAAGTTTACCTCTTTTGGAAACACTCCTTTTTTAAAGGAAATAATTGTATTAACTATTAAGCATCAAACAAACTCAAATCCAAAAGAATTTAGTTTACAATAGAACACGGGGTGCCAATCAGAATTGGGTTCAACAGAAGAATGTCTGGCCAATTTATGGGCTACCTAATAATGATCTCTCCTAACAACTGAAATACGGAAATTTCTATTTGGACCTCTCAGATTGTTCACAGGTCCTATTGACGTCCACTGTGGGTCAAAGGGGCAAATTGATCAAGTGAGTATCATGTGTTCAAAGTGGAACATAGAGAAGTTTACCGAAAATAATGATTTTGGATTGTTGTGAATTCGTAACTTAAAATCACATTGATAAACTTAGATGTGTGGAGCAAAAAGAAGTTGCAATCAAATCAAAATAGCTTCAAGCATAAACAACAATAACCCTATATTTAAATGTGAAGGAAAACCACAAACATAACCATTGCAACAAAAATAAGAGAGTTGAGAAAACCAACACATCAATATTTGTTTATCCCCGTTCGAACCAATATATCCTACATTTGGGGATATAGCAACTATTTAATCCACTATGAAATAAGTGATAGAAAAAGGTTACATGAAATTAGATCTCAAACTCACTAAGAACAACCTCTAGTTTCTACCAATTTATTAAGTCACTCAACCCACAATGAATCTTAAGAGGAAATAAGAGAAAAAGTTTTTTCTCTTGTTTTCAAATTTTACCCAAACTAGAGTGTTGTTTCCAATTTTGTTCTTCCTATTATTTATTTATTTATTTCAAAGGTGTTCATTCAAAGTTGCTATTTGATGTCCCTTTACATGTGCGGGGAACATTGTTCGCGTTCATGAGAGGTTTAGAATCAACAGAAACTTCGACAAATATTTGGTTTCAAATCAATGAGAGGTTCCAATATTTATAAACAAATAAAAAAACTAATTATAAAACATGATCTTAGATCGGGATGTAACATGAATTGTCTTAAAACTTCAATCTGGTATGCTACTAATGAAGATCGGATTGTAACACCTGACAGGAGTTATGAACAATATGTTCGAAAGTTGGGATCCAAAGGGAGCATTTTGAAATTTTTGAGGGGTCTCTGAACAATCTAAATGACCTAAAGGGCAATCCTGTAAAAATACATAATTAACACAACTGTCCAAGTCCTCATCATTCAACCTCGCTAAATTATCGATAAGAAATCTTGACAATTAGATCCAAAGTGGAAAAAGTTAGCCTTATCACTATCTCTCTACATTTGTCGGATTCTCCAATTGTTAAGAAAGACACACTTAACCACCTCTTTGAATGTACATCTTAAATTTTCGTTAGTTTATATTTATTTGAACATTTAGACTGATTTCCCAACATATGATTGTTGTAAATTTTATGTATATTCTAAAACTTTTAAATAGATTGGGCCTCATATTTTAAATGAGAAATATAGAAAATATTTTTTTTTAGAGATTTGTTGTTCTTAATTGATTTTTTTTAAACATCATAATATTATTAGAATGCTACGCCGTACAGGACGGCAGAACACAAAATAAAGGAACAAACAACAGGCACCGTAAATATGCGGTTACCCAAACTCAACCAACTAACCCAAAAAAGCTCCCAAAATACAAGAAAAACTATCTCAAAAGACAATCTCTTGGAT
>Ga0315913_1010009_pt1 | contig 11016 bp, 6 predicted proteins | sample MpolsnodulesMG_FD_207736 | JGI IMG/M metagenome (GOLD analysis project Ga0315913, IMG submission 207736) | Medicago polymorpha root nodule microbial communities from Los Angeles, California, United States - small nodules | ecosystem: Host-associated > Plants > Roots > Nodule | place: USA... | reverse complement strand
ACACAAAACAAATCAAACGTCAATTTCTACCCCGAACTACGAGGTTTTGATCCCTCACGGGTACGTAGGCAAAGGACACTCGTCCTTCCAAATCAATAAAAAATGTAGATAAATAGGTCTCTTTTTTTCCTTTTATCATTTCAAATTCCATTTTTTAAACAAACAAGTTTATAGCACATGAATTAAATAAAACCAAGAGGTTCTCATAGGATACTATGGATATTTAGGGTGCTAACACCTTCCCTAAATATAACTAACCCCCGAACCCTAAATCTTTTCAATATGGGGTAGTTTGAACTTTTTTCCCCTTTTCCAAAAAATTAAATGTTTAGTCGTGAAATAAATTAGTGAGTCAAAAGCTAACCAAATAGTCTTGATCTCCAAAAATGACGCGACAAGTGTATTTAGTATTAATTGAAGGGTACATTTGAAAAGAAAAAGTTATTATTGCATTGAAAACTGAAAGTGACAATCATTTTGAAACAATTTTTTTTTGCTAAAACGACACTCATTTTAAAACGGAGGAAGTAATTTTCAAAGTTTTTCACTATTTCATAATGTAATATTTCTATTTTTTTTTATCCTTTTAACTAATACCCTAAAGCCATTCTTTAATATTATTATTTGATTAAAATAAAATGAAAATGCACATTTATATTTTAGGTGGTGTAAATTAACGGTATGTTTAAATAAAAAATCTATCCTAGACAACTAATACTCTTTTCTTTTTTTGACATGGTCAATGAGTACTTCCTTCGATCTTAATTTCACATTTCCTCTGTTCTAAATTATACGACGTTTTGACTATTTTACACATATTAAAAAATATACTAATAAGTAATAATTTTGTGTGAGAAAAAGATATTGTGAGTTGTTTTACAAAACCATCCTCAATAAATAGTATGAGAAAAATAAATTAAAGAATTGAAAGAAAGAAAAGTAAATAGTTAATGATATAATAAAAAAAGTATCATTAGTGTTGGAAAGCGACATATATAATTTAGAATAATTTTTTTCCCACCATATATAATTTGAGATGGGAGAGTATTTTTATTTTTTTTGGTACAAAGACGGGGGATCCAAAGACTTCCTCTTGAGTGGTCCAAAATGTTTGTAGCTGCTCATCATTTCAATATTGGTCAACTACGCTACTGCTCTTCTTTTTCTTTCTAATTTTAGAAAACACGAAATGATTATTATTTGAACCCTTATCACAAGAAGAAAAAATCAAAAAACATTAAAAAACTTTTTTTTTTACAAATTGTTCTAACTTTTTAAATATTTTTATAAATACACAATTTTTTTTTTAAGGATATAAATACACAATCTAAAAAGTTGTTAAACGTTAAATAGACCAATTCCTCAACCAGAAAAAAAGACCGATCAATATTAAAAAGATAAAGTCTTAAACAAAATATTAAAAAGACAAACATTTAAATGAGCGGGAGAAAAGTGTTTTAATTAATAACTACATCTAAAAAATTGTGACATTTTCTCATGAACAAGGTCAATTTTTTTTCGAGAAAAATATATCTTTCTAATAAAGACCGAATAGAGTATAAAATATAACAAAGGTCGCATGAATACAAGGCTTTGAATAAAGGGTTTAAGATTTAGGATTCCAGGTCGCATAAAATATAACAAAGGTTGTTCCTTACTTTTACTCTCCATTGAAGAAACTTGACGTGACAAAGTCGGTGGCATAAAAATTGTAAAAGTAGTTTAAATAAGGCATGGTATCGTCAATTTGTCTTTGGTTGAAAAGTGGTTATCCTATCATTATTAATATAAGGTATCTTAGCTTTTTAGACTAGAGAAATATGTATGACTTGCAAAAAAATATGATGTAACATTGTATGAGATTCAAAGTAGCCAAATCTATATGATTTGGGTTTCCTACCGCCTAGAATTTTGTAACGCGTCGCGACCATCAAGTTCAAATCGATAATCGAGATGGTTTATAAATAAGAAAAATGTTCATCTCACTTTTGAAATTGTTCAAAAACATAGTACAGCGATAGCTAATTGTCGTTCGGCTTTTCAGCGGCAGTCAAGTGTCGTTTGACACTTTTTAGAACAGTTCAATCACTTTTTAAATCGGTTTAACCGATCTTAAAAGTACCAAACAACAATTAATTGTCGTTGAGCGAACGACAATTGAAGAAGTGAGATGAGTGAATTCTTATAAATAATTCTACTTATGTATAAAGAGAGTGGACAAACTGACAAACACAAAAAAAATATCAACTGCCAAATTGTGTGAATATGCTATTGGAGGCAATCCGGGTCCAATCTATAACCGGCCAAATTCTTTTTCAATAAAAGCTCTCATTCCACATTTTAAAGCTTCAAACATCCATTATTATTGTTTGTTATATTTTATACAATGTCTTCATTTCTTTGTTCTCTTCTTCTCATATTCATTTTCACATCTCAACTCACCACAGCTACCACTGACACTACAAACAAATTGCAATACTTCTGTGATCAAAATAACGATGGTGGTAACTACACAACCAACAGCACCTACCACACAAACCTCCAAACCCTTCTATCAACTCTCACTTCCAACAAAGATATCAACTATGGTTTCTATAATTCCTCTCATGGCATAAACACTGACAAAGTAAACGCTATTGCACTTTGTAGAGGAGATGTCAAACCCAATGATTGTCAAAATTGCCTAAAAAATTCAACTGTTCTTCTAACACAACATTGTCAAAACCGAAAAGAAGCAATTGGATGGTACAACGATGAAGAATGCATGTTGCGTTACTCAAACCGTTCAATATTTGGTCTCAACGAAATTGGACCTGCTTATTTTGTTTGGAATACAAAAAACGCAACAAATGAGGTTGAGTTTAATAAAGTGGTGAAAAATTTGTTGGATAGTTTAAGAAATAGAGCTGCATCAGGGGACAGTGATCTTAAATATGCTGTAGGAAGTGATGAGGTTGGTCCAAATAATAATCAAACTATATATGGTCTTGTTCAATGCACACCTGATTTGTCTAAAAGATTGTGTGATGATTGTTTGGTTCAATCTATCAAAGAAATTTCAAATTGTTGTAACAATAGGTTAGGTGTTAGAATTGTTAGACCCAGTTGTAATTTGAGATATGAAACCAATTCATTCTTCTATCAACCAACGCCATCAGATTCACCCTCACCGTCATTCTCAACTCCTCCTCCGATTGCACAAAACAATACTTCCTCTCAAGGTATTTATAATATTAAACTTGTCAATAGATCTATAGAAAATTTTACCTATTGTATATCTGTTAAAAAATATTTCAAAATCAAATTTATGGTGGTTTTTGAATGTGTTTTTACTTTTTACTATATCTTTGATATGTTAAATATTTAATGTGTCACTAGGTGTTAATTCTGGTTTTTGCAGATAAGGGAAACACGTCAAGAAATGCCGTCCCTGTAATTTCGTTGATGTTGATTTTATTGTGTTCATTGTTATCATCTTTTTGATAAATTAAGAACAAGGAAATAATTTGAATGTACTACTATGTATTGCATATTAAAGGAAACTCAAGGAAATAATTTGAATATTATGTTGGTGTAAATAAATAAAGGTGAACGACCATTCAATACTCTAGAATTTTGTTGAGTACCATATCCAACCTCTCGTCATTTGATACTTATATTTCGGTTTCATGATATGTTCTAGATGCATCTTTGCACGGGATCCATAAGAACGATGGCATGAACCTACTGTGGACTCGAATAATGGGCCTTGAAGGCAATTTGAACCCTACTGTCCAGAGCCAAAGTCATCACCTCAGAATCTGCTCACAGCTATCCATCGAGACTCACAATCCGCATTGATATAAATTAAATATCAATTTTTTAAATTTTCAAATCGCTTGAAACTATTATCTCAAAGTTACAATCTCGGTTGTTATAACTCATTTCCATACACAAACGTCTCTATCACCTTTTTTTAATCTTGTTAAGGCTTTTATCGCATGCAAGTGAACATGATATACTCGATGATACTAATAATTACCTGGAATTGCTTTGTTCCAAATATGTTTGCTTCAAACTTATTTACGGATTCTCTGTTTACAACTGGTCAATCCCATGTTGCTTTTTCTGTTTTCAAACAAATCAATTCCCCTGATTTTTTCACTTTCGACATTGCACTTTTTCACCTTTCCAATTTGAATGACATTGCCAATATTTCACATGTTCTTACACACATGTTGAGGATGCCTTATTATCCAAGTCATGATACTTTTAATAAAGTTCTGTATTCCTGTTGTAAAATGAACGCCATGCCGCAAGTGTACCAACTCTTGGGTCTAATGGTTGTTAAGTTAGGGTTGGAATCTCTGTCGATGTTTGGATTTTACTCGTTACTAAGTTCATTAAATTGGGCCGTCTCAATAAGATGAATGCCATGCTTTCTCAAGGTTTTGTGCCAGATAAAGGTAGTTGTGTTGCGCGAATACAAGCAGTTTGCAAAGAAGTTAGTACTGCTGCTACAAATGATAAGCAAAATTAAAGTAGAGTGTAAAAATGTACTTTTCTGCTGCTTATCATAGTTTACAACCAGTTCTGTACATTTCTACTGCTGCCACAGAAAAATAGATTTCCAAAAAAATGTCTTATGCTAAAACTTTCCTCTTTGTGCGAGTTTGATAGCAGAGAATTTATTTGGTAGAATGTAATTTCTTTTGTTGCAAGTCTAAGTATAATTTACTTGATACCATTTAATTTCTTTAACTCTTACATCTTTTACCATTTTATTTGTGTTACTGTGGGCTGCTACAAATTGTGTTTTTCTATTGATATATATGGTACTGTCAAAATATACAAGAGAAATAAGATTTTATGCTACTGTTTTTTCAAAATAAATTACTTTGATGCTAAGATTTTATGCAACTGTGATTTGGTTCTAAAAATTTACTGTTTAAATTATAATTATAGACAGAAAAAAGCAAAGTTACCAGCATGTTTTACAAGAGAGTTACTTCAAGGAAGACTTGAAGATATTGGTAACTGATGAGGAAGGTGAAAATACAGATGTTACATCAAATGTAGTTTACATAGAAGTATTCTAAAATATTCTTTAATTAATTACTATAATGTATAAATTTGAGGGAGTCAATTTTGAGGTGCTCCACGCACAAGACAAGGATAAACATAATTACTTGGTCACTTCATAAGTCATTATCTTTCCCAATTAGTGATAGCAACTGGTGATTGCATTACACTCACAAGCATCCAAGAAGGAGCTTGAATGTGTTGAAATTAAGAAAGACTTTGACTAATCAAAATAAAAAAAGGGTGACAGAATTTGACTAGTAGTGCCAATAGTATTAGGCTTGAGTTGGTTTTGATTTGATCCAAAATTGTGATCCTATCTGAATATTAAAATAATATATCATCCAAAAGAACTGGTCTTGACTATACTTTGGCAACAAAAAATGTAATACGACATCTATGGCAACAGAAAGACCCTCCATTCTAAAATAAATAAATGATGTCTTAGGTTTTTTTGCAAGCCCTTAATCATTGCAACATAGAAGCTCATAATTCATATCCAGCAACAAAAACATAAAACACCAGAAACTTTTGTCCCTGATTTGTTTCATCAAAGAACAACCAATATGGCTATTATTTCCTTGAGGCTAGATTCTTTTCATTATTCAATCTTTCTCCTAATAATAATTTTTTCATCATCACAATTAGCCAAAGCCGATAACACAACACAAAACTTTCACTACTTTTGTAATCCTAACAACGTATCAGGTACCTACACAGCCAACAGTATCTATCAAACAAACCTTAAAACACTTCTGTCCACTCTAACTTCCAACACACAAATCAACTACGGTTTCTACAATTTCTCAAACGGTGAAAACACAAACAAAGTAAATGCAATTGGTCTTTGCAGAGGCGATGTTAAGACAAACGAGTGTCTTAGTTGCCTCAATGGTTCAAGTAACAATCTCACACAGCTTTGTCCAAACCAAAAAGAAGCAATTGGTTGGTACGAAGATGAAAAATGCATGTTGCGTTATTCTGACCGTTCTATATTCCGGTTAATGGAAATAGGACCTGCATATTATGCAAACAACATGGTAAATGCAACTGATTTGAACGAGTTCAATCAAGTTGTTAGAGACTTGCTTGATAACTTGACTAGTAGAGCTGCATCTGGTGATTCTCGTTTAAAATATGCAGCGTCTAGGGCTCATGGTCCTAATGATCAATCCATATATGGTCTTGTTCAGTGTACGCCTGATTTATCTGAATCAGATTGTAATTCATGTTTGGTTCAGTCCATTGACCGTATACCGATTGATTGTTGTAAAGATAAGAAAGGTGGAAGAGTTGTTAGGCCTAGTTGTAACATGAGATTTGAAACCAATTTTCTCTTCTATGATAATACAGCCCCACCACCTCCTCCTCCTCCATCCACCACCACCGATAACACTTCCTCACCAGGTACTCGTTATTTTGTTAAACTATCTTTTGATTTTGTAGGCAAAGCAATGACACTTTCTCTCCGTGTGGTTTTTGTTTTCGTTTTTGACTGAACAGATTGTACTGTTTGAAGTTAATATAATGTCCCGTGTTGAATTTGGTTTATACAGGAAATAGCAACACTACTACTGTTGTCATTGCCGTTGTAGTACCAGTTGTTGCTGTTATGGTACTCATTTTTATCTGCATCTATTTAAGAGTAAGGAAGCCAAGGAAAAAGTTTAAAAGTAAGTTGAAGTATTCATGTGAAGAAATTATTTCTAACAATGTTAGTTTTCACCAACAATCAAGAGAAATGTAATTGAAAATGTTATGTCATATCATATGAGAAGTTCTATAACTTAACTTATTCCCGTGTGTAGTCCAAGAAGAAGATGAAGATGTTGAAATTGAAATTTCGGAGTCATTGCAATTCACCTTCGACACAATAAGAGATGCAACAGATGACTTTTCTGCCTCTAATAAACTTGGACAAGGAGGATTCGGGACGGTTTATAGAGTAAGTAACACTGTTAAATTAAATATCACTTACTATACTCAATTACTTGTTGAAAACATATTATTCATGACTAACATATTTTCAGGGTAGACTCCCCAATGGACAAGAGATTGGTGTCAAAAGGTTGTCAAGGGATTCTGGCCAAGGAGATTTAGAATTTAAGAATGAAGTACTTTTAGTGGCTAAACTTCAGCATCGAAATTTAGTTAGGCTACTTGGTTTCTGTATAGAAGGAAGAGAAAGACTACTTGTATATGAATTTGTTCAGAATAAGAGCCTTGATTACTTCATTTTTGGTAGGTTTTAATATATGTTGAACTGAAACGTATCTATTTATTTTGTGTGATTGAAGACAACTTAATCACATAGTTCGACGATTCATATTTGTTTTTTATGTTTCTGTGCAGATCAAACCAAGAGAACACAATTAAACTGGAACAGAAGGTATAAAATCATTGTAGGTACTGCTCGAGGAATTCTTTACCTTCATGAGGATTCTCGGCTGCGCATTATTCATCGTGATCTCAAAGCAAGCAATATTCTCTTAGATGAAGAGATGAATCCTAAGATAGCAGATTTCGGAATGGCTAGACTGTTTGATGTGGACCAAACTCAGGAAAATACAAACAGAATTGTGGGAACCTAGTAAGTATGCAAAAGAAGTATTAGTTGCTATAAATTGACCAAAGATGCATGATTGTGGAAAGATTCTATTTAGTTGGGTATAATTATTCGTATTGTTTGCAGTGGATATATGGCACCGGAGTATGCAATGCATGGACAATTTTCAGTAAAGTCGGATGTATTTAGTTTTGGTGTATTGATTCTTGAGATTATAAGTGGCCACAAAAACAGTGGCATTCGTCGTGGGACTAGTACGGAGTATTTACTCAGCTTTGTAAGTAAAGTAATCCATTAATTTCTTCCCATCATATCTTCCATATCGGTAGAAGTATGGGATTAGACGATAACGTGTAAGATTACATTACTCTATAAGTATAATCTAACTTGCATTTTGCATATGGAAATATTCTTGTAGGTATGGAGAAATTGGAGAGATGGGTCACCAACAAATGTTATAGATACCACATTAAACAATGATTCAGTGAATGAAATAATGAGATGCATCCACATTGGGTTACTTTGTGTTCAAGAAAATGCAGCTAGCAGGCCAACTATGGCTTCTATTGTACTAATGCTTAATAGTCATTCTCTCACTCTCTCGAGACCTTCCGAACCTGCATTTTATGTAGATAGTGGAGCTGGAGACTTTCAAGACACGATGCAATCATGGGAGTCTAGTTCAGTTCAAGAATCAGTAAATGAGGCTTCGATTACGGAGCCATATCCTCGCTAGATTCTGATCATATTGGTCATAGCTATAATACATAGTCGATTAGATTTCAGCATAATAAATTTAATTCCTCACATTCGACATTGTGTATAGGAACTCATTTAAGTGCTAATTTGAATAATAGTTTACAAATTATGGTTTGATCCAACGGGAATGTAACGTTCCTTTGCCAAACATGTAGTTTATATATCCTAAGGTGTAAAATTTTGATAAGTACTTTATGCGAAGAAGGTTTTTAAATTATGAGAGAACTACATTCTGTCATATGCATAGGTAATCTTGTGACCATATAAGACTAGCTCGAATGCAAACTTGTTGAGAAAACAAACAGAACAACTAATTCCTAACTGAATGGTGGTAAAACAAATTCACAACAAAATGAAGCAATCAAGAGGGTTTAACATATTCCAAACCTTGTTGAGAATATCAACAAAAGTGTATGTACTTACTGAGTTACTGGTGAGTCTTTAGCAGAGAGACTATGCAGGCTTTAGAGTGAATTGTTCATCTGAAATAACATTCCAAGATTTTAGCATTTGTAAGTGCTTGGCTATATTTTCAACAACAAACCTTGGCAATCTATACTTCTATCCCACTAGAAGCATGTTGTATGGGCCAGATTTATATTTAGCTATTGCTAATTGCACCCGCAATTTATCCAGATTAGCTATTACTTGCCAAATAAGCTTCAACGAGAAATTTTAGAATTCTAAAGCTTAATCCCCCTAGTGATAGCATCATATGAAATTCCGACGGATGGCTTCAGCAGTCATACACCGTGCCCACCAACACTTATGCAAAACCCTTGTGGTAATGAATATTTTGTATGGGATTTGATAGGGAAATCAATTCAAATTTTCAAATAAATACAAATGAGTAAAAACAACATTCGACCATTTCGCAATTGTCCTTTATGGCATTAGTGTCTCGGCGAATATGAAAGATTTCATTCTATTTGCTCTCATTGTTATATTATTGAACACTCCCCCGCACATTGCAAGAAGGTTAATTCACTTTCAAAGGGCAAGGCAAACAATGTTCCAAGGCAAATGTAGCAGTAGAGGGTCAAGACTTGTGTGGAGATAGAACAAACCCAATGTTAATTTGGGTGTTGCACAAAAAAGTGACACTCAATGATTATTAGAAGATCTTAGATGAGAGCAAATATGGCGCCTCTGCAACATTCGATGTTCAAAATTCAACTTAAGATATGGAAATACTCGACTAGTTTTTGAAAGATATGGATTAATAATGGTTGATATTGCAGCTTAAGATGAATTTTGCAGCTGAAGATGAATTTACAATTTTTTATTCCCTTAATGTGAATAAAAAATTGTACAAAAATAGACACCTACTTTACTATTTGAACTTAACTGAACCTATCAAAAGAATCAACGTCACGGATTCACGCAAAAGGATAGCCAGACAAAAGATTTAGGAAAAGAAATATTTTCAACCTATTAACATAAATAGACAAGTCATGAAAAAGTACACGTCTTCTATCAACAAAAATGAAATTACCACGTGTATCATGCATTTCCCATCATAAATTACTATCATTTTATTTATAAAAATCTAACTCCATATAGTACAATTTGTTTCAATTTCAAGCCTCATACATTTAGACAATCCATAGTGGGGTGGAGTGCATTCCTTTATAAAGGGCACACACCCTCATCCTATTCAGACACTGACTAGTACTAAAATCCCAATCCCACTACTCCTATAGTGCATGCTTAATCACCCACCAACAACTACAAGATCTATCTAATTAAAGATACAATCCAAGTGTACAAGTACAACAATATCTAGTATCCAAAAAACTACACTTAAATATCAACATTAAATGAAATCAAGACATATGCTAGTTTACAACATTACAATAACAATCATCTTATAACTACTCATTAAAAAAATCAAAAAGAATTAGAAGCTTGATCTTTTTAGAGAGGTGAGGGTAATAGAAGGACCTAAAGGTGAATTTCCAACTTGAATCTCAAAGGAATCATACCTAAGAAAAAGTTCAACAACCAAAAGTCTTGAAATCAATGTTGTGAAATCTTTACCAGCACATTGTTTATTCCCAACAGTTGGAGATTGAGATTCTGGTCCATTAGACCAAAGCACATGTTTTAACAATTTCTCACCTTCATCACCAACAAATCTATCTGCAACAAATTCCTCAGCTCTATCAAAAATCTTAGAATCTTTAGTAGCAAAAGGTTGATATCCTAACAACAATTCACCTTTCTTAACCAAAAAACCATTCTCATGATTCTCAATCACCATGTCCCTTTTTGCTCTTCCAAATTGCAATGGAACCGGTGGATCAATACGAAAAGCTTCGTATACCACCGATTTCATCAACGGCATATTCTCCATGGCCGCCATAGTAATTTCCCCGCCAGCAGATCTAACTGCCTCTCTAATTTCCGTCGCTAATTTTGTATGCAACCTTACCCCACCACGCCCGATCCATTTCATCAAATTAGGAAAAAACAGCTTCATCCCGCCAAATGAATTAAAACATGTTGCGAATAATAGATTATGACAAGCCTCCTCTTTTGAAACACCCAAACGCTCTGCTTCCTCGAGAGCAAATCCCGAGGAAGCATAAAAGAAATCATAAAGTCTTTGGTAATCTTTCTTAATGAGC
>Ga0315913_1010007_pt1 | contig 11018 bp, 6 predicted proteins | sample MpolsnodulesMG_FD_207736 | JGI IMG/M metagenome (GOLD analysis project Ga0315913, IMG submission 207736) | Medicago polymorpha root nodule microbial communities from Los Angeles, California, United States - small nodules | ecosystem: Host-associated > Plants > Roots > Nodule | place: USA... | reverse complement strand
TTAGGTTTCTCTTTTTCTTTCTTTTCATTTGCTCCTGAAACAACCTTATTCCTCAAATGGGCGTTCCAATAGTTTTTCACATCATTAGCTGTTCTACCCTGAAGTCTTGCAGCAATCAACGTCCATCTATATTATATTGTATGTATCATATATATGAGTAATTATAATTTAGCTGAATGTTATCTAAAGAAGATAAAATGATATATCAATATATCATGAATACAATAATTAATTATAGCTTGACTGCATGCATTATGAGATCTAGCATACACAAAGAAATTAGTTTTACCCTTAAAAATATTAATTTTAATTTGGCTTTGTTTTGAAGCTTACCTATTCCCTAGGAGGTTGTGTAACCTAATGATCATATCAGTTTCATCCTCAGAAAAGCTTTCTCTGTTGATGGTTGGGTTTAAATAATTTAACCACCTCAATCTACAACTTTTTCGGCACCTATTTAGTCCTGCCAAGTATGTTAGCCAAATATTTTGATAATATATATGTAGAAATGAAACCATCCATATGCTTAATTGTATTTATGGTTTTGGGATGAATCATGGCTCTCATCCATGATTTCCTTTTGATTTATATTCACAAAATCGACCTTCTTTTTTTTAGTTGTTGTAAATTGAATAGAAGTCGTTGCTAACATTATAAACTTCAATTTAAAAACAATAGTATATTAATACAATAAATCATATGATTAATTAAAAAAAATAACACTATTATTTTAAAGCCATCAAATAAGTATATTTTTTTTAACAACCAATATTATTCATGCTACCAACCTCTCAAGAAGAGAGAGCTGGTGCGAAAGAAAAACAAGACCCCAACACTAAAGGCGATACATGTCACCCAAACAGCAAAAGGAAAAACAGCTCCAACTAAGAGCTCTACATATATCAATGCAATAATTTAAAAGGTGAATTACTAATCACTAGGCTACTTGCAAAAAAAAATATAAAATATTAATGGAATATGTCATACCATTAATATTTCTTAAAAACACGTTAAAATTTATATATATATTGTTCAGTTTGTATTTTTATTTTTTTTGAAATTCAATCTAATTCGATGGATTTGGAATACGATCACTCCTAACCCCTATTGGTTTCATTAGTTTTCAGTTGTTATTTTGATTGTTTTTGATATAATCATACGTCTAGCATAAAAATTGTCACAATATTTAGAAAAGAAAATTATGCATAGTTAATTTACAATATTTGTTTCAATTCAATTCAACTATTTTTTTTAAGGAAATTCAATTTAACTATTTATTACCCAAAAATGCAGTATAGAATAAGCAACATTCGTCATACCTGCTCTTTTAGGAATTAAATGCCATTTTCCTTCACCATACTTGTTAATATAAGCTTTGAGTAACTTGTCTTCCTCAGCTGTCCACGTACGTTTTCTCATGACTCTGCTATTCTCTATACACATTTTTTCTCATATACGTTTTCTTTAAATGTCCATACACAAATATATAGGCATGATCTTTTGTCTTGAAATAGTATATATTTATGTTACGTGCAATAGAGGAAAGGTACGTTACGAAAAAGACAAAGGAGTATGACGTCACATTTCCTTAATTTTCGTTTTTTCTCGATACATCCTTTTCTTTAATTTTCATCATAAAGGTACTATAATAAAATTTGATATATGAAGTGTGGCAAGTATGAGAACCGCAGAAATTATTTATGATCAATAAAGTTATTATAAGCAAACACATGAGTTGTCTCATAAATACAGTTTCAGATAGTAAAAAATCGAAGAAACATGTAAACCTAATATGTTGAGATTTCCTCAAAAAAAAAAAAAAAAAAAGGTAATATGTTGAGATGTACTCCTTCCGTGTCTTACATATAGATAGATCTTCATTGTAAATTTCACGCATATACTACCTTTGGTTTTGAATGCATTTTCATATAGAAAAAAATCGTAAAAACAGTAGCATGTTGGGATTCTTTAAAAAAAAAAAGAAAAAATAATATGTTAAGATGTACTCCCCCCCGTGTCTTACATATAGATTTTGATTGTAAAGTTCACATACTCTACCTCTTGTTTCGAATATAAAAAAAAAATTATTTTATTTTTATGAAGACGATAATGAGTAAGATGAAGTTGTTCATCAACTTTATGGGTTTCTATATTTTTAACAAAAAATATTTTAAAATAATAAGATTATCTTATATGGCTTGTCAACTCATTAATTTTTTCACTCAAAAAATGATAAAAAAAAAAAGATTTATTTGTGCAACATTCAGAATGTGGAGAAGGAATTTTAGTTACTATGAATGGTAAAACACTACAAATATTTGATAAGAAAAAGAAATTGATACTGAAGTCAAAATTGCCAAAGAGTTGAACATTCTAATGCAACATTCAGAATGCAAAAGAAGTGTGCTTGTCAATAATCACAGATGAAGACTCAAACTAATTATGCATATGAGGTATGGTCACCTAAATTTAAGAAGCTTATGCTACTTGAGCTATAAAAGTATAGTATCTGGATTCTGGATTACATGTATTGAATGCCGACAAGAAATTATATGAATTTTGCTTGAGAGGCAAGCAAAATAGATTACATTTTGTCTCTAAAAATCCTAAGAGATCAAAAGCAACTTTAGAAATTGTTCATTTTGATGTATGTGGGCCATTAGAGGTTACTACTATAGGTGGATTTACCGAGGCATTAAAGCTATACATATTTGTTTACTTGAGGGACAAGTTAGGTCTCTTAAGCTTGTAGGATTATGGATTAAAGGAGTTTTGTTAGATAGTTAATCCATAATCACACTTAGAAAACTATTTTCATTTTTGGTTATGAGGTAGTTAGAATGTTGGTTAGTTAGTTATGATAACTTGTACCACAAGTCATGTGTGTATAAATACGTTGTAAATACTGCCTTTCATTAATCAATGAAAAACACATTACAACAAATTATCTTCTCTCTCTAGCACCTTCATTCTTATTATATTCATTTAATTTCATTCATTCTATACAATTTCTTGTGAAGCGAGAAATTAGTTGTTGTGCTAATAATATTTATTCTCTTATTGGGTGAAATCATATGAAACTCATTACTTTATACATAACTTATTTTCAAAGTGTGAGACCCACATTAATTAATTTCACCTAATAAGAGCATGAATGTTAGAGAGTGTTACAAAGAAAGCGTTATGTTCCTAGTATTTCTCATCTAGATATATATCTAACTGTGAGTGTTATATATGCATGGTCGCGCAAACGAGGCTTAATGGATACTATATTGGTGGATGGACCACGGACCGTAGATGGAAGGTTTTGTGTTAGTTACTTGATTTGGAATCGTAGCATCATAGTTAAGGGTGGGCAAAAAAACCAAAAACCTGAACTGAACTGAACCGAACTAAACAAAAAAATAACTGAACTATTACTTACAATTCTGAAACTGAATTGAAATAGTTCGGTTCAGTTCAAAACAGTTTGGTTCGATTCAAAACAGTTTAGTGCAGTTCGGTAACTAAAATTTGATTTCGTTTGTTTTTTTTTTATATATATATTTTTTTCAATGGTACCAATAATAACAGTTTGGTTCAGTTCGAAACAGTTCAGTTTAGTTTAAAATAGTTCGATTCAGTTCGAAATGCAAACAGTTCAATACAGTTTTCATGCCGAACCAAACCATGTCCACCCCTAATCATAGTATGTGAGTTTTACCCCAGTTCAAGTTTTTACATAAGTGAAGAAATCTGGCGAGTGTTGTCTGTTTCACGAACTTAGGATTGCGGTTAGGAAATTGGCATAATGTATTGGGAAGCTTTTACATACACTTAAAAATATTTGCACCGATTTTACCACCACCATGAATTTGTCAAATATGAATCTTGAATCAAAGAAGTTCATATACTCGAAAAAAAATATGAAAATATCTGTAGGTACCTGCCAAGTCCATGAAGCTTAACACATGGGGCTGCCCCTTCTAGGGTTCAAGTTTAAGATTACTTGGGTGGGACGGATGCACATAGTTATAAATGGGGCAGCTGACCTCACTTATTTTACTTTTAAAAAAACCCACAATAATGAGTAATTAATTGGACTATGAATCGGTTTAACGGTGAACCTTTATATTTTGATAAATTTAATAAATGTTTTTTTATTGTCTATTTTTTATTATTTTGAAATTTATTGTTTACTGAAAAAAGGACCATATTTTAGGGTTGCTTAATGTGAATCTGACTCCAACTATGAATTATTTTATTTTTAGTGAATTTCAATAAAATATTTATTTATTTTTTCGTTTTTTTTTTTTTTTTGAAAGATCGTTTTTTATAATTATAAAAATTATGTTTTACTAATGATAGTAAAGGTTCACCTTTAGACTATTTTTAGATGTCAATTTTAGAAACCCACCCCCCACCCATATTTTAATAAAATGGTCCATCTTTGAACTATTTCTCATAGCTAGGTCTATATTAGATTGACTTGTGAGTAATATTATTTCTTTAGTTTTCATAATAAAACATTATTTCTTTAGTAAATAATAAAGAATAATTGTGATTTTTTTGTCAAAAAATAATGAGTAATTTAATACATTAACCCCCACGTTTATTCAAACAAAAAAATAACATTAACCCCCACGTGAAGTATATATTAATGTCCCCGCACACTTGATATAAACCATTTTTGAAGGAATACGCTACTGCATATATGCAAACTAATGGAGTATAACACTACATTGACCTCTAATATATTATATAAGTTAATATTTTATTTGATTCAAATAGTTTAGGGATGAAGTCTTGTGTGGTTAAAGATATGGACACGTTATTTAGACACACTCAAAAGAGATAAAAGGTTGAAGAAAAATAAATTAAATGATGTGTTTTTTACATAAATTAAATGATCGATGTATAATTGGCTTTAAATTTTTTAGCTAAATATTTTGTGAGGAATCAAATGCGTAACAATATGATCGATGAATTTTTGAATGAGAAAAAAGTTTCCGTGAGCTTAACTCAATTGGTAAGGACATCACATAATATATGCAAAGATTGATGTTCGAACCCCGAACATTCCACTAAAGTTACTTAAAAAAAAAAGATTTCATCAGTCATTTTAAAAATAGGTAGGAACGTTAGAAAGCAATTATAATCCTTCGATACTAAGGTGTCTAGAATTTTGCAATGCACAAAAGTGTATATATATATATATATTTTATAATCTCTAACTTTTTGGATATACAAAGTCGGGATTGGAATTGTTTGGCTAACAACCAAGGTTCATACACACTAAATTCATTTTATAATTTTTTGAGCAACTCCTTTATTATTCCTTCTTCGGCCCCAAGGAGGGGAGGGTTGTTTGATAATTCATGGGAAAGTTATGCGCAAAAAAAGTGGTTATCTTCTCTTGGCAATTGCTCCTTTGTCGTGTTTTTGTACTATCGGGGGATGTATTCTCGTTATTCCAAATGTTCTCTCTTTCACCAGAAGGGCAAGAGGAGAAAAGGGTATTTTTGGTTGGGCATGCACATATTTGATTAATTTGGGAAACAATGAAAATATCTTTGCATATACCATACAACTTCACGTGTGGGGGATGCTGTGGAAACAATTAAGAGCTTGTCTTGGCAATGGTGTTTTAGGAAGAAAAAAACATGGTCTATGTATGTGTTCGGTAATGAGTTGCAACACCATATATGTTATATTCATTGCATGAATTGCACTAACCAACCCATTTAAACTGAGTTAATCTAATGTGTTCTTAAATTTTATTTCAAAATATTATTTCACTAATATAACTGTGAAATGTACTTACTTCATCCCAAATTATAAGATCATTTATAAAAAAAAATAAAAAAATGTCTGTCAATAGCTCTATAAATTTTTAGCTGGATTTATCATTATTTTTTAAATATACCACTTATTAATACATCAATTTGTATTAGAATATGAAAAGTAACATTCATTACATTTATATACAAGTGGCGCTTCTACAGTGCAGTCAGAAAACTGGCTATTTTGAAAAAGTTACTTTGTTTAGCCAATAGTATAACTGTTGATAACATGTCGGCTACTATCATGCTGGTTAGGGATGGAAATAGGCCAGGCCGGCCTATAGGGGCCTATGACCTAGCCTACGACAGGCCATACTAGGGCAGACTTTTTTCTTAAGTAGAGAAGGCCTAGGCTTTTTTTTAAGCCTATTTAGCTTAAAAGATCAGACCACAGGCCTCTTAAAAAGCCTCTTAAGCCTATTAGGCCGACCTATTTAAGTAATATGAATAATATTATTTATTATTATATTATATTTTGTACTTTGAATTAAAATATAAATTTGTAAACTTTTTCAATAATTTAAGCTTTATTAGTATACATTAATTTTTTGAATATATAAATGTATTATTATAAACAAGAATAGAAATATGATACAATATATAGTCGAATTCACTAAAACCTCGTGTTGATTATCAAAAGAGAGTTTAATCTAATTGAACTATTAATTCACTAGTCCATTTAAACTTGGATCACATTGCTTATTTAAAGATGTTCATAAGATATAGGCTTTTAAACAGGCTAGCAGGCCATATCAGGCTTTCATAAGGCCAGACTCAGACCTAAAAAGTAGGCCTATGACAGACTGCAGATCAGACTTAGGCTTTAAAAAAATATGGTAGGCCAGACTTAGGCCTTGCAAAGCCTAACTCAGGCTAGCCTATTACCATCCCTAATTATGGTAGACTACTCTAAAACTAAACTTTACCTTAAACTAATCCTCATAAAAAATTAAATTACTTTTGATTTATTAACTTGTTTTATTTAAAATTAAATCATTTATTAATTATGCACAAATTAAATCATTTTTAATCATCCTCTTTCTTCTTCATCTACAGAAGGGGATTTCGCTAAGACATTCGTTCTTTGTGAGAAGAGATCGTTTCATTTTCTTGCTCCAGGTATTGTAATTGGTGCCACTCATCGGAGGAGAAAGGAATTGATGAAGATGAACATATTCAAACTGATGAAGATGAAAGAGATTCGAAAGATTTACGATTTTGATGATGAAAAGATGAAGGAGATGAAAAGCTCATAGATGAAAGGAACTGATGAAAATGAACTATTTTGATGCATACATTTTACGATTGCAAAATAAAATAATAATAAAAATGTTTAATTTTGATTTAATCAGGACACAATTGCAATAAGTAAAGATATAATGACACACCTAGTGGACAAATGTGCAATAAACCTTATAATCTGACGTGGCATTGATTAAATACACAAATGCTCAATGATTGACTATAGGGTTAATTTCACCAGAAAAGTCATTCTCGTGACTTCACTATAGAATTTTCCATATACAAGTGGTAATTTTGTAATAATGACACAAAGTTCAAACAAATTTATTATGTTGGAATTAGGTCTAAATAAAGATCAATTTCGCAGGACATGCATATCTTTTTTTTTTTTTTTGGGTACACAACATATACATAATTTATTATGTTGGAATTAGGTCTAAATAAAGATCAATTTCACAGGACATGCGTAATACAAATAAAAGTATAAATCATTAGCGGAAGCAAAGAAAACTTTGAGCATGGATATGATCAAATCTACAACATGCATGTTGATCTATCAAGATACTAATAATTAGGTATTAGGAATACCTTGATGAAGTTTTGATGACAGTCCTCTCAACAAGAACGATATGAAAACACTCAAGAAATATTAGCGGCGATATATTTTGCTCTTTCTCAACCGGTATTTTTATGCCTCAAGTTCTCCTCAGATAGGGAGAAGAGAGAGTATGGTGTGTACGGTGTGCTGAGGAATATAGCCTCTTTTAATATAATGGTCATTAGGGTTTTCCATTATTTCGTTAATGTATTAACCAGAAATCCACTCATATTGAGTTCATATCAATTAATTAATTATTTAAATAGAAATCTAATCAAACTTATTACTTAATTTGATCACTAATCTAATTAATTAAAGATCCAAATTGATAAATAACTAATATAATTATTATAAAAATATTTACCCACATAATAATATTAGAGAAGAATTAAATAATAAAATAATCCAATGTATTATTCCAACAATTCTTTTCAATGCACATGATTTTTGTTACATATTTTTATAAAAATGGACGTATGTAAAACTCAAAACTTCAAGTCTTTCATCATTTTTTTTCTGTGGTGTTCACGGTTTAAATTCTGGACTTTATATATATTATACATTGTTTTTACCAATTGAGCTAAGCTCACAAGGACAATCTTTCATCATTTGAACCAGTCTATAGTTGATAATGTAGTTGGTAATTGTTGAATGCAAATTAAATTATGTGAAATACTACAATAAATTTTACTATTACGTACGACTTTTAGCTGTTGATAAAAATTCTTCCTGGCAGGTTACATGGATTCAAATATGAACACTTGGATATCTTTTGTTTTATGTGTGGTGTTATAGACCATACAATCAATACAGTAAGAAACTATTCCTGATCAAGATTGATAATTTGTCCATGAGTATTTTTTTTTCAAAGCAGAAGTTCATTGGAATGGTGGTGGGACTAGGGGTGTGCATGGTTTAGAAACCAAACCAAACCAAATATTGTAGATGTTGGGAAGACGGTTTCAATATTTATACCAGTCACACAAGGAGTTGATTCTTGGCGTGCTAATTTTGAAAATAATTTTATGTGAAATCTATTATTTAAGGATTTAAATTCACACGGATATAAATTAAATCGCAAATTTATAAAAAACATAGATTTTTTTTTTTTAAAAAAAATCAAATATTTTTTATGTGTTTCGATGCTATTTTGTAAAGATTGTTTGAATCGGATTTCATATAAATTTTTTAAACCCCATCCAAATGTTTTTTTTTCAATTAATCGTGGTTATAATTTCACTTCTTAAAGTTAGTAAGTGAGGAATTCGTGGTTCAAACCCGACATCTATATATTGTGATAAAAAGTGTAATTAAGATAGCTTTTAGATATTATTATCAACCTCAAGTAACCTGATTGTTAGAATTTGACTTCTTGAAATATTATGAATAAAGACATGTTAGTGAAAAATAATATTAAGTGTTTTTTTGGTTTTATAAAAGGATTAAGGATTTGAGATAAAGAAAAATAATAAGAAAAAATCTATTTAAAGACAGTTGGAGGAGTAAACCATAAAAATTTGTCTTAATTATTCCTGCAAGTATTAATAATTAGAGGAGTGTCATGAACACTCTTTCTAACACTTTTCTTAACATTTACTCTCTTATTGTATGAAATATATGTGAATACCATACTATAAGAATGGATCCCACATAAACTGATTTGAGATTCACATAGGTTTCACCTATACGGTAAATGTTAGAGAATATTAAAAAGAAAATGTTTGTAACATTTCTAATGGTTGACAAAAAACATTGATGACATCGATGATGATTGTATCGCTTGGACGGTAACACGCCAACAATTGCATGAACGTACTCTTTCTACATAACAGTGAGCATAAAACAAAGTTTCATCAGAAAATATTTTGAAATTAAACATATATAGATATAGATTGGTCCATGATTTGTCCGTGATTGTTAAGCATGTAATGAGTGATATTTGTCTTTTTCACTAAGGTCCATCAATGACAAGCAAGTATTGTGGAAAATGTATACCCCGGTCGACCTTCTTCCAAACCAGTACTCACGTCCGTCCATGACTATATGCAAACTAGTCCTACATAACATCACATCATATCATATACACAAAAAAACAATCGACTTTATTGTCGCCCAAATGATTGATTTCATTCTTATATATTATTGACTTACCAGTCACTTTTCATGGGGTTTTGCTTAACAGTTTGTTTATATTACTACATCTAGAAGCCAAAGGAAACATGCATCTTTATGAATATGATTATGTGGATAATAGACATGCACGTTATAGGCCTATGGAGCAATTTGATACATGCTTCCCGATTTGTTTTCATCTCCAAATGAAAAATTAAAATAAAAAACTTGTCTAGGTGAAAGAAAAAAAATTAAGAGTGAAAATTTATACCATTTTATTGCGTTATTTAAGTGTGGTAGTTCTTAAGCAGGGCCTTTATTTCTTTCCCACTTCATTTTGTATTAGGGCATATCATGAGTTAACATGAATTAGCATGCCTATATTCCTTATATGATTTAACAATAGTCACTTAAATTATGAAACAAATTAAAGCACAAGTATTTGTTGGCATGTATATTGCAGGCACTAGCTCTCATGCTTTACACTCAAAATTTATGTGCGTTAGTCACGAAGGCATTACAATAGTGTTAGTTATCTCTATTACAATATGTTGATATATAATACATGTTGAATAGAAATCCGCGATTTCTCAAAAAAATATCCCAAATAAATGAGCGCAAGAAGATCAACGCATGCCACTTTATTATAACTTCTATTTAGAGGTTTTGAATATTTTCCTCATGCAAGATGTAAGGCCCGTAGTTTAACGATGACTAATTTTAGGACTTTGTGATTATTTTGAAGTTTTTTTTTTTGTCAAGTAGCCTATTGGTTAGAATTTACCTTTCTCAAGGTGAATAAGTGGGGTGTCGGGGTTCGAACCCCGTGTTAGCCTATATTTTCAGAAAGGGGTATTTTAAATGCAGTCAAACTAAGGTTAACCTTATGCCTGAAGAAATAAGTGATGTTCTTTTATTTTTATATACTTAGTCGAAGTTGGACTTGCTGCAAATACTCAGAGCACGTGTTTCGGTTCGACAGGCAAAGTATATCGAAAAGCGGTTTGTTTTGGATAAAGTCAAGCAAACGGATACTTCCAAGGAGCGTGTATTTGAAATTCAAATCGAACAGATATCTGTTGTCCGATATTAGCAGTTATAGTGTCAAATCCTATGTAGGTAGTAATTTTCTATTAGTATAAATAGTAGTTTCTCGCAAGAGAAAGTGGTCACAATTCAATCATACAAAAAACTTACACTCAAACTATCCGCATTCAAGAGAGAAACGAGTCACAAGTTGCAAT
>Ga0315913_1010001_pt1 | contig 11025 bp, 6 predicted proteins | sample MpolsnodulesMG_FD_207736 | JGI IMG/M metagenome (GOLD analysis project Ga0315913, IMG submission 207736) | Medicago polymorpha root nodule microbial communities from Los Angeles, California, United States - small nodules | ecosystem: Host-associated > Plants > Roots > Nodule | place: USA... | reverse complement strand
TATCTTGATATTTTGCCGTTTTTAAAATATTGTCATTTTTAAAATAATGATAACATGTATTTTCTATTATAATTAATAACATGTCATTTTTACAATATTTAATTAATTATGAGAGCAATTTTTTCATTTAATTATAATGATATCTTGTTTGCTATCATGTGTGCATCAAACACATGATATGATTAATGTTTATCATGTCTTTATCATATCCGATCTCTATCCAGTTTTATATCATATCCTGCCTATATCATATTATGACCATCAAACAGACTTATACACCTTCAGAAACAATTTTGGTTTCCTTTAGAAGTAGAACCAAATATACATGGATTCACTAATCACTATACCGTAATCAAAAAGTTGGAGATATTAATTTGAGAGTGAATTACATATCATTGCAATTTTAAATAATTTGAGAGTGAAGTACATATTATTACAATTTTAATAAAAAAAAGTATGACATCAAAAATTGAAAGTGCCATTTTTTTTTATCAAATAGTATAGTAGCGAGAATCGCACACCTTAAATGTGGATAACTTGAGAATATTGGATCGAATATGTGTCCCAACATATCAAATGTTCATGCAACTATGAAGAGAGTTAAATTGAAACTCATATTTATTGATGGATTTTTTTCTTTTGCAAATAAAAGGAGAAATAATTTTTATATTTGTATTTTCTCATTTCTTAGAGTTTAAACTAAGGTGATTTAACTATTTCAACTCCTTTTAACTTAAATAACTCGTTATGTGGTGCACAACTTTGTGAACTTTATGGAAAAGTCATAATCTAAAACGTTGGGATGAGGTTGACGACAATGTGCTGCCACTTTACTCAACAATGACAATGAGCTAAATCTAAAGGATCAAATCAAGTAACTTTACACCCTGGAACATCCACGACTCGTTGCGCAAACCTCCTTTTTGGTATGTTGAAGTGTAATGTGGATCCCTCATTCTTGAATAATGAGATGGGAATATGCATGTGTATAAGAGATCACAATGGGAACTTTATCCAAGTTAAAACCATTATTAGTTAATGACACTGAAGCTTACAATTTACTTCAAGCTATCAAATGGGTCGGTTAGATCAATTTTGACAATGTTATATTCGAACTTGATGCAAAGGTGGTAGTTGATAACTTCAATATTCCTAATCTAACTTATCTCCATTTGATTATATCATTAAAGACTGTATGCTTTGTTGATTTGTGTCCGAATTCTTTGATTGAGTTTATTAGGAGCAAACTAGTATAGTAGTTCATGAACTAGTTAAAGCTGCCATATTTGATTAATATTTTTTTTTTAGCAATGATTGGATGTATTTTTTTACAAAAACAAAACGATATTCATTCATTTAAATCGATAGATTATACCATTCAACACCGCTAAAAACGTAAAGAATGAATCTGCGAACAAACTCACATCATCCAAGTTAATAGCATATAACGACATAATGCCTACAAAAATATATGATAAAACTAAAGTGACTAGAATACCCATGCATCTAGATCTGCAACGTTAACGCCCAATTCTTTGAGTGAATAATTGATCTTTCAATATGAATCAAATGAACACCGCACAAGACGACGAACAACACACCACCACATTCGGACGACGAAATCACGAAGAAAAAACCCAGATCTATGTGACAAATCACTTATTTAGATTGAATTAGAGAGAAAAAGATGAAGAATGGTGATTTCATGTCAAAAATTGACCCAAAACCACCCCTCAATGAAAAATTGGAAGAGAAAACCTAGAGAGAAAAAACTACGATTTAATGTCTTTTTTATTGTTATTTATTTGATTAATATTTTTTAAAAGGCTAAATTACTTATTTAATCAATGTTATGAGATAATTTTAAAACATGACTCACAACAATATTATTTTTTTTTTTTGTAGAAGATCAATATCATTATTTTTTTACTAAACTCATTTACACTATCTCAATTTCATTATCATCAGTGAACTTTCATTAATAACTCATTCATATAATTGACCCTTTAAACAAAAAAAAACTCCTTCATATAAGTATTATTTTTTTTGACTTATCTCATTGATGAAACTAGAAAATTATCTACCAAAAATAAAGTTTCTTTTGATAAAGTAAGCATTCATAAAAGTAGCACTATTTGTCTTTGTTCTGAACTGAACTGTACTTCAACGCAAGTACCAAACAAACTGAAGTAGTAACAAAAAACCATGATTTTTCACCAACAAAGAGAAAGATTCACCATCGTCATCTTCTTCTTGTTCTCACTATTACTAATACACCTCCCTAAATTCTTCACCACCCCAGATTACCCATGCAAACCACCACACTCTCACTACCCATTTTGCAACATCTCTCTCCCCATCTCCACAAGAACAACCTCTCTCATCTCTCTCCTAACCCTCTCCGACAAAATCAACCAACTCTCCAACAACGCATCCTCCATCTCCCACCTTGGCATTCCATCCTACCAATGGTGGTCTGAAGCTCTCCATGGCATTGCAACCAATGGTCCTGGTGTCAACTTCAATGGATCAGTTAAATCTGCTACAAGTTTCCCTCAAGTTATCGTCTCCGCCGCGGCGTTTAACCGTTCTCTTTGGTTTCTTATTGGTTATGCTGTTGGTGTTGAAGGTAGGGCTATGTTTAATGAGGGGCAAGCTGGGTTGAGTTTTTGGGCTCCAAATGTTAATGTTTTTAGGGATCCTAGGTGGGGGAGAGGACAGGAAACTCCTGGGGAAGATCCTATGGTGGGTTCTGCTTATGCTGTTGAGTTTGTTAGAGGGATTCAAGGTGTTGATGGAATCAAGAAGGTGTTGAATGATCATGATGGTGATGATGATGATGGTCTTATGGTGTCCGCTTGTTGTAAACATTTTACTGCTTATGATTTGGAGAAATGGGGAGAGTTCTCTAGGTATAATTTCAATGCTGTGGTAAGTTTTTTTTATTTGTTCTTTGCTTTGACCATGTTTGGATAAACAACTTAATTCGTAGTTGTAGTTAGCTTATAGCATATACGCTTATTATAAGCCATTTCCTTGACAATAGATAAGCTAAAGTCATACTGTTTTCGTATAATCTATAAGCTATCATGGAGAGCAAATAAGCTGAAAACAACTTATAATTTATGAAAATGTCATAAATTGTTATCGTAAGTTCTCTCAAACAGTAGATAAGATGCTAGTAGACTAGATCAAGTAAGTCAATCCAAAAGGGAGTTATAAGGTTGGGTTGGTAACTGTGTTTGTATTGTTTCTAAGACTTACCAGCTTTCACTGCCTCAGGATGAGTCAGTCTTAACACATCTCTGCAGATCTTTCTCAAATATCTCATTTGTGATGAAGAGAATGAAATGACTTGTTACTCCTTCAAGACTCAGTTTTCGTTCTTCATTACACAAATGAGGGATTCGTGCTTTTTATCTCTAGTAGCAACTCATCAGCTTCGTCGGTGGGGGTTTTCATATTAACAAAACATCGTTTGTGACCGTCATCTTTGACAACATAACCAACCCTCAGTCTGTCGACGATGCTGGAGAATCAAAAGTTAGTTTCGTAGTAAATTCACTAAAACCCTTAGAACAATAACCCCGGCATTTATGGAATCTTTTGATCTTTTAACCGACAAAGTCATCAACTGCTGGATTGAGTATTTCAATGGTCATACTGATTTTTAAGTGCTTTAACAAAAAAACCGCAAAACGCCATACCGACGCTTACTATTGATCTTTGTGTGTTTTGTTGATAACGGTGTGTTGTATATTGACATTTGGGCATCTGTTTCAGCCTATGAGCCAATATACGGGGTTCCCCAAATCTGTAGTTGGGATTTCAAAAGTTTCAAGGACTAAACCGTTTGATCTATCTCTGACATGTTATATTCTTGGTGGTTTATTTGCTCTTTCAGTTGTGTTGTCTTTTTCGCATTACCTCTACAGTGTTATCAAGGGTAGGAGAACCCAAAACATTGCATTCAATACTAAATTAGGTGAGTGGCGGAAGCACATACTATCCTCGTGACAACAAAATTACTGAACCTCTGTTGACATTACTCCAAACCTTTGTTGACATTACTCCAAAAGGGAAAATAAACCTTATGCTGTCAAACATTCATACAAATCCTTATGCTAATAGTTAAGCTCTTCTAACAGTCAATCCTTATGTTGACATTACTCCAAAAGGGAAAATAAACCTTATGCTGTCAAACAGTCGTACAAATCCTTATGCTAATAGTTAAGCTCTTCTAACAAGTCAATCCTTATGCTGTCAATCACTTCTATTTTGTTAAATTATTGTGTCTAAATGTCAGTGTCTGTGCTTTACATATTTTGGTAAATTGGAAATGCTAATCTAAAATAGTAAATATTGGTTGATAAGTATGAGTTTTGTTTTTGGGGGATTGGCATGGTGTGTTAGTTAAGTCTGTTATTGTTGTTAGCTGAAGTTAGTTTTGCTAGTTACTTGCTTTCATCATGCGTGTGTATCCGAGATGTGCTTGGATTCATTAGTGATATTCATTATTCCTATGTTCGAATATGGTGTTGAGTGCAATAGGTTTTTGTAGGTATCACAACAGGATTTGGAAGACACTTACCAGCCACCATTTCGTGGTTGTGTTCAACAAGGGAAAGCAAGCTGCTTGATGTGTTCTTACAATGAAGTTAATGGTGTTCCTGCTTGTGCTAGCAAGGATCTTTTGGGACTGGTTAGAAACAAGTGGGGATTTGAAGGGTAAGGATTTGAGGAACTTTTGAAATTTGATTTCATTGAAAAAACACCCGCAAAAGCTTTAACTTTGCTGATTATTAGAATCTGTTGTATTGACTTTTTTGAGTGTAGGTATATTGCCTCAGACTGTGATGCTGTGGCTACTGTTTATGAGTATCAAAAGTACGCAAAATCTGCAGAAGATGCTGTTGCTTATGTTCTTAAAGCAGGTATTTTTCTTTGTTTTTGTTTTGTAAGTTTGTGGTTTTGTTGAATTAATTGCAGAGACTTTATATGAATTTGGATAGTTTCCAAGGTATTTTAATTCATCAATTAAATTTTAGGTATGGATATTAATTGTGGAACGTTTATGCTTCGACACACTGAATCTGCCATTGAACAAGGTCTAGTGAAGGAGGAAGATTTAGATAGAGCTCTTTTTAACCTGTTCTCTGTTCAAATGCGCCTTGGACTGTTTAATGGAGATCCGGAAAAAGGCAAGTTTGGCAAACTGGGACCTCAAGATGTTTGCACACCGGAACACAAAAAATTAGCACTTGAAGCTGCAAGACAAGGGATTGTACTTCTGAAGAATGACAATAAGTTCCTTCCCTTGGATAGGAAGGATGGTCTCTCCTTAGCTATCATTGGTCCAATGGCAACTACGAGTGAATTAGGTGGCGGTTATTCAGGTATTTGTTTTCTTCATATTGGAGCGTTGTTATTTGTCAATCTTCATTTAATCATCCAAAGATCCCTTTCTCGTGGTACTGTAGTACATTGAATTAAGTGAATAAGGGAAAGTTTTCCTATGGAAATGATGACCTAGGTTACTGATTTCCGAATTATATGTTATATCGATCAGTTGAAAAATACTCCCTCCGTCCCATATTAAGTGACACAGTTGACTCTATCACACATACCAATGCATATGTTTTATCTTTAATATCTTTAATTATCTATTAGAAAAAATTATGAAAATTTCATATTTTGAAAGTATTCATCGAGACGAATCCAACAACATCTTATATGATATTATTTATATTTGTATATTAGTATAAAAATAAGGTCAAAGTATGTCAAGTCAACAATGCGCATTGTCAACTATGTCATCTATTGTGTGACGGAGGGAGTATTACCGAGCTTTGGTTTTAAGTGACTGTGAGTACAGGGGAATGATCTCCCATTTGACAGAAAGGCTGCTTTCTTAAATTTCCATATCTTTTGGCCATTAAGATTATTAATGTTCCTATCTAATAATGTAGGAATTCCTTGCTCCCCAAGAAGCTTATATGATGGACTTAAAGAATATGCAAAGACAATATCCTACGCTTTTGGTTGCCGTGATGTAAAATGTGACTCTGATGACGGTTTTGCCGTGGCTATTGACATTGCAAAACAAGCTGATTTTGTTGTAATAGTTGCCGGGCTAGATACCACACTCGAGACAGAGGATCTTGATCGAGTTAGTCTTCTTTTACCTGGTAAACAGATGGACCTTGTATCACGTGTTGCGGCTGCTAGTAAAAGACCAGTGATTCTAGTTCTTACTGGTGGAGGACCCCTTGATGTCTCTTTCGCTGAAAGTAATCAACTAATCACGAGTATTCTTTGGGTGGGGTACCCTGGTGAAGCTGGTGGAAAAGCACTTGCTGAAATCATCTTTGGAGAGTTCAATCCAGGTATGTATTTTTGTTAATAAATGAATACACTGCTAGAAAATGTTGTCCTTATACATATTGAACATTTGAAGTTGATTTTGATGCAGCCGGAAGGCTTCCGATGACTTGGTACCCCGAGTCATTTACCAATGTTCCCATGAATGACATGGGAATGCGAGCTGATCCTTCGCGTGGTTATCCCGGAAGGACCTACCGATTTTATACTGGAAGTAGAATATATGGATTCGGGCATGGCTTGAGTTACAGTGATTTCTCATACAGGGTTTTATCAGCTCCAAGTAAACTTAGTCTGTCTATAACAACCAATGGTGGTTTGAGAAGAAGTTTATTGAACAAGGTAGAGAAAGAGGTGTACGAAGTTGATCATGTTCATGTTGATGAGTTGCGAAATTGCAACTCATTGAGCTTCTCAGTGCATATTTCTGTGATGAACTTTGGTGATTTAGATGGAAGTCACGTGGTGATGTTGTTCTCTAAATGGCCTAAAAATATACGAGGTTCTCCGGAATCTCAGCTTGTCGGATTCAGTCGTCTGCATACTGTTTCTAACAAATCTATTGAAACAAGCATTTTGGTGGATCCTTGTGAACACTTCAGCTTTGCAGATGAACAAGGAAAAAGGATATTGCCCTTAGGCAATCATATTTTGAACGTAGGGGATGTTGAGCACATTGTTTCTATTGAAATTTATTGATTATTGATTGGTTGTAGAATGTCAATTGTGTAATTCTTTGATGAGTTGACATTTTACTAATGAAAATAATCAAATAAGTGTATTGTAAAATTCAATTTATGTATAATGTATATGTCTTAATATATTGGTTTATTGTGAACTTAACTTATATAGACATTCAGTCCAAAAAAAAAAAAAAAACTCTATATAGACATGAATTTGTCTATAATAACAGTAATTTTTGTATGAAAAAAGGAACAGAGGGGAGGTTGTTAGATGTCAAAGTTATGGTAAAAAAAATATGAATCAAACCCCACACACTTAAGAGTTTTTTTTCCTTTCTTTTTTTCCATAAGGACGTATTAGACATTTTTTTTTAAAGAAAAGACTTATTAGACATGAACCACAATGAATGGAATACAAATTTTAGATATAAATTATGAAGTTATATGCTTTTAAAAATGAACAAGTTAATATAAAAGTTTTGAAATTAATAATTACATGTTGAGAGGATATATTCAGAACAATAAAGGATGCAAAGTAGCCAGGTATAAAAATATCATAAATCATCTCAGGAAAAAAAAAACAGCAAATTAAAAACTAAGTATTAAAATCTAACTAGAATTCAATTATTTTAATATTTTTTGTGGGGTAGATTTCAGCTTTTTGTTGTTGACTGTAACTAGAATTCAGTTATAAAATAATAGATGAAAAAGGGCAGAAGAATGAAACTAATAGATCAATTTTATAACTCAAACCTACATCTATTCTCACCTCTCTCATTGTTTCTCAAGATCAACCATTTCTTCCTCCATCAAACCACAAGATGTGAAAAATATGCGAGTCTAGTTAGACTTTGCAATGTCTGACATAATAAAAAAATGACCATACTCAAACGCGTACCTTATTGGATGGATAAAAAAGTAAAAAAAATGCATATTAAAATAAATATAAAAGTTTAGGATTAATTTTTTTTTTCTTCTGACAGAAAGTTTAGGATTACTTACTTAATTTAAGTGTTGTGTAAAATTATAATTATATATTTATATATGTGCGGCTCGACATTAGACTTCATGTATCCACTCTCATATTCATTCAAATTTACGGGTAATTACTCGAGCTCATACTCAGGGCCGACCCAAGACGTAGACCGGGAGTTCTGTGGTCTAGAGCCCATGCCCGTAGGGAGCCGAATTTTTTTTATATACGGGGGGTTTATATAGAAATAATTGTCTTATAGGGAGTATATATAGCACAAATCGCAAGAGGGCTGAGCTATTTATCAAACTTCAGCTCAGTAGCCCTTCACCCTTTCTATTTTACAACTCAACAACATTTCATTTTCACAGCCCAGCACTTTCATTTTCACACCCCCAACATTGGCCAAAACATTAAACTTAGAATTTAAACGTGAAACACATAAGCAACACGTAAAAAGAAAAATCTATAGAGACTAAATTTTTTTTTAATTTTGAGGATGCTTTTTGGTGTTTTAAATTGAAGATAACCTGAATATGTATTTAGATTTCATAATATAATATGACTTTCATCAGAAAGTTTCATACTTGCGACACCAAATTTGATCTTGTGTGATTTTTTATAAGTATAAGTAACATATCATATTATATTGACAAATGATAAATTATTTTTCATGTTATTGGATTTGAGGGAAGTGTATTTTATACTATAATAGATTTATGTTGATAAAAGATTATGAAGCTCTTTGAAATTTTTTAGAGATAGTAAAAGCTGAATTATTAAATCAAATGATAAAAATTATTTAAAAATTGGTATGTCCACCTATCATTTTAGATAGCTTTGCTTGGTTTGTTTTGACCCCTCAATTTTTTTTTATTCTTTTTTATTAATAATTTATATGACAAAGTGTATTTGACACACTGTTTTGGGTGTTAGCATAGTTGAGTTTTAAAATATCGTATTACGCATAGTTAGGATGTCAACTGCCAATCTGCCATGATTAATGCATGTCTCATTCATCACTTATAAAAAAAATGATATAATTATATAAAGGGGTCCTTTTCTCAAACTTGACCTAATGCTCATAAAATGCTAGAGACGGGGCTGCTCATACTCAAACTAGAAAAATGCATATATAACCTTGACTATTGCGGATATTTTTTTGTGTTGCACATTGAACTTTTGTTCAATTGTCATCCCTAGTACTTGTGTATGTGTATTGTATGTTATTCTTGTCTCGATTATAAACAAAATTATTAAATTCTATGCTTATTAATTTGAACTTTTTACTATTAAGAAATAATTATTTTTCTTAATCTAACAAAAAAGAAACTGTTTTTACTAAAAATATATTATGAGAATTCATTCCATTAAATGAAATAGTTATTAAAAATTAAATATATGTTAAATAATGTTACATATCTTACTTATATTCAAGACCACCTAAACATGAGTATTTTTTAGTTTATCAATCCGACCAAAGAATTAATGTATAAAAACAAACAAGGAAATAAAACAAAATACTGACCATATTTTGACCTTAATGGAGTTGTTGAGCTTATGCATAACAATTTAAAAAATAACAACCATTTCTGTAAACAAACGATGACCATTTTAGTTTATAATATATCCTTGTTTATAAATATAGGCTTATGTTGTTGGCATCAGATGCTCACCATAGTTATTATTTATGGCACATAGACCTCAAGATTTCGAGAGTGTTGACAAAAATATTTATACGTTATCAATCAACGAAGTCTTATCGTTGTCATCTTTAGTTAAACTCATGCTTGTGAGGTATAAATCAACTTATTGGACCGATCTTCGTCGACTATATCACATCTATTATATCTTAAGGCTCACCCATGAGTATAAGATTGTGCCAACTAAATTATAACAATTTAAAAATAATAGTAGTAAAAATAAATTTATGATTGCTAATTTACACACACCTAAATTCCCTCATATATTTTTTTTACACACACCTAAAACATTTTTCTGACTAAAAACACCTAAAAACATTAAAGAGTAAGTTAACAATCTACATCTACTTAAAGAGTAACTTGATATCTATTTTCAGTGTTTGACTTGAACTCAAACTTATGCGTAAACAAGAAGTTCTTACCATCTAATTCAATTGCTCTCGGATATTTTTCTAAATTTATTCTTGATTTCTTTTGACTTTATTTTTGACAAGTTGATAAACTTTTGCTAAAAAAAAAAATAAAATTTGATAAACTTATCTCCTCAATAAAAAAGATGATAAACTTATCTTTTGGTCATGTGTATATTTAGACTGTATTGTACACACAATTTGATTTTGAGGAGTAGGTAACGCCATCAAATCAATAATGGTCATAGCTACTTACTTCACAATCACATTAAACTACTTCGTGGAGAAGATTGTCGATTTCTCTAGATTATTCATTTACCATTTGTGCTAAAGTAGTTTGCATAAAATATAAGACAATTTTTTATTGTATTTAATAAGTTTTTCTTATTTATAAATATAACGAATTTTATTTTTAATTCTGTAATAAATAAATCAAGAAGTTTTCATCCTCTAAAAAAGTCATTTTGAAGAAAAATTCATTTTATTTTTAGTACATAATGGTCGGTTTAAGTTCATATTAATATTAAGGGTATAATCATTTTATAGTCTAGATGTATTCAAATTATGTTAGTATATTATATCTAATCTTGCATGTCTTTTATGTTAAAAAAAATGACAAGGACGTGTCAAATTTATGTCAATTAAGGACCAAAATGAAACGGAAAATTTTAAAGGATGAAAAATACCTTGCTTTATTTTTTAGGAAAAAAAATCTCTAAAACTTTTAGAGACGAAAACTTATTTAATCCTTTTTAATAAAATGGTTAGACCGTAATGAGTAGTCATAAGTTTGGATCATTAACCCTTAAAACAAAAACTTGGATCATTAAGAATTGATAAATGATGAACTATATATAAGCGTGAAAATTCATAAA
>Ga0315913_1010000_pt1 | contig 11025 bp, 3 predicted proteins | sample MpolsnodulesMG_FD_207736 | JGI IMG/M metagenome (GOLD analysis project Ga0315913, IMG submission 207736) | Medicago polymorpha root nodule microbial communities from Los Angeles, California, United States - small nodules | ecosystem: Host-associated > Plants > Roots > Nodule | place: USA... | reverse complement strand
ACAAGTTTTTACGTAAAAACAAGCTTTTGGGAGAAAAGGGAGAAAACCAAGAGAAGCCAAGAGAAGAGTCAGAGAGAAGGTTGTAGAAATCAATCACCTAATCTAAGGTAAGGGTGGGACTATCATTTCTAATTTTAGGTTCTATAATTCTGAAAAAGGTTTAACATGATTGTTGTTGTTAAATTTTGATGATTAGAGAAATTAGGTTTTGAATTGAAATTGATTGTTTAACATGTAGATAATCCAATGAATTAGTGTACAAATTGATGTTTAGGTTGTAGAATAATCCTAGGTAATGTTTCCTATCAAATTTGGGATTTGGGTAGATGAAATTTGGGTTTTTGGATGAAGAATGGTGCAGAAATCATAACAGCAAGGGAAATTTCGCTAGACGTTCGCTATTGGCGAAAGCTGTCTGAGACGATTTCGCTAATAGCCACATTTTCGCCATTAGCGAAATTGCACAGTGACAGTGTACCCTTTTTCATGTTCTAGTGTCTTTTTCACATGTTTTTGTTTTGAATTAGCCTTTGGTGTAAACATGAAAGTTTTAGATAATTTTGTTAGCTTTCCAATGGCTTTAGTTTGACTTGAAAATGTTTTGTGAATTTTGAGTTATGATGAAAACACTCCAAGTAGGCCTTGGAGAAATTTTAAGGAAACTTAGCGTAAGTATCACCAAGTCGTCCTAAAGCTTATGGTTTACTTCTAAACTTCAAAACTTGAGTATTAGGAGTTTACTTAAGGTATGAATGCTTGAGTTTCGTAATTATAAGTGTGCGAATGAAATCATTGTTTATTTGCAAAGAATAATGTTGTTAATTGTGAAAATACCGTTGATGGATTGATTTATATAAATAACCTTATGTGGATATATTTATATAATGTTGTTGAATATGTTGCTAAGTGATGATTACGTTGAAGTTGTTGCCGTTGTTGCATTAAGTCGTGTTAACGCCTTATTATTTATGCAAGTCGTTGTTGTTGTTGTCATTGTCGTTGTTGTCGTCAATGTCATTGGAGTTGTAAGTTGTAGTTGATTATGTTGTTGAGTCCGTGCATACTCATATAAAGTTGGGGGCTTATGCCCTGTTGAATGTTTAATCATTCATACCACGTTGATTTGAGAGCCTATGCTCTACACGTTGAATTGAGAGCCTATGCTCTAACACGTTTATTGGTACCACATGCATACTGCATAGTCAAGTTGTTGTTGTGTCATTGCATTGTCGCATAGTCGTTGTCGTCGTCGAGTTGTTGAGTTGTTGTCGTTGTTTTAATGTCAAGCAGAAATAATTGAAGAATTATGTGAAGTATTACTGTTGTTTAGTTGTTGTTGTTTATGTTGTTAAATTCCATTGATGAATTGTATATCTATTATTATTGATGTGAATCTCACCCTTTCTGTTTGAATGTTGCCTCTACGTGGGTAACGTGCTGATAACCAGGATTAGCTGTTGTTGTGAGTTGACTCTCTCATGCGTCGTCTTAGGGTTGCTCTGATACGTAACAGGATGGGAATATTTGCATTGTTTTCCATTTGTTACGTATTATTCATGAACTATGTTGTTGAAACTATTTGAATTAGAATTTCATTAAAGTTGTTTATGTTGAGGCCGTAGTGTCAATGTTGTTGAATAATGAATTAATTTTCCGTTGTGATGTAATTGAATTTTGAGAAAGTTGTTTTAATAAATAGTAATTTTTCTCTATTTATATTTTAATGTAGTGTGACGTTCCGTTTAATGTTGAATGCTCTGATTATATGTATTATTTACATTGTTGCGAAAACGGGGTGTTACACTAAGAACTCGTAGTCTTCCACTACAACATTCACATTTAACACTACTCCCTCTGGTTCTTCTTCAGTTTCATCAGCTACCCTTACTAACTTTTCAGCTGGTATCATCATGAGTCCTTCGATCTTTCTGAATGTTGCAAGCGACATCATGTTGATTTTTGCTCCTAAATCACATAAAGCATTCCCCAAGAACACACCATTAATAGAGATTGGAACATTGAAGCTTCCAGGATCTTTAATCTTGATGTCGGTGTCAGCTTTAGTGTTGGTATGGTAATCTGCGGTTAATGATATCCATTCTGCTGCCTTATGAGGTGTCTTAAGAATCACAAGGTTTTGTAACATTTTCATGCAACAAGGATTATGTTTTAGCATTTCTTGTGTTGGCATTTCAAATTTTATTTTCATTAGCTTTTGCAAGAAACACTCAAAACTTCCTTCTCGACCCTGGTCTGCTTGTGTTGTGGACTGTACTTTTCCTTGGAGTGCATCAGTACCCTCCTCTACAAAGGCTTTAGTACCCCTGTCTTCAAAAGTTTCAGTTCCTTCGTCTTCACTTGGATCTTCCTCGACATCTTCCTTGTTCATGGTTAAAGTCTTTCTAAGCCCAAAGCGAGTATTGTTTGTTGTGTAAGGTTGATTCACCGTTTACTCCGATCCTTGTGAGTAGTATGGTGATCCATACTCATAGTACTGGTTGAAGTAATGGTAACTTAGTGTTCTCTCCAGCTCATGCGCCTCAGGTCCAGGATAGTATTCTGGTGTTTGCGGACTCCAAGGGTATTCGCCAACTTGAGAGAAACTGTTTTCCATTAACATCTTTGATTTGCAGCTGTTATCCAGACGAAATAAAACAACCAATTTGTATTCTAGCAAAATAGTATGATAATTGTTTTATTACTGGATTATAGTTGCTTGTTTTATTAATCATAATATTAACTCCCTAGACTCGATCTATTCCTAATATCTGAACGTTATGCAGACTCGATCTAAATTAACTAAACTAGTTAATACCTAATTACGCTACTACTTAAAAACTAAGACTTTATTATTAATACTAAAATCTAAATGAAAAATTAATAACTAACTCTAAATAAATAATTAACGTCATTGACTAGACTCGATCTAATGTAGATATTATAACAACTTTTTTTTTTTACTACGACTCCCTAAAATGCAATGCGAAAAATAAAATAAATACCTAAACTAAGATTCTAAAAAAAAAAACGAATGGGGTTAGTTCCTAAATGGGAAAAAAAAAGAAAAATAAAAATGTTAGTGCTAAATGGAAACAATAAACTAAATGGAAAATGAAAAATTAAACTACGTTAGTAATAACTAGACTCCAAAAATAAAAATAAAAATGACTCACCTAGGACTAAATATATTTGGTATTTTTAAATTTTTGATTTTTTTGGTATTCTTGAATTTTTTTAAAACAGAAAAATAAAATGCGGAAAAATAAATATAAATAAAAATAAGTAATTCAAACTGTTCAGTCGAAAATATCAACAATCCTCGGCAACGGCGCCAAAAACATGATGGGTTCCTGACTGGGTTAAATGGCAAGTGTATCAGTCGTTTTCATCACGTCATAAAGTGATAAGTAGAGTATCGTATCCACAGAAATTGTCCTTTCGTCCGAACAATTCTTGTTACTCATTTTTGTAAGTTTGACGGAATAAAAGTAAGTTGCAATTTTTATATGTTTGCAACAGAGCGAATTTACCTGTTTTGGTTACATAAAAGTAAGCAGTGATTAGGATTCTTCGAATCCCCTGTGTACATTTGTTGTTGGATAATACGTAGTCTAAATGTCGCATTTATTTATCTTATGGTGACTATAAAAGTGACGAGGCCGTAGGGAGTTTCCAAAATAGGTAGGGCACCACCTGACCCAATGGTCTTACTAGGTTATAACTTTAAGTCGGACAGCTAGGTACTTATTTCCCTAATTACTAACCAGTTAATTCCTAACTTCGGTAATGCATCACATGACCTAATGGGTTCTAGCCACTAGGTACCTCCGTCTAGGGTCAACAATTCTTATGGCAACTTTGGCTAGCTAATAATCACTTACTTCTTAGACAGATAGTTATCAGTAAAGGGATATAAATATCAAGATATAACCATCTAGTTAGTGATACCAATATTAGGTCCTGTCACAACCTAAGTACCTAATCTAGGGTTCCACCTCTCACAGAAATAAAACTACTTCCTAATAAAACTCTATAGTGGACAAAAGAATAAATAAAATAAAATAAATGACATATTAAATTAAATAAATATCCAACAAAAATATACAGAGGTTCATCTTAGAACTCTAACCTAAAAATATTTAGTTACACATGGTAACTAAAAACAAATTACTAAAGATAAAAAGAAACCCTAGAAAATCAAGGAGAAGATAGAAACACTCTCGAAGCTCCAAAGTTTCCTTCCTCTTGAACTGCCACAATTCAGAACGAGAAATTCCGAATGAGGAAGGCTGGTATTTATAGTGAGAGTTTCTACCTTGGTTTGGGGTAAAAGTGTGGGATTTACCCAAAACGGAAGCAGAAAAAGAATGTTGTGCCCCGACTTTTTGCATGCACGGGGCGCATAAGAAATGCCCTATGCGCATGAGAGACAAGCTCAAAGCATGCCCTAGGCGCATGATATATGCCCTAGGCGCATGGCTTGTCAAATCATGACCTAGGCATGTTTCAAATTCCCTATGCGCATCATGTCTCTCTTCCGGGCCCAATCTTCGATTTTCTGTCATTTTTGGGTCTTCGTCTTCAAATAACTTGCTTCGGTACTTGGGGAACAGAATTCCTCCCATTTGTAAGTCTTCTGAGGCCTCTTGAATCTTTATTCTTGTTTCTTGAATCATCACAATTCTTCGGATGTTCCTGATTTGCCGATTTGCATGATTTCTTCGTGAATTACTTCAAAAAACCCCTAAAATTGCTATGATTCTGGAAAATTAGAATTACAGACTCAAATACAGAAAAAATTACAGAAGTCTAGAAATCATAGGCAATCGTTCTAATACTCCTCCTTTTTGCTGCTAAATCCTACTAAAATAAACTGAAAAACATGCTAAGAATAACGTAAGATGGCCTGTCATCAAATATAAGAACTGAACCAGGCGCTCTGATGCCAACTGAAGGTGAGAAAAACACAAGAAGAGGGGTTGAACTGTGTTAGCTTTTTCTTGTTTTTAACTAAGTCCAATGTTCAGCTTCTGATAGAGTTCAGAACCTGAAGCAATGTTCAAATTTAAGTGCAACAAATATAAAAGAGCTAAAGATAGAAGAAAGAGACACAAACAATTTATCTTGGTTCCTTCCACAATCCGTAAGAAGTCCAGTCCCCTTGTCATTTACAAGAGATTTTTTCACTATAATAACACAAGATTACAATTGCTCAAGCACACAAGTAAGAGACTTCTAACAAACAAAGATTGTAAAGATAATTGTTTGGTTGAGCACTTGATATACAATCAAAGGTGTTCACAAAATATAACACAGTTCAGACTCTAGACTTAGAATTTCTAAGATATGAAAGTTTATAAGAAATTCCATGTGTTTGATGCATGATGATTTTGACAGAGTTTTGGCACTTGTAAAATATTTTAGATTCTTGTTGTTTCTTCAAGTCTTCAATGTTTTATATAGAGGTTGAAAAGAGACATTGAAGAGTGCAAACACATCTATAAAGTCGTTTGAGAAGCTTGATCATTCATCATTGATTTGTTGCTGGATTTAGTTAATGTCATATGAAGGAACAATTTTGAATCCTTTCCTTGATAAGGAATTAACCGTTCTTTTCAAATGGAGACACTGTTGTAGATTCATACAATGCACATTGGAATGTTGGAGGTAGTGGTTGTACACATTGTCCGTCTCTCTCCTTTAATGAAAGTGACATCCATTGACCTTCTGACACTTCCAGAATCATTGTACTTGATTTTCATAACTATCAAAGCATAACATCAATACTTCTGGTCCTTTGTTCTTCTGCTCTCCAGAGTCTAACTTTTAGAGTATGCGGTCCAACTTCTGGATATCTTTAGAGTCTTATTGCTTCTAGAGAAGGAAATGAATTTAGTGTAAGATTTATTAGCTCAAAGTGCCTCAGCTAAAGTTCCTTTCACTCCCTATATCTCGATGGCACAGACGAAGAAAATAGTTAAGATGGCATATTAAACCCGATCTAAGGGTCTTCTTGCCTAACTACCGTTTTCTCTCGAATTTCTGTTGTTTCTTTTCTTGTTCTGCATTTCTTTTTGAGGGTTTTGGTCTAATCCCCCCCTGTATATATATACCCTAAATTCTAAACCTTAAACCCTATATATATATATATATATACTTTTTGTTAATAATATATATTGAGTAGGCGGCAGAGGATAGGAGTTTCAGTTGGGTGCCAACCTAGTTTGGACGTTTCTGGTGTTCCTTGATGCTCAACCTACTTCTTGCCTTATAAAAAAAAAAAGCATTCATAGTCATGATTGAGTCTTTAATGAAGAACATAATTAGAGGGGATTATGTTAGTTGGTGAAGAACGTAATTGGAGGGATTACGTTAGTGGGTTACTCTTTAATAGTTATCTCCGAATCCAAAAATCAGTATCACATGCATGTAGAGGTGTCTAGAACATTACATGCATATGAGTTATATGAAACATGCCATATGTGATTACGTGCATTGGTGAATGTTGTGATTATGTGAAATTGTGTACTGGTATATGATGCTTGGTTATGCTAGTACACTTGATATGGTATTGTTGATGTGATGATTCATTGTTGGATGATTTGATTAAGAGAATATTTGCTTGATCTTGAAATGAATGTGCTTGATATGCTATTTATTTGATTATATTTTATTATGTTCAGTATTATCTAACCTCCAGTGCTCGTTTGTTTAACCGCCTACCCATTTGTATGAATGATGTACTTGAGGATGATTACATGTTGCTAAGATATTTATGTATGATGATTTTCTGCTGTGGGTTTTATATTTTCAAGTCATGTAAAGTTTGAGTTATGTCAACTGTAATAAAAAATTTTTAGACCTTATTCATTTAATTACCATTTGTCTATATTTTCAATTATATACAAAGATAATGGATATACATGTTGTATATATTTGTATAAAAATGAAACATATAAAATAATTAAATAAATAAATGTTTAATTGTCTTTATAATTTATATACACATTCCGCAATCGGTTGATTTTGTATTTGATGATCAAATATGTAATAAATTAGATGTATAAATTTGAAGCGAAATTTTAATAAGATTAATAAAATTATGTAATAGTTAGGAAAAAAATCAAATTTTTTATGTCAATAAAAAATTTATAAATGGAAATTGAAATAAAAATATTAAATTCACTTGAATGACATTATTCTAACAAAACTTTTGTAGTCATCATAAATAATTTGCTTCAATGCTTTCTTATCAACCCTACGTAATACAATGACAACCCACTTCAATCCTCTTCTTGTTACCTTTTAAATTATGTGTATAGCTTCAGCCGTGGTTGCAGGTAAAAACATAGTTAATTAACTTAATTTTATTAAATTTTCAATGAAAACATATGGGTTGAAGAATATGAGAGTTGAGTATGATGTGCATTTTTTTATTTAAGTTTCAGGAACTATGTTTTTATTAAAATGTTTGCTATATGTTTGAAATTCCATAAAAATATTCTAAAATATTATATAATATTTCTAAAATATTATCATGGATTGTATCAGGATTAGTCGAACTCCCAAAGGCGTCAATTTGCTTTCGTTATGAAAGATGTTGTTGCGGTTCATCGGTACAATGTAATCAATTTTGTATTGTGTCAATGGGAAAACCTAATGGTGGGTATTGTGTACCAAACAAGGGCATGTGTTGTTGCAACTAGACCTTGGAGAGATTTAAATTTGATGATCGTACTTTTTTTACTTGTTTGTTGAAGTATATCAACAAACAAACTCTTTATTATTCTCATGAAAATAAGTTAGAAATCAATTATGTAATATCAAATTGAAAGAATCTTGCAATAATTTCTTCTTACCGGTGAAATTTTATATATTGTTTTATAGTAATTATTAGTTCTATAATATAATGATATTTTATGGTGATTAATAATAGATAATTCACACATGAACTAATTAACTAAACCTCCAACATTTGTTCTTAAAATTTAAAGATGAAACTTTAAAGAATTTATGGTTATTAAATATATGTAAACCTTTGTTAGACACCGGTAAAATCTTGTTTTTCTATTCAAATTTCCATTTGAAACAATTTATGCATGGTATAGGTAGATAAATTATCATCCTAGAGCTTTAGTATCATGCATTGTATTATAGAATATTTGAATACACTTATAAAAATTGGCTACTACAACTTTCTTATAGAAAAAATATCACCATTATAAATATTATAAAAGTAAATACATAGAAGTATATCCAATGAAAAGTACTAAGTTTGAAATGGAATATTTATACTTCAATCATAAAAGTAAGTTTGAAATGTAATTACTTATTTAACTAATTGATATATTGAGATATATTAGAGTATGTAATTTTGATATTATTTGAAATAATAGAATAAGAGAGTTGTTGTGTCGTTGAGAAAAAAAGTATATTGAGATAAAAAAAAAGTTCTAGAGGACCTCATGAGTACTCGAATATCGAGATTTATCTTCAATGTATAACACTAAGAACCAATCTTCTCTTAAAAATATTTATCATGTATCTTTTTGTAATATGGAAAAAAAAATCAGGGATAACATATAAACATTCATTTAAGACTAGGTTTGTAAGAAAGTGATAAGTAGAGTATTGTATCGACATAGATTGTCCTTTCGTCTGAACAATTCTTGTTACTTACTTTTGTAAGTTTGACGGTATTAAAGTAAGTTGCAATTTTTATTTGTTTGCAACAGAGCGAAATTACCTATTTTGGTTGCAGAAAAGTAAGCAGCAGTTAGGATTCTTCGAATCCCCTCTGTATATTCGTTGTTGGATAATAGGTAATCTAAATATCGCATTTATTTATCTTATGGTGACTATAAAAGTTATGAGGCCGTTGGGAGTTTCCTAAATAGGTACGGCACCACCTGACCCAATGGGTTCTAGCTACTTGGTACCTAATTAGGCCTTTCCATCTGATGGCTAACTGCACCTGCTGATCGCAAGGTGATTTATACGTGCGCGGTCTTGCTAGTTCAAAGGTAATTGAAACATAACTTTATATTGGCTTTCAAGTGTTTCCCAAGGCAATGAAGGTCAAGGTTCCCTTAGGTCTGCCCATCTATGAATCTTAGGACAGTCATAGCACACTCTCTATACGCTTACTTAGTAGTTCTACAAACGGGCAGCCCTAATCTACGTATACCTTACTAAGGGTTTCATGAGAATGGTCTTATTAGGTTATAGCTTTAAGTCAGACAGCTAGGTACTTGTTTCCCTAATTACTAACCAGTTAATTCCTGGCTTCGGTAATGCACCACACGACCCAATGGATTCTGGCCACTAGGTACCTCCGTCTAGGGTCAACAATTCTTATGGAAATTTTGGCTAGCTAATAATCACTTACTTCCTAGACAGATAGTTATCAGTAAAGGGATATAAATATCAAGATATAACCATCCAGTTAGTGATACCAATATTAGGTCCTGTCACAACCTAAGTACCTAATCTAGGGTTGCACCTCTCACAGAAATAAAACTCTATAGTGGACAAAAGCATAAATAAAATAAAATAAACGACATATTAAGTTAAATAAATATCCAACAAAAATATACAGAGGTTCATCTTAGAACTCTAACCTAAAAATATTTAGTTACACATGGTAACTAAAAATAAATTACTAAAGATAAAAACATACCCTAGAAAATCAAGGAGAAGATAGAAACACTCTCGATGCTCGAAAGTTGCCTTCCTCTTGAACTGCCACAATTCAGAACGAGAAATTCTAAATGAGGAAGGGTGGTATTTAAAGTAAGATTTTCTACCTGGGTTTGGGCTAAAAGTGCGAGCTTTACCCAAAGCGGAAATAGAAAAAGACAGATGCCTTCCGACTTTTGGCATGCACGGGGCGCATAAGAAATGCCCTAGGCGCATTCTGTCTCTCTTGCGGGCCCAATCTTCGATTTTCTGCCATTTTTAGGTCTTCATCTTCAAATAACTTCCCTCGGTACTTTGGGTACATAATTCCTCCCATTTGTAAGTCTTCTGAGGTCTCTTGAATCTTTATTCTTGTTTCTTGAATCTTTACAATTCCTCGGATGTTCTTGATTTGCCGATTTGCATGATTTCTTCGTGAATTACTTCAAAAAACCCCTTAAATTGCTATGATTCGGGAAAACTAGAATTACAGACTCAAATATAGAAAACATTACAAAAGTCCGGAAATCATAGGCAATCACTCTAATACTCCTCCTTTTTTCTGCTAAATCCTACTAAAATACACTGAAAAACATGCTAAGAATAATGTAAGATGACATGTCATCACAACCCCAAACTTAAACTGTTGCTTGTCCTCAAGTAACGGAAAAAAAACATAATTTATTCTTTTCATTTTTTTAGGAAAAACATACCTTTCTAGGAGTTGTTCTTAAGAATCATTCATCACATTTATAGCAGAGCAGCAACTAACTTACCACTATACATTCAAGCGAGTCTAGCTTGGTGAAAGGAACCTATATTCTCAGCCGTACTCTTTTCTATGATAGATGTATGTATCTCCTGAAGTCAGTAGCGCTAGTCACGACATTTACCCACTCCAGACGTGACATGAATGCACCTTGCTATAGATTTGAAACAACTCTAAACAGACAGTCAAGTTAAATTTATTAACACACTAGGAAGACTCCAAGGATTATAGTTTGGCTTAGGTTAAGGGTGGTTATATTTTGGGAAAGTAGGCTAATAAAAGAACTTGGAGTTAGTTCACTAACCTAGGGATTCCTAATAGAACATTAATGCACTGCCATCCTTTCTTCCTTGATTCAAATAAGATGGGCAAAGCAGTATAACTTATTTGTCTTTTTATTTGACAGAAATATACTTTTTTTTAAGAGACCATTTTTTTGGCTCTTGATTTTTTTTTTCTTTTTTTCTATTTTTTGTTTGTGGAAATCCTTGGTGATGAGTCGATAAATTAGTATTTCTAATATGTTATTTGAGTTTATTTTATTTAGATTTGATTTAGTTTTATTTAAATATTATTTC
>Ga0315913_1009997_pt1 | contig 11029 bp, 14 predicted proteins | sample MpolsnodulesMG_FD_207736 | JGI IMG/M metagenome (GOLD analysis project Ga0315913, IMG submission 207736) | Medicago polymorpha root nodule microbial communities from Los Angeles, California, United States - small nodules | ecosystem: Host-associated > Plants > Roots > Nodule | place: USA... | reverse complement strand
GCCGTCGCCGCCGCCCCCGCCCCCCCCGCCGCCCCCCCCGCGCGCCCCCCCCCCCCCCCCGGGGAGAGTGGTCCGTTGTGAGACCGCGACGAGGGACATCATCTGAACAGGTGGATGGATTGCAGGACAGGCAACGGGAGGAGCAGTGGCGCGGAAGATCAAAGGAGCATCGACACATGCAGTCTAGGGTTAGGGTTAAGCACGATTCAACACAGAGGTGTAGGGAATCAGCGGAACAGTTTGGTTATTGCGATCAGAAACTTTCATATGACGGTAGGGTTGTGTTACAATACTCGAATTCTGGACGTCCAAGGGATATGGTGGAACGTTGGGAATCAGAATGGCCGGTTTTGCAAAGAGTGCGGTCTGTATCCAGGAAACACGAGTGGTATAATGTTGAAGATGATCAAAGGCAGCGACATGATAACAGGTATCGTGATTGGCATGATGTTGATGATGAACAACAGCTGCGAATTGATGACAAAAGGCGTGATTAGCATGAGGTTGAGGGTGAACAGCAGCAGTGTTTGCACTCCCGTACTCAAGGGGAGGAGAAACGTGATGACCAGAGGCTTCAAACACGTCCAAGAGCTATTCTTCACCGCTCCAAATCGCGACAGCATAAGCAGGCTCAACAGAATGTTTCCGGTAATGTGGCTCAGGACTTTGTTTCTTTTTATTTTACCAACGTATGATATTTCTTATAAGTCGTTAAGGCAAGGTTTTGAGGTTTGTGGGATGATGGAGGATGTTTATTTGGCTAGAAAGCGGAATGTTAACGGGGGGTGTTTGTTTTTGTGCGTTATTGTAAGGTAAAAGATGTCGATAAACTTTTGCATGCTTTGAATAATGTATGGTTTGATGAGAGGAAGGTGGTGGCTAAGGTGTCTAGCTTTGATAGAAATGGTAACAATAGGAGTGTTGTGTCTCACCGGGTTGAGGGAGAAAAAAAACAAAGAGGGAGACAAAAGAAAGATTGAGCGAAAGTTTGTTGTTGAGGAAGAAAAAAGAAAGGTTAAGGGTTCTGGTCCGGTTGTAGGTGAGAAAGGAAATGGTGCGGTGACGGTGGCTGGAGTGGTATCAGTGGTTGGTACAAAATTACAAAATAATATTGAGGTGCAACCTAAACAAATGTTTGTTCTAAAGCATCGATCTGATGACTTAGATGTGTTATGGGCATCAAAAGGTTTAGTGGTGTCTGTGGTGAATGGCGAGGCTACACCGGTTTTACAACGTCGTATTTTTTATGCTGGGTTTGAGAAGCTGGATATTATTCCTTTGGGTGCAGACAAAGTTTTGGTGCGATCAAGTGATAATGAGGATGTCAGTAATGTTTTGTCGAAGGCATCATAATTTTTTGAGCATTTCTTTTCTACACCAGTCAAGTGGAATAAGGATATTTTAATTCGTGAAAGAGGTGTGTGGATGCGGATATATGGGGTACCACTTCATGCTTGGAATTCTAATTTTTTTCAAACTATGTGTATATGATTGTGGATGTCTTTTGCGAGTGGATGATGTAACTGTGGAAAAAGAACAATTTGATTATGCACGGGTCTTGATAGCTACTACGTCGTTGGAGGTTATTAATATCAGCGCAAAGATTATGGTGGATGGTGTGATTTTTGACTTTAAAATTATTGAAGAATGGGGCTTCTCTTTAGGGGAGGACGCTTGTTTATTTGATGAGGATGACACTCAAGAGGTGGATAAATCTGGTACGTCCGAGCATGATGAAGCCGTTTTAGGAAGTGGAGAGGTAAATGAATTATTGCAACAATTATCGGAAGATTGGAGTAAGGAAGCAGACTTGCAGGATAAGGGAGAACAACCATATTTTGAGGTTGATATAGGTAATAATTGTGATCGAGATGCGGTTCTTGCTACTGGTAAAGGTTCGATTGATGCGTGTTCTTTGCTGAAACCTAATGCACCTATTTGTGGGGCAACATGTGGTTTATTAACTTTGTGGGATGTCACGGAGGTTGAGGTGTGGTCGAGTATGTCCTTTGAGCATGTTTTGGTGCTTATAGGCCGGTTCTTGCATTCTGAAGAGCATTTTGTGTTGTTTAATGTTTATGCTCCGAGTGATGTTACATGTCAATAAACTCTCTGGAATAATATCTCTAACAGGTTGGTTTCGTTTGCTGATAAAAATGTTTGTGTTTGCGGTGATTTTAATGTTGTCTGTTGTGTGGAGGAAAGACGCAGTGTTGGCAGTTCTACAAGAATAGCAAGGATTGCCGATTTTAACCATCTGATTGTTCATAATTCTTTGATTGACCTACCCATTCGAGGTCGCAGCTTCACGTGGTTTCGAGGGGATGGTAGGTCTATGAGTCGCATTGATAAGTTTTTGTTATCAGAAAGTTGGTGTACAACTTGGCCTAATTGCTATCAGATGGCCTCGGCTCGTGGTTTGTCGGATCATTGTCCGTTAGAGCTCTCAGTTGATGAAGAAAATTGGGGTCCTAAACCTTTGCGTATGTTAAAGTGTTGGGAGAATTTTCCGGGGTACGATAATTTTGTTCGTGAGAAGTGGCAATCTTTTCCGGTGGATGGTTGGGAAGGTTATGTGTTGAAAGAAAAATTCAAATTAATTAAATTGGTTTTGGAAGAGTGGCATCGGCGTCACACTCAAAATTTACCTGCTAAAATATCTTCTCTGAAGGACAAAATTTCAGTTTTTGATCTTAAAGGTGAGTCTGACTTGCTTCTTGCTGATGAGGTAGAGGAATTTCATGGTCTATCAGATAATTTGTTCTCTTTGTCTAGAATAAATTCTAGTATTTGTTGGTAGCAATCAAGAATGCAATGGTTACGTGAAGGAGATGCAAATTCAAAGTTTTTTTCATAGAATTATGTCAAGCGGAAAGAAAAGAAATGCAATTCCTTGTTTCTTAGTTGATGGTGTTCTGGTTGAAGGGGTTGATAATGTGCGCAATGTAGTGTTTTCTCATTTTTTTTCTCATTTTAAATCTAGCCAAGTTGATCGCCCCGGGTTTGATGGGCTGAATTTTCGAACCATTAATGTCAGAGAAGGGGCATGTTTGGTGAAACCGTTTTCTTTGGAAGAGGTGAAGGCAGCGGTGTGGGAGTTTGAAAATTTTAAATGTCCAGGTCCGGATGATGTTACTTTTGGGTTCATAAAGAAATTTTGGGACCTTATTAAAGATGATGTGATGCGCTTTTTGGTGGAATTTCATAGGAATGGTAGGCTGTCGAAAGTGATCAATAGTACTTTCATTGCTCTGATCCCTAAGGTTGATAGTCCTCAACATTTGAATGACTTCCGTCCCATCTCTTTGGTTGGAAGTATGTATAAAATTCCGGCCAAGGTTCTTGCTAATAGGCTTCGTTTGGTGATTGGCTCGGTTATCTCCGATTCTTAGTCTGCTTTCATTAAAGGTCGTCAGATTCTTGATGACATCCTGGTGGCAAATGAGGTTATCGACGAGGTTCAAAAACACAAAAAAGAATTGGTTTTGTTCAAGGTGGATTTTGAAAAAGCATATGATTCGATAGATTGGAGTTATTTAGAAGTCGTGATGGTGAGAATGGGGTTTCCGACTCTGTGGCGGAAATGGATTAAAGAATGTATTGGGACAACATCAACGTTAGTTATGGTTAATGGATCCCCTATTGCGGAATTCTACTTGGAGCGGGGGTTGAGACAAGGCGATCCCCTTTCTCCTTTTTTATTTCTTCTGGCTGCAGATGGTTTTCATGTCTTGATGGAGTCTTTATCAGTGAATAACTTTTTTACTGGTTATAAGGTCGGTGCTAGTGACCCGATGGTGGTGTCTCATCTTCAATTTGCAGATGATACGTTAATCTTAGGAGAAAAATCTTGGGCCAACATTCGTGCTATGCGGGCTGTGCTTTTGTTGTTTGAAGTGTTGTCTGGGTTGAAGGTAAATTTTTCTAAAAGTCAATTGGTAGGCGTCAATGTTCCTAGTTCTTGGTTAGCAGAAGCCGCTTAGGTGTTGAATTGTAAAGTTGGTTCTTTACCCTTTGTGTATCTCGGGTTGCCTATAGGAGGTAATGTGAGACGTTTGGCTTTTTGGGAACCGTTGCTTAATCGCATTAAATCTAGACTGTCTGTGTGGAATTGCAAACATCTATCGTTGGGTGGCCGCTTGGTCCTTTTGAAGTCTGTCATGTCATCTCTGCCTGTTTATACACTATCTTTCTTCAAGGCTCCTTCATGTATTGTCTCTATTTTAAATTGTTTTTTTTCCGGGAGGGGGGGTGAGGACCACAGGAAAATAGCTTGGGTTGATTGGAACACTGTCTGTAGAAGAAGTGGTGTTGGAGGTTGTTGATGGAGAGAGATAGTTTGTGGTTTCGGGTGTTGTCAGCTCGTTATGGTGTGGAGGGAGGGCATGTGTTGGATGGAGGGCGGGAGGTATCTAACTGGTGGTGTGATATAGCTGTTGTGCGTAGAGAAGCTTGGTTTGGTGACAATATTAGTCGTTCGATTGGAAATGGTAACTGTACTTCCTTCTGGTTGGACGCTTGGGTTGGTGGTGTGTCTTTTAGAAACAGGTTTAGTAGATTATTTGATTTATCGGAATTTAAGGGGGAGACTGTGTCTGAGGTGTGTCAGTTGGGTTGGGGGTTGAGGGTGATGCTTGGAGGTGGAGGAGGAGGTTGTTTGCGTGGGAGGAGGGGCTAGTGGGGGAGCTTACACTCTTACTTCATAATGTTATTTTACAGGTAGACAAAGAGGATACGTGGCATTGGTATTTGGATAATTTTCGAGCCTATTCTGTCCGAAGTGCTTACCATTTCACGACGACACAACCTCCTGTTACGACTATGGTGGCGTCGTCTTTGCTTTGGAATAAGGATATTCCTTTGAAGGTAGTTATCTTTGCTTGGCGCCTATTTCGAGATAGGTTACCTGCAAAGGATAACTTATTTCATCGTGGTATGATTGATATTGAGTCTCAGACATGTGTTTCTGGTTGTGGCTCTTTGGAAAATTCATCTCATTTAATTTTACATTGTCAAAGTTTCAGATCTGTTTGGAACTCTATTTATAGGTGGATCGGTCTTACTATGGTTAATCCTCGTTATGTCGAGGATCATTTCAATCAATTTACTTATGTTGGTGGTGGGTCTAAGGTGCAACGATCAATAATGCAGGTGCTTTGGTTTGCTACTGTGTGGGAAATTTGGAAAGAAAGAAATAACAAGATTTTCAATGCAAAAGAGTGCTCCATTTTACAAGTGGTGGACAAGATTAAGGTTATTTCCTATGTGTGGTTGAAGGCGAAACTTGCCTCTCTTCCATTAAATTTTCATGGGTGGTGGCTTAGTCCATTAACGGTGTTGGGCATTAGCTAGTTCTGTTTCTTTCTTTTGGTTTTTGTGCTTTCGTTTTGCAGTTTTGTACATATTGTAATGACTCTTTTATTCTTCCTTGGTACTTCTTGTGCTAGGTACAACATTTTGATTTGGTGATATATTCCATTTTAGTCTTTTCAATATATATATATATATATATATAACCAAAGGTTCTCTGAAAAAAAAATTATAACTAGAGGTCTTCGATTTTAATCAAGTTTTTGAAATGTAATAATGTTAAATCTTTTAAAGAAGATTTTTGTCATCCATTATAGTCATATCCAACTTAAAATATTAGTTTTTGCAGTTGCGCGTAGAGTATACATTATTCACACAAACAAAAATGTAAATAGAAAACCATAACAAAGATAATGATTTAATAAAGGAAAATTAGTCACTTTAGTCTCTGAATGGGAAATGAGTAGTCACTTTAGTCCCTGAATGCAGAGAAATTGCAAAATAGTCCTTGAATGTAGACTTTGTTGGTCGATTTCAGAGGCTAAAGTGATTAACGGAGTCTACATTCAGGAACTAAATTGACTAACGGAGTCTGCATTCATGGACTAAATTGACTAACAGAGTGTCAGAGTCTACATCCAGGAACTATTTTGCAATTTATCTGCATTCAGGGACTAAAGTGACGACTCATTTCCTATTCAGGGACTAAATTAATTTCGATTAGTGGTGTATTTTTCATTATCATAAATGCAAATTTGACTGTAACCAAAAAAGAAATGCAAGCTTGACTATAATATTATGGAAACAATTGATTTTGCTAAAATGACATTGGTTATGAAATGGAGGGATTATATATATTCACTGGGTCTTAAATATTAGGAAAAAGTCAGATATATTTTGTCTAAATTTGTATTAGATACATTTGACTTTTTATTAAATATATATTAAAGACTAGAAGGAGTCTTTTGTTTTATCTTTATCCTTAAAAACAAATTCATTCAACCATTTGATAGGTGATGATATATAATAATCATTTGGTAATTGATAATATATAATAAAAATAAAACTGGTCAATTAAAATTAAGTTGACTTCCATATTAATTTATATATTGTCCCTATATATAGATGAACTTGCTTGAAAGCAATACATACGATTCACATATTGAAATAGAGCAAAAAAAAAAACAAGAAAAAAGGAAATGGGTAGTGAGATTGAGATCCCAATTTTGGATTTTCGTAGAAGTAGTGGAGTGACATTAGAAGAAGGCAGTGAAGGGTGGAAAGAAATGAGCAAGAAAGTGAGAGAAGCGTTTGAGAGTCATGGTTGCTTCTTCTTAAAGTGTGATGAAATACCAAATGAATTACGTGAAAAAATGTTCACTGGTATGAAATCATTGTTTGATCTACCTGAGGAGACCAAGCAGAAGTTCTCTAACCCAGGGGCTTATAGGGGCTATACAGCCAATAGTCATGTCATTCCCCATTGTCAAAGTTTTGGGATTGATGATGCTCTTAAGCCAGATACGGCTCAAGGCTTCACTAACCTCATGTGGCCCGAAGGAAATCCAACTTTTTGGTAATTAATTATTTTTTATTTTATTTTGTCAAATTTTTATTGTTATTTTAGTATTGCATTAAATTTTGATTTATATTGAAGACCTAATTAAGTTTTTAGTCCCTATAAATATATCAAATTTTGTTTTTAGTCCCTATAAAAATAAATCACATTTTTAGTTCCTACAAAGAATTTCGTCTTCATTTTAAGTCCATGACATTAAGTGATAATAACGAGGGATGATATGACACTACCATATCATTTTTTTTTGGAAAATCAACACATTAAAATTTCAGATATAATAATTTTGTTTACCAATTCTCCTCAATTTTTTCCGTTTATTTGACTCCTAGGTTGCGTTTGATTTTTTGGGTCGTGTCTGCCTTTGGGTTCGATTTCGTTACTAGGTTTGATTTAATTTCTAGATTCGATTTCTATTTCATGATTGATTTTTGGTTGTGATTCATGTTCGTGTCTGTCTTTGTGCTTCATGTGGTGTGATTTTAGTCCCTATAAAATCATACTCTTTATCACATAAGATGTCTTACCATCAAATTTGTTGAAGTGTCAGTGTCACGTCACCTTCTGTTAAATTCATTTAACAACGATGACGAGAATTTTTGTAGGGACTAAAAAGTGAGATTATTTCTATAGGGACTAAAAATGAAACTTAACATATTTATAAGGACTAAAAACTTAATTAAACCTGAAAAAGTTTACTATAGTAATTTTTGGTTAACAATATTTTATTATTTGGGAATGGACTGAGGAATAATCGATGATATATATGCAGTGAGACACTAAGTTCCCTGACCTCAAAAACACGTGAACTAAGCTTGCTTATCTTGAAGATGGTTGTGGAGGGCTTTGGCCTTCCTGAAAAATACATCTCAGAAGTTGAAGAGTTGAATAACACCAATGATTCACGAATGACTAGGTACCAACTTCCTGAAGACAACAAGCATCTCGAGATTGCTCTAGTACCTCACACCGACAAAGGCTCCTTAGCTCTTATATGTGACAATGATGTCCAAGGTCTACAAGTGTTACCCAAATCAGGCAATTGGGTTGACATAAGTATTCCACCAGATGGTTTTGTGGTAATTGTTGGCGACATGTTGAAGGTAGTCATTACCTATATATAAATGAGATATCAAATTTGTGTATTTATTTTTTATTTTAATTTTACCCTAATTTATTATTATCATTATTATTAATGTATAGGCATGGAGCAATGGGAGATTTCAGGCTGTCACGCATAGAGTGGTGACAAGGGGAGACAAAGAGAGACTTGCTTTTATTCTTTTTGGAGTGCCAAAGGAAGATGCAGTCATTAAGGTGCCCTCTGAGTTGGTGGATGACAAAGATCACCCTCTTCGTTATCGTCCATTTAAGTATGAGGAGTTCATAGATTATCATTATTCTACTCGCACAGAAAAGGCAGTACTTGAACAATTTGCTGGACTTTGATATCTCCTTATGTGATAAAGTCAATATCCCTTTTTGTAACTGATTGGACACTCATGTTTGCAATAAAGTTGAATCAATCAAATAACATGGATTGCCTTCTTGCCTTCACATAATGCAAACCTATTTATGTTCATGCTAGTTACACACTAATATTTGTATTACAATCGCGTGCAAACTAGTACTCCCTCTGTATGATAGTTATTTTCTTTTTAGCATTTTTTCTTTTTCTCACAATAATTGTCACTTTACAATACCAATGCAACATTTATTATTTTTTTTCCACTATTACTCCACTAACTACAGTTAATAAGGGTGTTTTAGTAAATGCTACTAATTTTACTATTAAAATCAACATAATTAATCATTTCCATAATAATCGTGCACAAACCTTAAACAACTAATATTGTGAGAGAGAGGGAGTGCTAATATGGCTATATTTTTACTTTTTGATGAGATGAGATATTATATTTGCTAGAGTACGCTCATTTATATGTTGATATCAAATTTTGAAGTTATAGTAGATTCTTGTTTGTATAGTTAGTTGGAACAATTTGGTTCCATCGAATATTTTGTTGTTTGCATGGAGATTATTAAATGATCGTCGGCCAACCAAAATTAACTTAATTTGTAGAGGGGTGAAAATTTTCGTTTTCCTTTTGTGTGTGGAACAATATATTTTGAATGAAATATCCAAACATTTATTTTCTTTACTATTCTGCTGCTGGTAAATCATGATCGAACATATTATATTGGTTAGGAATCAAACAGGAATCAATTGTGTGTTGACAAACGACAACTTTTGTCATGCAGTGCAATTTGTAGGTTTGGTATCTTATGGAAATCAAGTAAAGGAATATCTTCATCCAATTTTGTTAAGGTTTGGTATCTTGTGAAAATCAAGTAAATGAATATCTTCATCTAATTTTGTTAGCTTGTGCGGTTAATTCAAAAGCATAGTAACCACACCGTTTTTGGTAATCAGGAGAGTCTATCAGATTCACCTATTGACATGGTTAAATTATTAGTATGGTCATGAATTAATTCTAAAGTTTTCTTATAATTACCTATAAATGGAGCATTCAAACACTCATATGTTCATGAGTAGTTTTAAATATTAGTTGATTATCATTTTTAATTTTGGTTTGGTGTTGTTATTTTGGTGTCTTTAATGTAACCTTTGACTATATATATCTTTTCAATAATAATGTTTCTCTTGCCGCAATTGATTGTTTTAAGAGGTATATATGATTTGAAAAACCATTTGTGAGATAACCATATATTTATAAAGAAAAATAAGTATTGACACGGAAACCAAAATAATATAGAGAGAAAGTAAAAACATAATATGAGTACAAAAGATAAAATTGTCACAAAATAAATGCACAAATATCATTTCTCTTGTTTTAACATGCCATTTTTTGTTTTTTGTTTATTTTAAAAACGGGTTAAATAAGTTTTTCGTCCTTATAAATATAGCGAATTTTGATTTTAGTCCCTAAAAAATTAAACTGAATGTTTTCATCCTCACAAAAAATTTTATTTTGTTTTTCGTCCTTAATAGCCATTTTATGTTCATATAAATGGCAAAATTATAACTCTTTTATGTTCAAATTGTATCCATGTTATGTTCATTTATTATATTCGACATTTATATATTCATATTATGTTCAAAAAATGTCAAAAACACGTTAAAATTATATTCATTAAGGACCAAAAACAAAATAAAATTTTTTGTGAGGATGAAAACATTCAATTTAATTTTATAGGGACTAAAATCAAAATTCGTTATATTTATAGGGACGAAAAACTTATTTAACCCTTTTAGAAACTATACGTACCTAAAATTTTATTATAAAATTCATAATAAAAATAATTTTTTATTTTTATTATTTAATGTAATAAAGTAGATTCCATAAATAATAAAGTTGATAACCTGAACACCCTATTAAGCTTTGTTAGGGAGTTTGTAGAGGAAGGGAGAGAAGAGTTTTGAAAAAAGAAGAAAGGAGCGTAGAAGAAATAGAAAACATTGAGAGGAGATGACTTTGAAAAGTTTATTTTTCTTCATAATACAAAATTCATCTCAATATTGTTGGAGTAAGCCCTAATAGCCAATCTATATTGATTGGGTTTTGCTTTGTATCATGATATTGATATAAATATATATTGTGAATATATAAATAATAAGACATTTCTTTATTGATTTTGTTTTGTTTCAAAATAATAAAGTCCCTAGAATAGTTTAATCTGTTTAATGGAACATTAAGTATAACTTAATTGTGAGACCCCGTTAAACATAAGGAAACTATTCTTAAAGTATCCGTAGTCAAGCTTTCTTGAGAAGTGGGATATCATTAAAGCATAGAGACTATTATGTGGATAGATAGATGATCACATCTCACAGATCATAGATAAAGAGTTATCAAGTCTACACATAGATATAAATATTAGGAGTAATATTTATATTGGATTGACCCACTATGTGAATACTACATAGTAAAAGTTATGAAAAATGTCATAAGATATTCTCATAGTGATAGTGGTGTATTCCACCCTTTGACCTGAAATCACTATGTACCCTAGATGTTGGAGTCGAGTGCTTTGTCACCATTCAAACGTTGTCTGTAACAAGATAACTATAACGTTGGTTGATGGGTACTCCACGAATCATGCTGAGGGACATGAGTGACCTAG
>Ga0315913_1009992_pt1 | contig 11032 bp, 4 predicted proteins | sample MpolsnodulesMG_FD_207736 | JGI IMG/M metagenome (GOLD analysis project Ga0315913, IMG submission 207736) | Medicago polymorpha root nodule microbial communities from Los Angeles, California, United States - small nodules | ecosystem: Host-associated > Plants > Roots > Nodule | place: USA... | reverse complement strand
AACAATTGACTTGAGAGCACCCAAAATTGAACCTAGAACTTCCGGATACTCTTCTCCAAGATACTCATACAAGACAACACCAAGATGACCCATCAATTGTTCCTCATGGCACTGCTTCATGACAACAGCAATCCTCGAAATGAGGTCTGCTGCTTGCTGCCTCACCTTTGCGCTCTTATTGTTTAACCTCCACTTGATAGTACCACAAATTTGAGGAAGGTATGGTTTTACTCTCTGCCCAAGCGAGTTTACAACGGCGCTGAACCCATTAAGCATCACATTAGCATCATCGCTGGTCTGCTCTTGGAAGGCATAAATAATACCATCAATCGAAAGCTCTTCCAACCGTGCATCTATATCGGATGATCCCAAGTTAGTGACCACCTTCTCAATTGTTTCCATGACCATTCGTCTGTAAGGTTCACTCTCATCTTTAAGATCTTCAACGATTCTTCCAACAATATCAGCAACACTGACCTTGTTTGCTATCTCAACCGTAGTCTCCACAAGTTGCTTGTAGTTTCTTCTATCCAAAGCCATCCTCCTTACCCAGAAGTTTCTGAAAAACTCAGGGAGGATATCAGTTCTAATATACTCAGCTTCCACGCCCTCAGTGCTCACACACTGTTTCAATACTTTCAGAACAATTTTCTTCATTTCTTCATCAGGTGACTGAAACTCCCGAATTAGAATAAGCATAACTTCCTTAGTATAATAGCTGGCATATAAGGCTTCCATCAATGGAATAATAAACTCGATTGCTTTAAAAAACGCAGCCAGCACCTTACCACGGTGTTGCCTAATACCCTTCCACAGTGGCTTCAACACTGAGTCAAAACTCTCAATACTGTAAGGAGCAGCAGCCTCGGCAAGAGCGGCAAGAGACAAAGCAGTAATTGTTCTCACCTTCTGATTCTCATCATTCAAACCATTTGCTATAATTTCCACAAGAGATCTGAGATGGGGCAACACAGCACAGCCAATCAAAATAGCAATCTGCTGCACAATCTTAATACCGGTGTGCCGAGCTTGCCAAGACTTTTTACTCTGACAAACAGCTTTCAAGAAGGGCAATAAAGCAGGGATACCAAGAGCAGATGCAACAACACTGAATGCTCTAGCAGTAGTATTCCTAACATATTCATCAATGCTATCTATGTCAGGCCTCATGACAGCAATCATAGTGGCCAACCCAGCAGCTTTACTGAGATTAGATATTATTTCCCTCCCTTTAACACGGGCATAGTAGTCTTCATCAATCAAAAGGGGCTCAATAACAACAAGAATCTTATGCACATAAGGTCGAACCAATTCATCCAATTTATAAAGAGCTCTATCAATTACCTTAACCAAAATATGTCTCTCTTGATCCTCCAAAGTAGGCTGCATAAGCAACGGCAGTATCTGGTTAAACAAAGGACCAGCACCAAACTCGCGAGCCTTGTTAGTTAGCTGCCTCAAAGCTGTTTTCCTCTGTGGTGGCGCACCGTTCTTCACTTTAAGAAGAAGCTTCATAATCTTTCTCTCTTTCTGATCATCCGGAGACAACTCCTCTTCATTCTCTTCATTCAACAAAGCCCCAAAATACTGATAATCTTCAGGTTTCATGAAAGGCAAACCACCAGGAGCTTCTTTAGGAACATCAAACTGCTGACCGCGATTCTCTTCTGGAATCTGATAAAGCGGAGTCCCCAACGGCGTAGGCGTAGCAAGAAGCTTCCTTGCAGGTGTCCTAATTGGCACATAAGAAACAGGAGGGTCCAAAACCTTATACCCTTCCTGTGGAAACATAGCATCAAGTTCCTCATCAGTCAAAGAACGATTCCTCTCTTCAATATCCCTCTCCCACCTCAAAAAATTATACTGCTCCGGTGTAAACGACCCTTGTAAAGCACCAGGTGTTGGAGTAGCCAATTCAACACCACCAACAGGAGTAACACCAGGTGTATAAGCAACAGCTGGTGTAGCACCAGGTAACGGAGTTACACTTCCCATAGTAGTAGATGTTTCATCCCACCTTGATCTTTGTCTCTTCGGAGTTGGAGTAACCTCACCAGAAAGCTTAGGAGTAGCATCCCAAGTTGCACCACAACCAGGAGTAGCATCAGAATCAACCAATCTCCCAGGTGTCGGTGTCTCATCCCACCTATTCCTCCTCCCAGGAGTAGCATTAATTACTCTCCCTCGTGTCATTGAGTTCGAATCGGGTGCATCCCAGTCAGAAGTCTTAGCTTTCTTGACACCACCTTCCTCCCGATTCTGATCACATCTATTCCTCCTCTTCTGCTGAGATTTATTATCCTTCTCCAGCGCACCGGCTTCTTCCTCTACCTTCTTCTTCTTCTTCTTCATGGAAATTGCTCTCAATGTTTCCTCTTTATCTCTCATAATATCAGCATAACTCCTAACCGAAGGATCCGGAGTTTTCTCACCAGCAGCAGCAGCAAAAGCATCGTGTCTATCCGGAGAAAGAATCTGATTCAATCTCCGTTTCCGGTATTCATCTTCACGGTCAATTATCCTCCGAGACTTAGGGAATACATCATCGTTAGGATTGTGGATAGGATCAACAAGTGACGAGAAGTTTCTATTTCTGTGAGGAGCTTCGAGGAGATTGTGTTCTTGTTCTTCTTCGTTAGCGGGAATTGAAGGATAGTATGAAGCTTTATCGTTATCGCTGTAAAGATCGGCGTGGAAGGTGGGTCCGGTGAAAGATGCGAATAGCTTTTCCAACTTCTTGCGTTCTTCTTGCGTCTTCTGGATTTCATTATCGGAATCGGAACCTGACATGGTGTTTGGATTGTTGGGGAAGTGTAGTTCACTCAAGAGATAACCAAAATATGAAAGAATATTTGGTGAAGATGAACCTGTGAGAACAAATAAGAGAGAGAGTATAATTTTGATATGATTTTCGTTCAGCCTGTAGGGTTTAAATAAAAGGAGAGGTTAGTTACAATCAAAAGCCCCTTCGCGGGAGAAATAACAGCCAAAAAGATTAGAAAAGATTCAACTGTCAAATATGTTTGCAACCGTAATTCATATTCATACTAAAGCATAAATTAAATGAATTTATTTTGGGTTATCATAGATTAAAATAAAAGTGATTTTGATATTAAATAATTTAGAGATCATTTTTTAGGGATTTTTTTTTATAAAAAATCAAAATTTATTTTGTGCTTATTTACCATAATAAAAATCCTTTCTTTTAAAATAATTTAGTTTGTTTAGATACAACTATATAAAAGTCCTTTTGAGCTTAGCTCAGTTGATAGAGACAATGCATAAAATATGCAAGGTCCGAAGTTCGAACCCTGCCACCACAAAAAAAAAAGATACAACTACTCTCTCCGGTCTCAAATATAAGAAAAGATTCCTTTTTTAGGTTCATTGAATAATTAATGTATCTGCTTTACATTGTAGACCAGATACATTAACTACTCGATGAACCTCAAAAAAGAATATTTTCTTATATTTGAGACCGGAGGGAGTATATAAAAAGAATTTTATGTTATAAGATTAGTTCAATCTTTTAACCTTTATTTTCTATCTCCTTTAAAAAGTAAATATTTTTTTTAGAAGTTACTCTTAACAACTTTTCGTTTAAAGTTTTTCTTCAAAAAAAAAAATAACTTTTTGTTTAAAGTCGTTTTTAATTTTTTTTTAAATTTTGATTTAAAAAAAAAAATATAACAAACAGATGCAATACTTTTAAAAGTGATTTTTTCTTTAAAAAAATCTATAACAAACGGGCTCTAAATTTGAACCGTAACAACACTCGTCCCTTCCGCAACATACTTGTCCTCAAGGATGAAAATTAGGAAACTTTTGCGGCAAATCAGAATAAAATCCCCATGAAGCTTGATCAAGAGGTGTATCTTTCCATTTAACTAAAACTTTGGTTACAACAACAGGACCCTCTTAACCATCTTTCAATCAAGTTGCCCCGACTCTTTTAGGGACGGAACTGGTAGTGAATTAGCAAGGAGAGGGGTGACAGTTGTTGCAGCAAGTTGATAGCATATCTTGAGTTGAGACACATGGAACACATGTGAAATCCAATAAAAGCAATTAACTCTAATTTATAAGACATGTTACCTATTCCATCTAACACCCGAAAAGGAACAAAAAACTTAGTAGCAGCTTGTGAAAAGCACGGCCACGCAGAGAGGATTGACGATATGGCTGCAATTTTAAATAGAAAAAATCCCCAATGGAGGAAACTTAATCACTCGTATACTTGTTAGCTTGCTGAGACATGCGGTTTTAGGCCATGAGTAAATGGAATTGCATCATCTTAATAACTTCCTCCCTCACATAAAGGGATGGATCTACTGTTATGGAAGTTGACTCCCCAGGAAGGTAAGGGATATGGATGTAAGGAGGTTGACCGTAGACCAATGGCAGAACAACAACATTAGACGTGAAATGAATTTGATGAAGATACCGGTGAAAACCATTGTAAATGTAAGGAACATTTAATTGATGGCACCCTACCCCCTCCGTTAACCTACATAAGAGTAATAGCCTCTAACTTAAAACACGTTTCTTAGTTGTCTCCAAGTCCAAGAAGTTGTGGTTTCTTGTCATGCATTCCCGAAACTCACGTAGTTTAGTAATTTGCAATGCAGTTAAGGCTTGAAGGGAGAGTTGAAATTGAGGGTTAAGTAGAGATGCACTATTTCGATGTTCCACGACAATTTATTCATCATTAACCTCACCATCATCATGCTTATCTAATTCCAACACTAATAATCAAGACTTTTTGCGTTTGAGTTGGTGACCAGGTGCAAATGATTCATCACAAAACATGCAAAGGTGATTGGTCTTTCGGTTAGCTAATCTGCTGCATAGTAAGTTCGATTGGATATAATGAATAAAGGTTTTGGGGGAATAGGTGCAGTCACATGTAAGTTTTTGGTTGTTGTGGTATTGGTGGGGTTAGGCTTAATGTTTGAGGATGGAGGTTTGAAAGGTGAATATGGAGGGTGACCGAAGGGTTTAAGGGGTGCATGTTTGGATGATTTATAGGAACAAGCTAAGCATGCAACTTGTTGAATTGAAGTGGGGTTGAACATACGCACGTGCATATGCGTGCTATGTTCCAAACCAACAAGAAAAATGCTAAGGAATGTTAAGAAGTATTGACCCTTGGGTTAAAACGAGTTTGAATTTTTCAGTGTACTCTTGCATCTTCCCACCTTGTTGGACGTGAATCAAAGTAGCCAGGGGGTCTTCATACACCTCACGAAATCTCTAAGTGACATTAGTAACATATTGTTGCCATGGAGGAGGAGTATCGTATCTTGCCCGCATGTAGTTTAAGTGTTATTGAAGGGCAAAACCATCAAAGTGAATCGATGCTAGGCGAACCCTAGGTTCTCGAGGGATCTCGTCCAAGGGGAAGAATTGCTCACATTTGTATAACCAAATACACCTTTTTTTTTCTTCTTTCCCGTCAAAACGGGGAAACTCAACCTTTGATATGCGAGTTGAAGATAAATTGTGACAAGGAGGACGACTTTGATTTCCGATAGATTCTTTGTTGACACGGTTTAGAGTGAAAGTGTCATCATTGGTTTTTAGGATCGATTGAGCTTTTATCTAGGCACAAAGTTCAAATGAGCGTCGAGATTGATGGTTATATTGTTAATACGATTGTATATAGATTAAAGAGATTTCACGTTATATTTCTACACCTTTAATTTTTAATTTATCACAAGACTTTTATCTTTAACGTAAAGAAAAAAACTAAAGAAATTAACATACCAACATATATTATGAAACAATTGATCCTTAAACATTTGGTTTAGTCCAAATCTGTGCCGTTCGATTTTGCATTAACGATGAAGATTGTTTAGTTTGGGTAAACACTCATGAAACCCAGATTCGTAAAGTACCCTGAAATTCAAATCCCCGCCAAAATCATTTACTATTTTGCACCAAAGTTTTAATCCAGTTTATTTAAAAATCCACACTATACACAGAACCTTATCAACCAAAACGAAATCACAATCCTTAGATTTCAATTTCCATGGCTGAATTTGAAGCTCCCTCATTCTCTCTAGGTCTCGATCTTGACGATACACCACCACCACCACCTTCTCCATCTACTTCCCCCAACCACGACCCGGTCCCACAAGAAGTCCCCGATTCCGATCCAGAATCTCAACCGGATCCACCTATCCGTATCCTCAAACGCCTCCGTCGTGCTCCCCCTCCCTCCTCTCAAACGGAACCACTACCTTCGTTCTTTGATCCCGACGACGATGATATCGAAGAGTTCTCTTCCCAAGAGGAACCTCTTCAAGGTAATCCTTATCTTATTTACCATTAAAAATGTCTAATTTACAAAATGAACAATGAATTAATTCGTTAGGGTTTAGTACAAATTGAATTAGAATTAAGAGCCTGTTTGGGTAAACAGCTTATTTGCAGCTTATACACACGTGTTTATCTTGATAAGCACTTACGTATAAGCTTACATAAGCGATTTCTATAAAAAAACAAAATGAAATAAAGTTAAATTGATTTTCTATAGGTTATAAGCTGTTTTCATAACCTATCTTGGAGAACTTATGAAAATAAACTGAAAAAGCTTATGAAAAATATCATAAGTTGTTTTTAAATGTTCTCCCAATCGGCTTTCCAAAACTTATGCCAGTAGATAAGCCCAAATAAGCCAATCCAAACAGGCCCTCAATCTGATAGAAACATATAGCAAACAAATTATTATCTCATTATTGTGAACTCTTTTATAAAATAATTATTTTTTTCTGCTCAAGAATTATTAGTAGTATAGATTGAATTACAGTGTTTATTTTGATGAAGTTAATTTGTACACCGACATTTACTCAATTAACACATTTCATGGTGATGTCACTTTTTTAGGTTAGTTCCTAGAATATTTCTACAAATATCTATTTGACATAACTTGATTGGATGCATGTGTAAAGACATTTTACACCATCAGTGCGTAGAAATTATTCTCTTATTTTGATTCTGAAATGTCTCTGTTTTGTGATATTAGTATCTGCGCATTCCTCGGTTCACAATCGTTCTGTATGCGGCAGCTCAAAAGTCTCATTGAAAGGTGCTGGAGTTTTAACTCCACATTCATGCAGCAACTCTATGGAGAAAAAGCGAAAGCAGGGTTTGGATGTCCAGGCTTCAGTTGGGTTGGAAACGGGTCGGAGTGGGTTCGTGTTTCCTAATTTAGTGGATAGTCCTATTCGAAGGTGTAAATTGCTTGATTCTGATGATGATGATCTGTTTGGTGAGGATGTTTTTGGCGTGAATAAAGTTGGCCCATCCTCATCAACGGGGCAAGCATATAACCAAAGCACACCTTCAACTTCTTTGGAACAAAATAGAAAGATGCAATTTGATGCGAACCAAAAAAGAGACCATGCTTCTGATATCCCAGCTTCTGTTGGGTTGGAAACGGGTCAGAGTAGCTCCGTGTTTCCCAAGTTAGCGACTAGTCCTATACCCAGGTTTAAATTGCTTGATTCTGATGATGATGATGATGATTTGTTTGGTGAGGACGTTGGTGGTGAGAATAAAGTTGGCCCCTCTTCGTCAACGAGGCAAAGGTGTAACCGAAGTGCGCCTTTGAATTCTTCACAACAAGATAGAAAGATGCAATTTGATGTGAACCAAAATCAGGATTTGTGGAAAGATTTTTCTCCCATGAAGAATTTTTCTGTTCCTACACCCGTGTTCAATGAGGTGTTCGAAGAGTACTTTTGTTCTGGAAAGAGCACAGAAGTGCCGAGATCAGGGATTGGCATGTCAGAAAATTACAATGAGACGTATTGTGGGGTTAGTTCTGGATACCAACAGGATGAACAGATATGGGAGGCGGCGGGTCCTCTTCCTCCTGCTCATCGTTATTTTTTACATGAGGATCCAAGAATTCAGCAGTTGGTTCGCAGCCGCCTTTGTAATTTTTTTCCATTAGGTGTCAACAGTGTGAATCAGCAACAAAATGTCTCGCATATCGATTATATGTAAGAAGTAGCTTTCCAGTATATTCTTTCCTTAACCAATTTTATCTATTGATAACAGTGAAGAACTCTAATCAACTTATGTTTTCTGTGTTGATTTCAGGGGACAATTTGACAATGGAGGATCTTCTAAAACGCCGGGACGTGTTAATGGCTCAACAAGCAGAAGAAGCAAACCAACAAATTTGAATGTTGAGGAATCCTTTAATGCTTCTGAAGGTTGGGTGGATCCCAATATCATTTCTCCTTTCAGCAGTGGAACATCTAGTAGAAAGAATGCAACAAAGAGAAACAACACTAAGAGAAGTGTGTCAAAAGCTAAAAATGCACAATGCAAATTAAACCCTTCAAATGTTTCGGGAAATTCGGTGGAACCAAAGAGCTGCACCGGTATGCCGAAAGATGCAGGTAAAAGGCGTGTACAAGCAAGCAGTCAATCTGCTGGTCATTGGTATACAGGATCAGATGGAAGAAAGGTATGTGAAAATTTCTGAAGAACATTAACTGTTTTTAGGTGGTTTGATTTATTTACTCTTATAGCTAGATGCTGATCATAAGAAGTTGTGAACCGATGTGTGATATTGTTAACGGAAATTGCAAAAACCACCCAGGTAGTATATTATTTGAGTGTTTTACAGATGCATATGGGAGTTAAATTATCACACCATTATGTATTGCCTTTCTTTTCCTTTTGACATGATATTGTTGTATGATTTGAACCCAAATTTCTATATTTCTAATATGGTTCTTGATACATATTTTTTATGATAAAATGAGCATCACATGCCATAAGATAAATAGTTGCGTTAAGATACTATATCTTTTTTTTATGACGATTAAGATACTATATCTGACATTAATCATAATACAAATATATCTGTCATACTCTCAAATTATAATAATTATACTATGTCATTGTATTCCATATTTCCATATGGAATATCAGTGTTTTACATCTCATGGTAGAAGTCAAAGGATTAAAAGCCGTTTTTGGTATGCCCGAATGTGTTTTTGTTTGCGTAGTCAACATTCTCATAACCGAAGTGTGAAGTTGATGGTTTTTAATAGATCCAGCAAATGGCAATTGATTCCCCAAATCCTTTTATCTACTTCTAGCAATGGACATAGAATAGCAATATTGCCAATTACTGTTGGCATTCACCCACATTATAGTCCATATGATTGTCTTGAGCCTTTTGTTAATTAGCTGGAATAAACACATTTTTTGCATATTTTATCAATTAATCAGAATTTGAATCTTTATCTTCACATTGTAGGTTTATGTCAGCAAAAGTGGACAGGAGTTGACTGGCCGAAATGCTTATAAACACTATCGGAAGGTACATTTACTTGCAAATAACTTTGTTGTTTTATGGTCTATTTGGATGGGATATGGCACTGAATTCCTTTTATGCTTACAGGAGAGTGGATCAGGATTCAAGAAATCCAAAAAGAAAACAAGTGCTAAGAAAGCAAATACCAAGAAGGGAAACTAAGCATTTGATGCAACACATTGTTCCCTGCCAGGTCCACATTAAATTACTTTTCGACGGCATCCTGTAAATTACTGGTTGGTCTTATGGCTAGTATTACCTGATAGGTTTGGTTGTGTTCTATTGACATAAACTTCTGTTGTTGTATTTCTGGATGGGAAAAAGAAGCTACCAATCTAGCATGTAGGGTCACATGATTTGGGGCTTTTGTTGCTCAGTGAAGTTTCAAAGCAAAACAATCTTAACAATAGACACTGTCATGATCTTATCCAGATGGTTCTGTGAAGTGCGTGCACTAAGCTCTGAGATATTGATACCATGAAACTGTAGCTTTGAGATATTGATTCACTTTTTATTTGCACCAAGCTTTGATTCACTACTTGGTTCCTGTAGTGCTATCCCAATTTGTAAATGAGAGATATAAAAAGAAGGATAAGATGGTTCAAGTTAATAGACATTGAGAAGACCCTTCTTTCTATCTCGAGTTGAGTGTACAAGGAACTGCAAGTGGTCTGGCTTTAGGAATTAATGTTTACTTCTAAATGATGTGTGCCAGGATGTGTATAGAGTATGATTCAAATGAGTTTGATTTACAATATGAATGTTCAATAACCGCTAGTATATTATAACATAGTTGATGGTAATCAAATTATTATATATAATGATTAGTGGTCGTTTCAACGTAGATTTGGACCATGCTATACTCTACATTATAAATGTAAGTGGCGAAGCTTGCGGCATATATATGCATGAATCCGGAAATTAGGATATTTTTTTTCAAACCCCTTGTAAGTTGTAACCATAATAAGGTCCCTGAATTTGGTTTATGCAAGGTTTACCTCTGGTTCCCTTTTTTATTTTTACGTAAAAAAAGTATATTCAAGCGCAGCTAATTTGTTGAACTGTGTTATGATGTGAAACACTCACGATAAACTTTCTTTTTATTGGAATTACATCTGGAAATACTGGACCCCAAATACTTATGTAGAGCACTCTGAAAATCAATTCCCACCAAAATATATATGATCGTTGTTGCAATTTGGAATTGAGGTAAGAAATTATCCGGTCTTAAAATTATAATAACACGTTTGATTTGAATTTCTTACGTAAACAATAATATGATCAAATTAAGTGTTTTTTTTATTAGGGTTTGTAATACTTTGTATTACATGTGTTAAAGCAATTAAAAAAACACGTGTAATGTAAAATACAATAATAGAGTAAACCCTCATTTTAGTCCCTGAAAGTGTGCTTCACTATCAGCCACGTCCTTGGATCAAGAAAACGAACGAAAAACTCCCTCAATGTCTGTTCCGTTAGTCATACACGTCCAAAACGTTAACTTCTGTTAAATCTAATCATGTGTCGTTTAGTTTTGCCATGTCAAATGCTTACATGGGATGTCCATGTTGGTGAGGGACGAAACAGATAACAAAACCCCTTTCAACTTTTGGAAAATGAAGAAGAAACTCAAATCTTCATCTTCTTCCTCCATTCCAAGATTTCTCAAATCTCACATCTCAAAAACCAATA
>Ga0315913_1009991_pt1 | contig 11032 bp, 6 predicted proteins | sample MpolsnodulesMG_FD_207736 | JGI IMG/M metagenome (GOLD analysis project Ga0315913, IMG submission 207736) | Medicago polymorpha root nodule microbial communities from Los Angeles, California, United States - small nodules | ecosystem: Host-associated > Plants > Roots > Nodule | place: USA... | reverse complement strand
GCTAAAAAAATAAGGAAAAACAATTAGGAATGATGATTTTGCGTCAAAATTGACCCTAAAGCACCCCTACTCGGTAGACATGAAGAAGAAAGGTGGTGACGACTAGGGTATCTGTTCATTTTTTTTTATTATGAAATAAATTTTTTTCATGAGAGAACGGTGACGTAGTTAATTCAAGATAGAGAAAAACATTACGCTCAAAGGGAACATACAAAGCAAGATATATGTTTTCTAATTCTTTCGATTTCATCTTTTAAATGTGAGACCAAGTTTCTAATTATAAGTAACCCTTTCACTGGAGATAAACTTATTCAAGACAAGGAGTATATTGAATATGGACACATCTTCCAACAAGGTTAATTAGATCCTTTTAATTTCTAAAAAGAAGTAGAAGTATCCATTTAGAGAGAGATATATACAAAATTATGAAAAAAATTTGAAAAACAATTCAATGTTATTTGGATTCCGTATCTAATTTTGGTAATTATCTCTCTTGAAATGAGGACTTCAATTTATAAGCCATACCATCAGGGATTACAATTTTGGTAAAAAAAAAAAAAAGTGTTCACCTAAACACCATTTATGTTGTTTGAAACTAGACACTTGTAAAAAAAATAAAAAATCTAGAGCTAAAATTAAAAATTAGAAAACAAGTAGAGGAATGCTAACAACACACCTGCTAACACACACTTTTCAACACACTTCCTTTGATTGGTTAAAATTCACATGGGTCCCACGAAATCATGTGGGTCCTATATACTTTTTGTGGGTCCCATGTGAATGTTAACCTATAAAAAAGAGTGTGTTGAAAATTGTGTGTTAGAAGGTGTGTTGCTAGCATTTCTGAAACAAGTATTTATGTGACCTCCTCCTCCTCCTCTTTCTTCGTCATTTTCGATGATCACACAAAGTCAAATGGATATGCACATGAAAGAAAAATCAAAAGTGGACATAATATTTGAGGTATTTCATATGGTAATAAAAACTTAATTTTGAAAAAAGCACGGCTCTGTTTTTACTTATGATTTGTCTTTATAGTTTGCATGAATCATTTAACTTTGTGATTGTGGGTCCAAGATCAAAGCCATTGGTCACTATGCAGAGGAGATTAGGGTGTATATAATGGAAAGATAGGAGAAGAATAGACAAAAAATCCAAAGGTATACTAACAGTGTGTTACCAAATATAAAGAAGAAGCTCGAAAAGGAGGCTGCATATACCAGCAACTGGCTTGTTAGGTTTTCTAAAATAATTTTATGGTCCTTAACTTTATAAGTAGTATTAAAATGGTCCCTTAACTTTTTAAAGTAGTATTAAAATGGTCCTTTAGTTATTTTAAGTGGAAACTAACTGGTCCTTAATACAGTTTCTTTATTCGTCAATAAACTGAATACATGTTGTATGTATATGTGAACAGGCATTGTACTGAAGACTTATTTAAGGTCGGACACATTTCTCTAAGTGTGCAAACTTTGTCAGTTAATCTAGAAACAAAGGAGTGTTCTTGTAGGAAGTGGCTCTTAACTAGTCTACCTTGTGTTCATGCAATTGCTACTATGAGGGATTTGGAACTTGACTTTTATCAGTTTGTTCTTAACATATATAGGAAGGATAAATATGAAGAATATTGCAGACCCATCTTTTATCTTGTTAATGGTAAGTCTATTTGGGAAAGAACTGCATACACTGACTTGCAGCCACCCCCTATTAAAAGACAACCAGGTAGGCCTGAGAAAAAAAGGAATAAGGATCCATCTGAATTAAAGAAAGTCGAAGGACATATGAAGAGAGCTTCATATGGAACCAAGTGCAGCAGATGTCATCAGCCTGGCCACAATAAGGCTACACGTAAGTTGCCACCACCACCACCACCTCGTGAAAACCCACCAGCTGCTACTAACCCAACTGATGAAAACCAAACTTCTACTACTAACCAATCAACTGAAAACCCACCACCACCACCTTCAAACCCACTACTACCACCACCACCATCTGCTTCAAACCCACCACCTGCTACTACCCCTCCTGTCATTAATCAACCTAGCAGTCAAGAACATCATGCAACGCAAGCTTCATCCAATTCTCAACCAGTTGTTGCAACACAAGGGTCATCCATTACTCAACCACGAAGGAACACTCAGGCCAAGAAACAAGCTGCAAAGGGACAAGATGCAAAGGCACAAGCTGCAAAGGGAAAGGCACAAGCTGGTTCCAACTCACAAGGAAGAAAAAAAAGAGGTCCAACCAACACTACAAAGACTCAGCCATTAGTTCCCAACACCAAAAGGCAGAAGTTGCCTTTCACTAGGGGTCCACAAGGTGCTTCAGGACCGCCATCAGCTACATGAAGTCATTATATTATTAGCCTATTTTGAACTGATGTAATGATAAGAGTTTGATGCCATTTATGTGTATGCTTACGTAATGAGAACCTATGGTATTGTGTAATACCTTTTTGAGTATGGTCTCATTTTTATTATGAAAAAAAGTGTTATTTAGAACCTATGGTTTTACACCTTTTAAATTGGTCTCACCTTTATCGTTAATGGTTATATAATTGAGAACATGTTGAATTTGTCTCAATCCTTTGAATTAAAGCTATATGACTTATTTCCAACAAAGTATTGCTCACAATTTAATTATATCTTTTGAATTTGTCTCCCAAATAATGATTATAATTGTTTACAAGCTTATTATTTATATTGTGAATGTAAGTAACATTACAATAATAAAAATAAATTAACATAATTATGTTCACAAACTAACCATTACATTCAATAAGTTCAACATTACATTAAAGGTTCACATGTCACAAATTCAATCAACAACTAGCTTAATTGCATATACATACTACCTTCAACACTAAAGACACACTACCAAACCCACCAACACATACTTTCTTTAATATTATACACTAAGCACATACTTGTTCAACATCTTTTTCAACATCAAATCTCACTTGAAAAACATTGACAACATCAGTGACATAAACACCAAATTCAAACCAAAAATAACAATGGTAAATGCTATAGCAATCTTGCAACATTTCCTACTATTAAACAACTCATCCTTTAGAGAAAAAAAATTCATGCTTAACCTTGCCATTTTTCTTCTTTTGCTTTGCAATCTTGACATCACAGTCATCAACAACATCATCTTCATTGTCTAGCCATTATCAATTCGGTTCCTCCAATTTCTACAGCCCCAAAAATTTTCACCATTGTTAGGGTTACTTTCATCAGTGCAGTTCTCATGACTAAAAACTCACCGCATGAACATTTTTGAATTCGTCTTCTAACTCCAAAACCTACAGACCCTGATATTCCTATTTCACTTTTCAACCCACTTTTGTTTCTTCTTCGATTAAAACAAGATGTTGCACTTGACATAGAGAAGGTACGATCTAGATACAATGAAGAGAAGAAGAAATTCGATTGGAACTGCTTTAGGGAGGAATCATATTGTATAAGAAGGATGGACATGAAGGACAAACCCTAATTTTTTAGGGAAAAGATGAACACGTATGATACAATGCAAACAATAGAATCCTTATATAGTGATGACTCAGTAATTAGCCAAATCAGCCCTCAATTGCCACATGTGCCCTCACTTAACGTTTTTTGATTTTATTTAACAGAAGGGACCAAAACAGGTAACAGAGATATAAATAAAGTACTCAAACGGTCTTTTTTTAGGTATTCTATTTATAATGTATTCTAAATTTAGGTATTCCCACTGTAAGAAACTCGAATATCTCTTTGCTTGGTATACACATTTGGGGCATCTTATACCAACCGCAAAAGTTGTGGGTTCAACTGCTGAGGAGCAAATATTTGAATGACACTCATATTCTTCATACTTCCTTTAAGCCTGGAGATTCATGCATTTGGTGTGCTATAGTGAAGGGAAAGGAAATTTTGGGGCCAAAGTTCGTATGTAGAGTCGGGAAAGGCCAAATATATTTTTGGTATCATAAATGGATTGATAATGTTTATATTTGAAAAGTTGTGCCATATGTTCATATAAGAGACACAAACCTTCGCCTCTGTGATTTGAGAGAAAATGGTGTCTGGAACTTCAACAACCTCTAGACTCAACTTCCTCCATTTTTCCTAGATTGTATTGGTAGCATTACCATCCACAATTAAATGGATTATAAACTCATTTGGAGTGGTTCCCCTAATTGTATTTATGCGTCCAATCATGGATATAACTAGTTGAATCGGGATTCAATTCATTTTTTTGCACCACCTACTTGCTGGAACTGGATTTGACACCTACAAGTTACTGAAAACCTTAAACACTTTTGTTGGTTGGTGATGCATGGTAGTTTTCCTACTAATGCATTCAGAGGTTTCCGCCATCTTACTGCTAATACTTCTTGTCATAGGTGTGGTGCACCTGTTGAGAGTGACATGCATACTCTTCGTGCTTGCCTTAGTGCAATGTCTATCTAGAAGTATTTTCATCACAGTTATCCTAACATATTTTACTTACAAGACTGTCAAATTTGGTTTGAGATTGGTACTATGTTCATAGTAACATGTTTTAAGATTTGGAGGAATAGAAATAATGAGATTTTTCAACATGTGAAGAAAGACACTTTGGCTTCAGTGAATAATATATTCTCGTATCACTCATCCATGGTCCAAGCTCTTTGTCTTATTCTTCTGCAATTTGTGACCCGTCATGTTCATTGTCACCCCCCTTCTGAAGGTATTATTAAAGTTAATGTGGATGGCTATTCTTTTGGCAATCTTGGTAATGCATATTATGGCGATGTTTTGAAGGTATGGGAATTCGGATTCATTGTTTTTCTGGAACTTGTGGTAGAGCTTAATTTATTGGCTGAACTTATAGCTATTTGGAAAGGTCTCAGTCAACTTTGGATCTAATTAATGATACTGAACATAATGACTTTCATCCTCATGCAACTTTGCTTTCTCTCAACAAGAAGCTTTATGCTCTTTCTTGGGTGGTCTCCTTTAATGATACTTTGCAAAAAGGAAATGAATGTGCCGATTGGTTGGCTAAGTTTGGTGTTACTAACATCGACTTCTTGAAGGTGTGGATTTCCCCGCTTCTTCAATTGGATATCACTAAGAGAAATCAGCCTTTTAGAAATCTCATGCATTGTGAAAACACTTTTAAATCATATTTAACATCTCTCAAATATTTCATACACACCAAAGATGTTTGAACATTTTTTTAAGAAAAGGCAAGGACAAATTTATTAATCAGTTAATTAAGGTAACATAGTTCCGTCAACACATAGTACATAGTTGTTACAAACTAAAGCCAAGAAGGAACAAATAGCATGCAACAAAACACCTAATGTCATAGCACATAATGGAACTAGCCTACAACTAGAAAGAAAATATACTAAATTCCAAAATCCCTGATAATGGCAGAAACACCAAAGACCGAGAGAAATGCTCATGTATCAATGAAGATTCACCAACATCACACATCCAATTCAAAAAGAGCTCCCTCCATTTAAAGTAAATTTTGCACTAGAGTTCTGAAACATTCAAACCAACACTAGAAAAAGATCAACACCGGAACAGCAAAGAATATTATCACAGATGAGTGGTATTGTACCAATGAAGGCAACTTTATATCATGCTAAGTCATATAGAAGTATTAGTTTGGAATGTCTCTAGATGTATACCCTTCATGGGTGTCAATAGTAAAACTTTAACACTTAATGCTACATTTGTAGTGGAGAATGATAAGGGAACATGACAAGTAAAGCAATGTTGCTTCTTTTTTTCTCCGTTTATTCCTACTATTTACCATTACTTTATGCAATAATGCATGAGATTTCTAGAATAGGTTAAGAAAACACTAGACATCAATTCAGAGTTTGGAAAATTCTTGAGTAGGATTAAATAATTAGATGAAGATACATAATCAAGACTCTAAATTCTTAATTATACTCATATGTATTACTTGCACACATAATGCATAGTTTCTAAAATCACAAGAGCCAAAAGATATCATTGATTATTACAAGGCATACAACAGTGACACTTCTAATGGAAGGCATGTATTTCCCCCTAGCTAATTCATCAGGATAAACATAAAACATTTACAATTGTAGTTCAAAATCTGGAAAGTTCTAAATTGATTTCTTAAACTACGCGATTAAATTTAAATTTTCCAAGAAGCAAAATATATACCAGCTTCTTCTTGTAAAATGTAATCTATGGAGCAACAATTTTCTTTTCATTGAATATGGAAATATTGTTTCACTTACATAATAGTATCTCCAATTATTATCTGTAGTATTTAACTCTTTTTTCCATTGATGTATTCCATTTAGGCTCCTTGTTTGCTTGATCAAAAGACGCTTGTTCTGTTTCAGCCGATAGAGCTAGATGTACCATATGTCCATATCCACTTCTTTAGTCACTACAAATTCAGGAATATATGTGTTGATATATAAATACAGGAATAACATATTATTAGCTTATTCGTAAGTCTTTAGACACACGGCTTTCTGCATGTGTCTCTTGTATTCCCTTTTTTTTCTTCTTATGAACACGATGTCAGAGCCTATTGAGAGACAACCCTGCTTACCCGATGGATCTGCTGCTCTTTGACCAGAATTTTTTTCAACAAACCGTGTTTCAACTTCAGTTTACGCCTTCTCCACTCCCGTAACTCATTACGGCATTATCTTCCTCTTATTCTCTTTTTTTATCCTCATTACGAAAAATGATAAGGTTAAAAAGGGAGAAAAAAGGAAATAAAGGGAGAAAAAAGAAAATGTTTAATTAAATGTATTAGTCACTGCTCTATGCATACAATCATAGTATATAAGATAGTTTTGCTGCCTAGAAACTGTAAGAGTTTGTTACCTAGCATACAATACAATTTGTGTGCCTAAAAATTTCTACCATAACGTTTGTTTTCAGGAAGCAAAAATTATTCCCTGGAACAACTTTCCCAGGGAAACCATATTGAGAATTTTACCATGTCCAACTCACAACAATAATTGTAGTGCTGTTTTTTGTTTTTTTCGGTGTGGTATTTAATTTCGACCCGTCTTTTTAAAATTTTGTCTTCCATATGTTCTTTGCACAAATGCTTGCAATATATGCATAAAGTTTTCTAGAATTGCTCTATAAATAAATACAGTTCTGCTACTTAGTTGTTAATCCAACATCTTCTCTCTTACTAAGCATTACAAACTATAGTTTTGATATCCTGCTTTTCTGTTACGAACAATATGTCCAGGAAATGAGAGCTTGATATAAATCATTACAGTATATCTTTACTAAGTTATCATTTCTTTCACTATTAATTACTTTGTTCGCTATTTTTTTAACCTCTTCAATTGTGAAATAATTGTTATTTGAGGGAATGGGGGTTCAAAGATAACTCACGTTTCCGATAGTGTTTGTAGAAAGATTGATTTTCAAGTGAAGGTTCGGGTGATTATTCTTTGGACTACACAAGATCGTGCCAATCCTGCAGAGGAAGTATACACATAATTTTGCTTGAATGAAAGGTATTAGCTTTAATTGATTCTGCAGTTGTTAAAAAATTCATGTGAGTATTAGGAACAGTGGCAAAGTCAAGAATTTTATAGTGTGAGCAAAATTTTAACCTCAAATTCACATGTGACATGATATATAAATACTTATAAATCGAAACAGGCTCGTCATTTTGTCAACAAAGTACAATTTGAAATAAGAGAGATGAAACATAATCTGGCAATAGTGTGCTAAATAAATTAGGAGGTTAATGTCCTTTTCGAGACCTCTTCGCGGTTAATGTTCGAATAATATCAACATCAAGTGACTTGAATATCTCCCGCTCGGTGTAACATATCATCAGGTCAATGAACCACACATTGTTGATCTTGTTGGTAACAATTCTTTCTCACGAGCTTATATGATTATTTTACTAGCTTATTGGCAGAGCTTGATAACTGGTGGACTTCCAACTTTTGTTGATAATTTTATAAATTATTCATTTTTAGAATTTATAGTAGAATACAAAATAGAAAAATAAGAATAAAACTCTGATGAGTTTTAGTGACAACCACAACCGTAGGTAGAGGCCCTTAATGTTTTAAAATAGTATCCTTAAAATTACCTACAATTTTGTCTGTAGGTAAAGGTGGAAAACATGTAATTAGAGCCATTTGAGAATGACATACGGGCACCTTTCCTGATGCCAGTCGTTGAGAAAAATGCACGGCCAATGTCCTCGGGATATTTAGCTATGGAAATTAATCCTATAGTGACGGATTTTGGTTGTCACTACAGGTCAAGTTTCTTGTAATGATACAAAGAAAGTATGAGTTGAGTCCAGACACCTGGAAGGTAAAACCGCCCCTAATTAGGAACTATAGGTTGCTATGTTGAGAATTACTTCAAAAAAATATTTGAAGATATTGGTAACTTGCCAGAATGGTGAAGATATAGTTGTGACATACTTCAAGAAAAAGACTTGAAGATATTGTAACTGGCCAGGAGTACAGTGTAGTTTACAAAAGAAGTATTTTATAATGTTATTTAATTAATTACTAAAATGTGTATGATTTCCATTATAATATTGAAATTTACGATAAATTAATTGTGTTTGAGATACTTAATTATAATTCATTGTCTTATTGCAAACTTAATATTAAATGTCATATATATATTATAGTTATATGCTAATAACAAATTAAATACCAATTGTTAAAAATTATTCGAGTCTTTAATTCTAAAAGACTTGTTCGTTAGCACAGGTCAAATGTCTAGACAATGTGAGTTCTGTTCCTTTCTACCAAACACAAGAATTATTTTTCCCAACCTCTATTATTCATGGGGATCAATTATTCCGAGGAATATTAATTAACATAATGATAAAATTTTAAAAAACTCATGACTATTTTTAAAATATCTAGCATTAATGTAGTGTTTCTATTTTCATGACTATTTTCAAATTATTTTCGCTCTAAAAGTGAATGTTATTAAAAAAAAAAAATTATATTATATTTTTTATTTATTTTTTTGGTCAGGTAGCCTAGTGGCTAGAATTCACCTTATAAGGTGATTAAGTGGGGTGTCCGGGGTTCGAACCCCGACCCCTGCATATAATAATGCATTGTCCTACCAACTGAGTTATGCTCACGGGACTTCTATATTATTTTTTAATATATATTAGATATATTAAAACAATATATCATACTTTTGATTGAAAAAAATAAAAAGTATGATACTCATACTTTTGGAATTCACAAGCACTCCTTAGGCTTTCTTGGCCTTGGGTTGGCCCTAATATTAAATGTTGATGTCTTCACTGAGCTACTTGATAATAACAAGGCTTTTGATTCCTATCGAAAGATCGACATCAGTCAATTACAAATTCAACCAATGATTTGGGCGTCAACGTTGCAGATCCGGAAGCACGTGAATTTCGGTGACTTAGGTATTATCATATTATTTGTAGGCATTTTGCCGTTTCAGGCTATTAACTTGGGTGTTGTGAGTTTGTTCGCAGATTCACCCTTTATGTTTTTAGCGATGTTTGTATCTGATGTACTCTATCGATTTGAATGAATGAATATCGTTTTGTTTTTGTCAAAAAAAATAAAAATAACAAGGCTTTTATTTTTTTCACAATGTTTCTCGCGCGCCATTATTTTTTTACGAAAATATTATTTGTTCGGATTATATGATTCAATTTTTTTAGGGATTTTTGAATTATATAATCAGAAATATACTTTATATAAGCAACAATCAGAATTCATTCCATTTCAGCAATTGCGAATTTTACTTTTAAAAACATTCAAAAAAAAAAGTAAAACATATGTCAAATAAAATAAAAAATATAGGCAAAATTACACTTTTAGTCCCTTAACTTAATTCTAGGTAACAATTTGGTCCTTTATCTTTTTTTTAATTTCAATTTTGTCCTTTTAGTCCATTTACATATCGATTGTCAAGTTTCAAATATAATATTCTTATGCAGACATAGATGAAATACCATAAATTTGATGATTGAGAGACCATAATAAAATAAAAACATGAATTCTAAGCTTGAAATCTATATGCAAATGACCCAAAAGGACAAAATTGAAATGAACAAAAATATAAGGGACTAAATTGTTACTTGAAATTATGTTAATGGACTAAAAATGTAATTTTACCAAAGAGCCTAAAAACTATATATTCGACTAGGACACACTTGTGCAAAATTGACATAAGAATTATGTGTATTATACCTACTTTATTAAAAAAAAAAGGTGTGAAATATAAATAACGTGGCAGTTTTGTAAATATATTGCAAATTTTGTTTTAGTGAGTATGTTTCCAAACCTGATTTTAAGAATAAATGAGGTCAAATATGAAATAAAAATAAGGTGGCAAACTTGTAAATAATATTTTATATCTGATTTTAAGAAAAAAGGTGTGAAATATTAGTATATTAATTGTTATGTTAATATTTTTATTTCTTTGCCAGGATTTGAACCCTTGACCTCCAACTTTTCAATCTTTAGATTAAACTAACTTAACTACTTATACTCCTAAATATCATTACAAACCTGATTTAAAAAAAGGGTATAATATCTTTTGTCATATGTTGTTTTAAAAAACAAACAACATAATCGTTTTTTTTATTGACAAAAAGCAAAATAATCTTTTATTAACAATCTTGGACCCACCTAAACTTTTTCCATCTCACTCCCATTATAACTAAAAAAACAAAAGGTAAAAAACAAAAGGTAAAAAAAAAAATTAAAAAAAAAAAACTAAATAATCTTTTCTCATACTTATGTTTCTTCAATATATCACGCCAATGCCATTACTCTATCAGACTTACCACTCTACCATTCCTTAAATCCTCGATCGAAGCTCATCAAACCCTCAATCGAACTTCCATTCCTCTCTATCAAACTCGGCCATTTTCAGGTTACACGATCCTTGAATCCAAGCAACAGGTTTGTTCCTTCGTTTTCTGTTGCGAAATCAACCTTAATCGAATCACACCAATGAAATAAAACAAAGATGTGTGGAGCAAAAGATAGTGG
>Ga0315913_1009986_pt1 | contig 11034 bp, 8 predicted proteins | sample MpolsnodulesMG_FD_207736 | JGI IMG/M metagenome (GOLD analysis project Ga0315913, IMG submission 207736) | Medicago polymorpha root nodule microbial communities from Los Angeles, California, United States - small nodules | ecosystem: Host-associated > Plants > Roots > Nodule | place: USA... | reverse complement strand
ACTGCCTCAAGGAAAACACCTGCAGGATCTATTGTCCTTAGGGCTTTAATAGTCGAAACATATTGGTGTAATATATCATTGGTTGATGCGCCTGCAGTAAGAAGGCGATAACGCAGTGCAGAAATAAATGACTCCACCAGCTTTGAATGTTGTCCGGTGTATTCAAGACAAAGTTTTAAGTCTTCAATTGCAGGAGAGCTTCAAGTATCATCAGAGAGAAAAGGAAATATAAATGCTCAGAAGACAATGTATAAACAAATGAGATATGATCTAGCAAAGAATTTGTTTGTTAAGTTAGTGCTTATTGTCGGAGTTCAAAATTTATTCAAGCCAAGGTTAAACCATGCAGTTGTAAAACCAAAAACATCAATTTTCAAAAGCAGTAAGCTTAGAAAAACCGCCATTTTCCTTCTACTACTGCAGGAAGCTATACCCACTAAACATGTTTCCGCCAATGCGGTTGACAATGCCATTCAATTTAATAAGACATAAAAGAAGGTAATTAATTATTTTTCTAACAGAGAACCCGTAAGGAAAGCTGGTAATTACAATTAACAAACTACCTCTCAGGATAATCAACAATTATCTCAAACAATTTGGCTATCCTTAAATCTTGTAGTGTTTCGTAAGCAAAATATTCCAGCCGCAACTTCCATCTTACAAGACTTTCAGAGGGAGTATCAATTCCAGGACAACATGATGATGGTTTCGGCGCTAAGGGTGATTTGAGACCTGATGAAGTAATTTCGTAACTAACAGAGTCGCCAAGACAGACAAGAAGGGCATGGACAAACTGGAGAGGAACAGCCTGAATGATTTCAGTATTAAGCATCCTATGTTAGAATCGTGAAAACATTGTTTATCTAAACAGGCTAGCATAGACATGCACACAATGTATACACAAACACAACATATACGCACTACAAACCTGTATCCAGCTTTGAATAGATTGTAAGACGGAACTCCTAAAATCATCTCCGGCTACATCATATACTTTTTCCTGAAATTCAGACAAATGAGTCAATGACCTAGCCAAAGATTATGCTCAAACAAGTGCAACATAAAGGTGAAACAAAAAATGGTAAGAGACTGAGGAAAAGCGGAAGATCCAGATTTTGAATTTCATAAACAAGCTCACCTTTAGTAGTAAGAATATAGCAGAAGCATAAGCATCTTCAGCCATAGAAGTAAATCCGAGACTTTTGAGATCAAGAACAACTTTTCCAATGTTGTTCACCATTTTACTGTTTTCTGAGAAACGACGGTCGCTGTAGCACACATCAACATCCATCTCACCATCATTGTTGCATATTTTTACTTTTTCATCTAAATCCATGGCATTACTTAGAGGTATATCTTCAGCGAACTCACCATCCATGGTTGTATGTAACTCCTCCAACCTTCTTTTAAAATACCAACGCAATATAACTAATGGTAGAAAATGGAAAAGAAATATAAGGCCAATTAGAAAAATCATCTTTTCATTTTGTATCTCATTCTTACTACTATCAATACAGCAAGCTTTCAAGTTTTTCTCTATCATTTCCATGTTTCTTAACAGACAGGAAGGGTAGTAATTATATTTCTAATGAGCAAATCTTTGAAGCAAGTAGAATGTTTTTAAGAAAATCAAAGAAGCTGATACACTAAGAACTGAACTATATCACTGGTGTATATTATAGCAAGCAGAAGACTGTGAATTTCAATGTGAAAACGAAGAGAATCGTTGACATGATTGATTATACAAGTAAAAGTGAAAGCTATAAATGTTTATTTATTATAGTATGAAATAACAAGCCTTCATTTACATTAACATAAGACATGAATAAACTTGTTGCAAACCAGGGAAAACCGGAGGAAGTGTAGTCATAAGCACCGAAGAGACAATCCATTGATACTTAGAGGTGAGATAATTTGTTTCTGCCTCTAACATTTGATCCTTGAAAGATTGTAAAGCATGGACCAAAATTAACAGACACTTCTCCTGAGACTGTTTCTCGAAAGAAATTTGTTCCAAAGCATTACACAACACACTCTCAATCTCATCTTCATCAATCTGTTTCAATAAACACAAGAAATCAAGCATGGAAAACCACAACTAAAACTATGATAAGTTAGATAAATAAAAACTCACATTGATATCATCATTCTCGTTCAAACCAACAAAACCAGCATAAGGAACGAAATGCCGCCAAAATCTCGATGCCCCATTTTGCTGAAACGTTTCCTGCGAACAAAAGTATTGAATAACAATTGGAACATCTTAATGTAAAAAGTGAAATGCTTTGTTAGGTACCTCTAAGACTTTGAGAAAGTGGTCACGAACGAGAGATTCCAGGCCGTGTTTACAGAGGGTGTGAACGTGAGAAACAAATTCAGCGCCGAATGAGATGTCGCCGGCACTACTAAGAAGAAGAGATTGTGTGGCATTGCAGAAGGCGTCGTAGCTGTCAAGGATTTCGTGAAGTTGATGTTCGGTGACTGTGTCTAAAATCCCTAGGTTGAACAGAGAGGAATCAGAATCCTCCATCGCTATAATCGTGAGGCAGTGAAGTTCAACTTCAACTAATCAAACAATTCAACATCTTTTTGATTGGGTTTGGTTCTAATTGATCTCATTTGATTGGGTTTCGTTCTTGATAAACATCATTTTATTATTTTACAAGTTAAATGCATTTGAATTTGTAGCTTATATTTTATATTTTATTACATTTTCTTCGACTTATCCCTTGTTGATTTATCTAAAATCCAATTTTACCTATTATAATTGAGTGGGTCTGCCCCCAGAACAATGATTTAAGAAATTTATAAATAGAAATTTTGTTTTGAAAATATAAGATGTTACTTTTGATAAAGTAACGCTTACGCAACTTTTTCATAGAAACTTAATTGTTTTAAGAGAAATGTTGTTCAGTACGGAAGGATAGCAACGAAATTTCACGGACGCGTGATTGTAACTCATTTGCACGCGCTACAGTTTCTGATTTTTTTTTAATTAAAAAAAACTCACTTTCTCCAAAAACAGAAATCAAACCCATGTTCATCACCACTCACTCCCGCCGTAATTGCCTCCCCTTTCCCGCGAATCAAAACTGTGATTGGAATTCACTCTCGTTTGTTGTGAACTAGCACCGTCGTCGCGCCGCCGTCTTCTCGTTTTCGTGCTCTTGCCTTTGTGAATCATGTATGTTAAGAAATTGTGCACATATGTATACCCCCAATGATTCTTGAGCGATGTTTAACCATGTGGGTTGAGGATAAAATTATGCTATTAAGTACACGTGTGTTGATATTGAGTTAGGAAAAATTGCAAGATTAATGCTTTACTGAAAATATGAAAGCACCTGTATGTTGCAGTTGTGGCTTATGTGTACTGATAGGAAATTGCTTATGGCTTATTGCTTGCTTCAGTAGTTTTGCTTTTGAATAAGAAATTAGTATATTCCTCTCTTTTCTACTTAGCATCACAGCTTCCACTGATTGGCAGGGCCAATGTACACAAGAGAGCATTCAAGTAAACAAAGCATATACTTGTCATGCAAACCAGGTGCAAATATAAGATTCATTGGTCTATCTATTTCTATGTAAATATTTTAGTGTGAACATAGTCCTAAATGGTTGAATGGTTATATAGTTATGTAGTTGAACATAGTAGTGTGTGTATACATGTGTGTGTGTGTCTAATTTTAGTTTTTTCTATGACAGGGGTTAAGATTGCATGTAGTTCAAAATGCTACAAATGAAGAGTTTCTTAGCTATCATATTATTGATGGGTCTGGGACACAAGATAGTATTCAAGAAAACCTGATTTATTACTTTCATTGGCTTTTTGTTATTTGAAATATTCAACACGATATTGCATACTAGTTATCTATGTTTTGTATGTTAATATCTATAACAGGAGCAGAACTATGTTTGTAGCAGTGAAAATGGTAATGTGAATACTTTAGCTCCCTTCAATCCAAATCAAGAACATTTTGGTCAAGTAAACAAGGTGCAAATATTGATTTTGGTGTTGTTTTGTTTTTATTTGAACATTTTTATAATGAACATAAGTGGTTAATTATATATTCTTTGCAGGCTCCTCATTACTCTCAGGTCTCAAACCATAATGCTACTTGTTCTGAGTTGTTACAGGTATTGGTTTGAAGTCTTCTTATTATATGAAAATACAATATGTGGTTTTTTATTGTGTGGGAATACAATTAAATTTTAATACATAAAACACTAATCCCTTTGTGTCTTTTTGTAGGAACAACACCACATGAAATATCAGCACAATAATCATAGAGACGCAAGTTGAATGATCCAGCCATCAAAAGACACGAATAAGACACGACTTTTGAATTTTTTTAGCTTTATTTTGTGTTAGAATTTGGATATTTTTTTTTGTAAGGATTATCATGTTATTGATGCTGAAAGTAATATTACTTAAACAATTTTTTGTCGCATTTTTTTTGCTTGGTTGGGCTTGTTTTGTTTTACTGTTATGACAGTTGGGGTTCTGCTATATCAGTCTCTGTTGTAATTGTTTTCTGCTATCCGCGAGATTTAGTTGTGCTTCTTGCACGCGCTCGTTGTTAATAAATCTGCTGATTCTAAAAAAAAACTTAAAAAATTTAAAGCTTGAAACACATAAAATGACGTGTCTGCAATTTTCATTCGATGAAATGTATAACATAGATTTGAGTAATATTACATTACTGTCACTTTAGCAAAAAAAAATTGTTTCAAAATTAATGTTACTTTACATTTCCAATACAACTTTAATTTTTTTTCTTCCAACTCTACCCTCAATAAATACTTCTACTTTTCTCTAACACAATTTTCAATACAACTTTAAGTTTGTTTTTTCTTATAAAGTAAGGGCAGTCTAATAAAAGTGTTATGTCTAATGATTTTTTCATTTCATTTCTTAATTTGTGTGTCAAAACTGAAAACGACACTCATTATGAAATGGATGAAGTATCTCTTGATTGTATCTATCTCCCTTTAATTTAGTGCTTTTTTTTGATTTTATATTATTACTATTTATTTACGTATAGCGCTGATAGCAATTTTCTAGAAGCTATTATTTCTTTTTCTTTTTTTTCTTTTGCACCGATTTCCGACCCACTAAAAGTGGGCGACAAATCCGGCTTGTGCGTAGAGGCATGCAAGGGCGTAACCTTTCATACGGGAGGGGTAGCCTTGGCTAACCCAAAAGAAATATTATTCTTGAAGTGGTCGGTATGTATTTATATCTGGCTACTCCAAATAATAAACACCGAGCTACCCCAAATAAGTTTAGTTGCAAAAATTAGCATAAATAATAAAGTAAAAAAATTACTACAAAATTGATAGATTTATTTAAATTGGTTTGATACTTTCGGTCTCAATAACAACAATACAGAAACCTTTTTCAACAATAAAAATTATCAAAACAATAGTCATAGACAAATTAAATGGACAATGAGTTTCTTGCAGATAACCTATTTATTTATATTTGAAAAGACATTATTAATCTATTATTAAACAGACAATTATTGATGAAATTGCGTTCTTGAAACACATTTTGCCCGACGTTTCTAAATAACGATTTTTACGTTAGTTCCTAAGATTCGTTAATTTTAGTCCTTAATTTTTTGTTAGAGATTAAATTCAAGACTACAATTTTTTTTTTGTAAAATTTTAAAAGACTGAGACAAAAATTGAATTTTTTTTAAAGACTAAACCTAAAAAATTATAATTTATGGGACTAAAAATATATTTTATCCTTAAATTTAATATGTTTGTTTCTAAAAAAATTCTTCTTTTCTCTAAAAAAATAAATAAATTCTTCATTATAGTTGGCCCCTCAATAAAATTTTTGCGAGCTTCGCCGCTGGAGGCATACGCACTGACCAAGCGTTGTTTCCCCTGGAAATCGAACTTGGTATTCCGCGGGTACGTCCTTGTAAGGAGTTCCTTGCCACTGGAGCCCAATCAACTTGATTAGAAGCTATTATTTCTTTACGTATAGCTATTATAGCTATTTTTGGAAGAAAAAAAGTTATTGTTTCTTTTTAACAAAAAAAAAAAAAGAAGTATGATTTTTTTTAAAGCTTTTCCCAACGTACACTCCGACAATTATGTTTTGATTTAGAAATTGCGTGACATAGACTTTTTATCTAAGGGGTTTGAATCAAATCATGTGTAGATACTAATGCCTAGACATAGGGTTAGGTTTGCTTTCATGTACACTACCCGATCATATAGCATTTAATCAATTTTATTTATTTTTAGATCGGAAGTCAATCGATAAAATGGATTTAGCATCGTTGAACAAACGTATAAATGTACGATGAGGGATAGATGGAGACATATTTGAATCTTAAAAAATATATAATCGATCCAAGAGAGTGTGTTGAATGACTAGCTGACAATGTCTAATCCCATCACAATCTTTTTAATCATATTTGCAACTTATTTTACAAATTGTTTCCTAAAACAAACCCTTTTAAAAACTTGATTTAGAATAGTGCAAGTTTGAACAGTCAAAACTAATGTGCAAACCCTATGGATTTGATATTTATTTTTGATAAAAACCGGAATACTTATTGTTATGTGAGGATATTAAAATAATCTTTTACCAGGCACATTTCCTCTTCTTAATTGGTGTAGAAGGCTGAACTAGTCTGGTTAGGAGTGCCTCAAATATGATCGTATTTAAATGCAACAATGTGACTCACTCACTGCATTATCTTATGCTACATTTTGTGGGTTATGCTAGGCGATGTTGGACAATTAAATCAATCTTAGGGAGTTCGGAGTATCAGATTTGAAAATTAATGTTTAACAAGCATAATATATATTGTACTTGGAAAATCGTTTCATGGAGGAAGCTTCAAGCTTTCTTTCTTATAGTGTTGGCAATATTCCATTAATTTCTTTGGAATTCCTGTTAGGGCAAAATTGAGGAAAAGTAAAACTTGGCAGCCAGTTTTAAACATGATAACTGGGAAGAAGTTATCCGTGTGGAAGGGAAAGCAAGATGTATTGGAAACAGACATTAAAAGTCAAACAATGAAAAGTTTCTCAGAAAACCAACAAAAAACCAAACAAAAACGGAAACAATAAACTTCGCCTAAGAAAAAGAAGCAAGGCACTGAAGAGGATTAAGTCATCAATTGTGATAGTCGAAATCAAAAGTTGGATATGCAGCTTTTAATCACCAAAATATTTGCATGTTTTCCTCTTTGTGCTAAAAAATTCTCTTGTTTCTATCTTTACAGATAATCTACACATAACTGAGCCAAAAAGAAAAACATGAATATTTCTCTGAAGGTTGTTAGAAAAACATGTGAGAGACATAATATTGAGCAAAATGATATCCATCCCCCTAGGACCCCTGTAGTGAAAGAGGTCCTATGGCATTCCCCTAATCTCCAATTGGGTGAAGTGCAACACAAATGGAGCTTCAACTTCAACTGCATCTATTGGAGGAGGTATCTTTAGAAATTGTAATGTTAATTTGTGGTTTTCTTTGCTGAAAATTTTGGAACCTGCACAAAATTCTTTGCTGAGCTTTGTCTTGCAGTGAGAGCCATTGAGATAGCCTATACGAAAAATTGGGCCAATTTATGATTGGAAACAGATACAAAGTTAGTTTAGCTAGCTTTTAGTTCAAAATCTTTGATACCTTGGAATGCAAGAAACAGTGGGCCAACTGCCAATTAATGTTAAGGAGCATGAACTTTTTGACAACTCATAAATAGGAAAGGGAATCAACGTGTTGGCCATCTTGCTAATATAGGTCTCACACTTAATAGTTTCACTTCTTGGAATGCTTTGCCTACTGAATTGTATAGCGATTTCTTTAGAGATAAATTGGTATGCCAAGTTTTAGGCTTGTTAACTATTTTTTATTTTTATTTTATAATATTTAGGCTTGTTAACTATTAAAAGGTTTTGATAATTTAAGTTGTAAAAAAATTAAATATGAATAGAATATAATATGTGAGGTAAAATTGTGGGACCTGATGAGTTCTTTAGAGTTCACCATTAAAGTAAAAAATTAGTGAGTTGTTTCAAGATGACAAGAGACACCTATGGCAACCATCAAAACAAAAGCACCTGAATTGAACAAAACACATACCAACTAAAAAGACCAGCACAATTCCTCAAAATACCTCTGTAGCAACTAAAAATCATTACTTGGTCACTAAAACAATATTAAGCACGTTCCACCTTAACTTAAATGTATGCTATTAATTAAGGAAGTGTAATGATCAAAAGCAGTTACTAAAACGATGGTCAAGGCGTTTTGAACTTAACCTAAGCAATAACAAGTAAATAGTTAAGTTAACAAACAGTTTTGCGACTAATTAGAAATAAATTTGAATAGCTGCCATCAACATGAGTAACTTGACTGGAGATAAAATAAGAAACAAAGTTACTACTAATAATAATAATAATCTCACAAAATTACAACAGAAAAGATGAGCAGCAAATATGAACATATGTAAGGGTGAATCCTTTGATGCCATTGAGAAAATAAATAAAGAGTTGTTGTGATACTCAAATTATATCGAACAACATAACAAACAAAACTCTAGAGTAATTTGCGGCTTTTATTTAAAAGTTAAAATAAAAGTAAACAAGTTCTTGAAAACCATAACTTACCCTAAAAAAAAGTTCTTAAAAACCATAACTAACTATCTAAGGTTGTATATTACAAACCATTAATTATAACCCTAGGACTCTCCACTGCCACCACCTCCGCTGCCTCCATGCCCTCCTCCGCCCTGATGACTTCCACCATCTCCTTCACCCCCTCCTTGATTTCCAGCAGCAGGAGCACTAAAACTAGCATTATATTTGACATCTCCAGCTTTAAAGGCTTGTGCATCATACTTCTTCTGAAGCTCTTTAAGTTTTGAAGCATAGTCAAGGACGAAACACATATTAAAGCCATTTTTTATTCATATTTGCAAAACTTATTTTACAAATTGTTTCCTAAAACAAACCCTTTTAAAAACTTGATTTAGAATAGTGCAAGTTTGAACAGTCAAAACTAATGTGCGGTCCCTATGAATTTGATATTTATTTTTGATAGAAAAAACGGAATACTTACTACCGCTATGTGAGGATATTAAAACCATCTTTTATCAGGCACATTTCCTCTTCTTAATTGGCGTAGAAGCCTTAACTGATCTGGTTAGGAGTGCCTCAAATATGATCTTATTTAAAGGCTACAATGTGACTCACTCTCTGCATTATCTTATGCTACATTTTGTGGACGATAGGGTTATGCTAGGCGATGGTAGTTGAGACAATCCCTGGACAGTTAAATCAATCTTTGGGAGTTTCGAGTATCAGATTTAAAAGTTAATTTTTACCAAGCGTAATATATATGGATCTATATATACTATTTATTAAATTTGATGCCATATGAATTTCCATTTTTGCCCCTAGAAGGGGCAATTTGGTAATTTCAGAATTCATGGCTTTGGTTGAGTGTCAACTCACCAATGACCTATGAATTTCCATTTTTGCCCCTAATCAATTTTTTTTAATTATTTTCTAATTTTTATATTTTTAACAACTTTTAACTATTTTCCAATTTTATATTTTTAACTATTTTTCAATTTTTTCTCCCAAATTCAGTTGCTTCTACATTGTCGTTGTGGGAGATTAAGGTATCGTTTGACCCGGTTTTTTTTCTAACTTCTCTACATTTTTAAGGAGAAGTTAGGCCAAACACAATATCAATTAAGTACTTATTAAAAAAAGTACTTTTTTTGAATGCATAAAATTGAATGAAATGAGCTTTGGCCAAAAGTTGTTGAATGTTACTTTCAAAAACTACTTCTCGACAATTTATTTCACAAGCACCTTTTTTCAACTCACGTTGGGAACCTTTTCATTTATTTTTTAATATTATATTTCAATATGTTTTTTTTCCTCCATTTAACTTTATTTTATTTTATTTTTTTGAACCGTTCCATTTAATTTTATAAGGATGTTCCATTTAATTTTATTATCTTTTTATCACTTAGATATTTAATTTCAATATCGTTTAATCATCACAATCTCACAAATATTTTTATTCACGTTGTCATTTAATGATATCAAATATTTTTATTTCCTTTCTTCAAACTCGTGAATATATACACACACATTAACGTTTAGAGTAGTATTTTATGTCCGTCTGTCTGTTTTTCTGTTACGCTAATGCATATAATTTTTTTAAGGTTGCTTGGTTGAGTGCTACCTCACCGGTTTTTTTCAACTATTTTCCAATTTTTATATTTTTAAAAACTTTTAACTATTTTCCAGTTTTTTTTTATAACTATTTTCCAGTTTTTCTCCCAAATTCAGTTGCTTCTACACTGCGGTTGTGGGAGATTAAGATACCATTTGACCCGGTTTTTTTCAACTTCTCTACATTTTTAAGGAGAAGTTAGGCCAAATACAATAGCAATTAAGTACTTACTAAAAAAGGTACTCTTTTGTAATGCATAAAATTGAATGGAATGAGTTTTGGCCAAAAGTTGTTGAATGTTACTTCAAAAAACAACTTCTCGACAATTTATTTCACAAGCATCTCTCTTCAATTCACGTTGGGAATCTTTTCTTTTATTTTTTAATATTATATTTCAATATGTTTTTTCTTCTATTTAATTTTTTTTTGAACCGTTCCATTTAATTTTTTTTAAAGAGGTTCCATTTAATTTTATTACCTTTTTTTCAAAGGAATTTTATTATCTTTTTATCACTTATATATTTAATTTCAATATTGTTTAATCACCACAGCCTAAAAAAAAAATTTATTCACGTTATCATTTAATGATACCAAATATTTTTATTTTCTTTCTTCAACCTCGCAAATATACACACACACACATTAGTGTTTAGACTAATACTTTATCTGTGTTTGCTTTTTTGTTACGCTAATGCGTATAAATTTTTTTGGCGTTGCATAATGCGTATGATTATTTTTATAAAATTTTGATTTAAAATTAAAATTTTAGATGTCTTTTCTTCAAAAAAATGTATGGATGCCTAAAAAAA
>Ga0315913_1009984_pt1 | contig 11035 bp, 6 predicted proteins | sample MpolsnodulesMG_FD_207736 | JGI IMG/M metagenome (GOLD analysis project Ga0315913, IMG submission 207736) | Medicago polymorpha root nodule microbial communities from Los Angeles, California, United States - small nodules | ecosystem: Host-associated > Plants > Roots > Nodule | place: USA... | reverse complement strand
TTACAACTGCAAATTAGAACACAAATTTAACATGAATTATCATATAAAAAAAATGGAAACATAAACCCTTCACTACCCACATGATCATACAACCCTTATGGTGAATAGAGACTCCCCCATATCTCTAGTCTGCAAAATTGATGATTTTCTATGGATGAATCTCTCTCTAAACTTTTATCTCTTTGCCTCCTTTGCCTCTTTTCTCCACAATCCTAGTTTTTCTTTTGCCGCTTTGTTCTCTCTTTCTTGGTAACCTTTTTTCGCTAATTCTATTCTCTATTTATAAGCTCTAATTGAGTTTGTTACCAATCTTTTTAGTTTACTATATGTTCTCTAGGTTTGTTACTAATCTTTTAGTTTACTATATATTCTCTCTAAACTATGATTTTTAAACATATAATAGGATAAAATAAGGCTCAAACAACAACTAAGTCTCATATATACATTGAAGCCTTACTAGGAAGCTTAAAATCATCAATTTAACAAAAACAAAGTGCTGAATTTGTAGCTTTCTTCAAAAATCCGAAAATAAATATAAAAAAATTCCAAAATCATAATTTTGAGAAGAGGTAGAAGATGGAACTCACCAAGAGGAAGGAAAAGAAATGAAATGGTTGCAGGTTGCATTTTCCAGCGCGGCGGACATGATTTCCGGCACGGTTGCAGCGGTTTCCGGCGTGGTGGTTGCCGACGGAAGTTCTCCGATCCCAAAATAAATATAGGGGTTTTGATGCAGACATCATGGGGAAGAAGAAAATCATATTAGTTTTTCAAATGGAGGTTTGTGGTGGCCGGAAAGTAAGAGAGAAGGTGAAAATTGATATTTTGAAATTTCATCAATCTAGAAAACAAATGGGTGCTTTTTGAAGAGGAAGAAGAGAGGGTTGCAATGGTGGTTGTGGCAGGGTCAAATGACGCTGAATGAGGACACGGTGGTCAAGAGAGTGTCGCCGGTTTTCATGGAGGAAGGGTGTGTGTGTGTTGGTCGTGACAGAAAGAAAGAAGAAGGAAAAAGCCTTTAAATGATATCTTCTCTCACCTAATAATAATAAAATAAATAAATAATAGTAGTCGTAATAATAATAAAATAAAGATTTAAATATTAGCACGTTACATCAGAACCCAACCCATATAGCAACGGCTGCTTGGAATTTCAGTTGTTATATTTTATCTATAGCAACCCTTATTTCCGCGGTTACTAAAAGTGTCCGTTGCTATATGGCAAATTTCTTGTAGTGGGAAGTTCCGAAAGGAATCAAAGAATAAAGAAGGAATCAGAATTTTATGAGATGCTAGTTAAGTGGAATAGTAAACTAATAACCTTAAATTGGACTGTTGTTGTGGTGTTTCGGGCTGGTGTTAGCGTTGAAATTGATTTGAGTTTTATGAAATATTAACCAAAATTTGTTAGGGCAAAATTATAGTATTTAGGTCGTATCTCTGACTGTGTAACCTATAATTGAGTCATTATTAGATTTTTGGATTCTAAACTTAAGTCCCTTCCGTTAGAATATAAATTTGGTATGATTTGGATTAGTACTGGATTCAGAAAACGCATTTAAAATTTGAAATTTATGCTGAAAAATGGCTTACGGGTTTGACATGCATTTTTCTGGAATAAGCTGCAATGTGAATTTAAATTGGTTATAAATGATTTCATATTGATTATGGATGCCCTCATGGCTGAATGTGAGTTTGGTCGAAGTTTGAAATGCAAAAGTGAAAAGCAGAAATGATAAGCTGAAATCACTCGTTTTGCAGAAACGTGATTATGGAGCTGACATGTGTTATTTGGGACCTAAATGGTGTAGAGAATTCAGGAAAATGCTAATGTGAGTTCTTTAGCTAGTAAACTTTCCTTTGGGTAGTGAATTAAACCATATGAATGCTAACATGAGATTTTGAATATAGTTTAATGGTTGTTGGCAGTTTAAAACAATTTTCCACACACAACCAATCAAAATATTTAGAATCTCCGCATCAATTACTAATTTTAATTTACATGGAAATTTAGAATGTTTTGATTGGTCGTGTGTGCAAAGTTATTTTGGACGGTCAATCCACCACCATCATTAAACTCTATTGAATAATTAGGACATAGTTAGCACAATTATTACATTGCTAAATACCCCATTAATTTGTTCTACAATTTCTAATGTTAATGTTAAATACTAATTTAGTCCTAATGTTGGAAGATAGGATATAAATCGAAATTTCGATACTCATATATAGTTTTGGAAAATTGAACTTGTCATATGTTTTGTTTACTAGTTTACTTTCAAAATTATATTCTTTTTTGGAATGGAACATTTTGATATACAAAGCTGGCCATTGTTCGGCCATAATGTGAAAAGCATATTTTTCAACTATGTGACATAAAACATATACAATCCTCCAACTTAGGTGCCATTACATGATTATTGCGCATTGACATAAGAGATGCATTTAGAACGGATTATTAGTCATGAAAATATTTCATGGGTAGGCTACTAGTTCGGGTAAACTACCAGTTACATGAATATGATCATTATGTCATTGATTTCAAGTTAGGGACAAAAATTATTTATAGCATATCTTGACATAGAAAGTCGAGACCAGTTAGAATTAGATATGTATTAGAGTCTATTAGATATAGGATCTATGTTACATGTCAGATAATGATACATTCGTGAGTAGTGGAATTGAGGATATGTCATGTTTATAAAAAAATAGTTCAGAATATTTTAAAACATGTTTAAGCCATGATTCCCAAACTCCCCCTTAGTAGTGGAGTTAATTCTCCGTTGGTAGTGGAGATGAGATTCATCGTTTGTAGTGGACACGGTAATAAGATAAGAGGAATCATGTGTTATCCTCATATTGAAATTTTACTGGTTATGTCATGGGAATATATTCTGGGGTTACTCCATTTGGGATTATTCTGTAAAATCTGATATTCTAGCGCACTAGCAACAGAGTGCTATATGCGATGTTCCAACACCAGGCACATATAACAGATGTTGAATGAGATGTTTAGAATATCGTGCTAACAGTAAACATAAACAAAACAGCAAAATAAAAGATAAGAAAGTAAAACGCACAGGAAGTTGTTAATCGAGTTCGGTGACAAACACACCTACTCTGGGGGCTACCAAGCCAGGAAAGAAATCCATTAGTGTAGTCCTTATTCTAAAGTTTTCAGCAAACTCCTCGTTTACAACTTAAGACCTAGGACCTACCCGTCTAGACTTCAACCTAGGAACTCCTAGATCTGAGATCTCATCTCATTATCCTACAATCAATCACAGCCCTTGTGATTATCAGATACAAACACAAATGGTGAAGTTACCTTCAAACACAACCTACAACCTTGCTTCAAAGCTTCGGTGTAGGGCACTGGTTTACAACTCAATAAACAGTCCTTAACATGTATCAAGGAGATACAAGAAAGGCTCACAATTAACAAACAGTCATAAACTTGCATCAACATGATACAAGAGAAGAACACGCACGACTCAAAACCCTAAAAAACTATTCTTTAGAATGACGACTTGAATGAATAATTAGGTTTTGAAGTCTTGTATAAATACTGAAGCAATACAGGTCAAATAGTCTTGTTGGGATTCAGAACAAAACACGGCAGATCCTTGAGCAGATCCACTTTACAAGTAACAAAAATAGCAACTCCTAAAAAGTAGGAACATCTTAAGAAACTACCAAAACACCACCAAAGATTCCTAAAATATTGTCTATACTTTAGGAACAAATCACGCAGTTGATTCTGGACAAAAATACGTTACTTGGTGAACAAGAGATAAGGCGTGGTTTCCTTAATAAGATAAAACTTGCGAAAACCAAGCCACACAAACAGGGTACACTGAATCGTGCCACGATGTTGGAATATCATATCCAATATCGTACAAGAATATTTGTTTTAGCAATAATGAAGCCAACACAAATACCCAACAATCTCCCCTTTTGGCAAATTTTTGGCTAAAACAAACTGAGGCCACATATACAGAGCAGAAAGATACAAAACATCCATTTCTTCAATCATTATGAACACACATCCATGAAGAAACGGCCAACACATAATATCTAAAGAGATACCTTAGATAAACTTCTTGAAATCCTCATAAACACACAACCATGAAGAATAATAAGACATTTCAAAGACTACTTTCAGAGAAAAACTTCCGATGAGAAGTAGCAGAAAAATAGTATCACTAAAGAGAATCAGAGATGTGCACAAAATCAAAGGAATACCTCACAGAGTCTTCAGTCATAGCTTGAACCAAACAGACATGAAGAGAGATAAAACATACTCTTAACAAAATCTTGGTTAAGAGAGAAAACAAGTATTACTTACATCAGAGACATGCATTGGCGGATTAGAAAATAACAATGTCTCCCAAAAACAATACAAATAGATGAAAAATAAATTCCTATGCAACAATCATCAGATAAGGGAAAAATTAATTCCCACACAGGATTAGATGTTCCAACATCCTTTACAACATCAGACAGGAACACCAATCTGAAGGTGAGAAAAACACAAGAAGGAGGGGTTGAATTGTGTTAGCTTTTTCTTCAATTTCTCCTATTGAAGTCATTGTTCAGAAGTAGATAGAGTTCAACTTCTGAAGTGATGTTCAGAATCTAAATGCAGCGGATAAAAACAGAGAGAGAGAGAGAGAGAGAGAGAGAGAAGAAATATACAAAGTAATTATACAGGTTTCGTCCACAAACCGGAAGTAGTCTTGTCCCCCTTGCACTTCCAATGAGAGTTCACTAAAATCAAATATCGGATTACAACTGCTCACTGCTAAAACTAGCAAGAGACTTCAAACTACTCAAGCACAGCTACAAGAGATTTCCTATACTTAAGAACAAAATCAAGAGACTTCCTATGCTCAAACACAACTACAAGAGACTTCTATTCAAACAGAATTACAAAGAAAATTGTTTGAGGTTGAACACTTGATATACAACCAGTGGTGTTCACAATACAAATAAGATACAAACTCTTAAGACTCTAGAATTTCTAAGATATGAAAGTTGTTAAGCAATTCTAAGTGACTTTGATGTGGAACAATTTCAGCAGAGTTTTGACACTTGTAAAATTGTTGTGAGTCTCTTACAAATCTTCAGGTCTTCATTCCTTTATATAGAGGTGTGAGAGAGATGTTGTTGATTTGCCAGCACATTAAAAAGAGTCGTTTGAAGCTTGATCAAATCACCAATGATCTGTTGCTTGATTTGGTTATCGTCCTATGAGAGAACAATTTCAAATCCATTCCATGTATAGAGGAATACCAGTGTAGTTACAACTGTTGATCTTGTACAATGTAGACACAAAGTAGAGTAGTGGAGATAGTGGTTGTACAATTGTACTATTGTCCTTTTTCCAACGTTTTCCAAAGAACGAGCATCCAATGCCTTCAAATTCCTCTGAATTAGCCGTTGTTTCACGCTTCTATTCTTCTGCAATGATAGGTGTGATAATAACAACATTTGACGCAAATCTGAATCTTCCAGTCTTCAACTTTTGAACCTTCAGAACCACTGATGACTTCTGCTTCTGATGAGAGTGCTTCTGATGATGTCAGCTTCAGAACCTTCAGTCTTCAGAACCTCTAGTCTTCAGAACCTCTTTTCTTTATAATGTTTCGTGCAACACAAGCTTTCTTTCTTTTTGTAGATTTCATTGCTTTCATTTGTTCTTAATAACCTATGTATTTAAAGACACTACAATTTTTGTCTTTGGTCCTGCACACTTGAACAAATATTAGCGCATCCAATTGACAATTTTTAATACTTTGTTATCATCAAAACTTAAAGGGTAATGTTAAACACATTTTGTTCCAACACAATCAACACATCAGTAAGGGAAAAAAATAAATTTCTCATACCTACATAGTACTGACAGGTAGATGTTTAGCACTTCCTACTACACATCCTGTCAAACAGCTTGATCATTTTCAAGCACACGCATAGTATCACTCCCCCTCAAAATAACAACCTATGAGTGAATACTAACAGGAATTCTATTACTCCCCCTGAACTCATGCATGCATACTAATAAATGAGAACATCAAAAGCATACCATATGTAGGAAAACTTCAAGAAAACATCAGACATATGTTTCAACATCATTAGGCACATTAGTTCAGCATCAGACAATAAATTGTTCCAATATCCACATAGATCATTCAACAGACAGACTTTGGAGTCATACAAAAATGCTCTAACATCAAATAAGACATTACACAGGGAACATGCACAGAAAAATCCTACTTCAAAGGAAACCTTCACAGGCAAACATAATGTTGCAACATCAATGACAACATCAACAAGCAAAAATTGCAAAATAAATGCAACACAATTAGGCATGCATACATACATCTACTCCCCCTTTGTTAAATGAGATGTTCTGAACATTTGGCCTCGACTTTTTGTTAATCAACTCCAACACTTTGTTAAATTCTCTACCAAGACGCATAATTGCATCTAAAATAATTTCATCAGTCTCCATTTCACATTGAACATCTTCCTCATCGATGTTAGAAATGAAAGCTATGTTTTTCTTCTTATATACATTGGCTAATTCAAAGGTTTAAAGTGATCCTATTACCTCATCAACCTTCATACTGGAGATGTCTTGTGCTTTTTCAATCGCAGTCACCTTCATATCAAATCTCTTAGGTAGAGATCTGAGAATCTTTCTTACGAGCTTTTCATCAGACATCTTCTCCCCAAGTGAGTCAAAGGAGTTAGCCATGTCAAGAACATTCATGTTAAAGTCATGTATGTTCTCGTCCTCCATCATTTTTACATTTTCAAACTTGGTAGTCAGAAGTTGAAGTCTTAACATTTTCACTTTAGATGTACCTTCGTGTGTAGTTTTGAGAATTTCCCAAGCATCCTTAGTCACAGTGCATTGCTTGATCAATCTGAACATGTTCTTGTCCATTCCATGGAATAAAGCGTTTAAAGCCTTCGGGTTTTCAAGAGCTAATTCATCTTCTTCCTTGGACCACTCTTCTTCTGGTTTCAGATCGGCTGTCTTGTTTCCATCTTTGTCAAGCACAACAGGATGTTCACAACCCTTCAAAATTGCTTTCCATGTCTTTCTATCTATGGATTTGAGGAAAGCACTCATGTGTGATTTTCAATCATCATAGTTGGAGCCATCCAGCAAAGGTGGTCTGTTCATAAATCCTCCTTCCTTGTCCATAATGCCAGAAAGTATCTTCCCTGGAATTCACCCTAAAACAGGCAGGGTGCCTACTCTGATGCCAATTGAAATTTTGGCGCACTAGCAACAGAATGTTCTATGCGATATTCCAAACCCAGGCACCGATAACAGATGTTGAATGAGATGTTTATAACATCGTGCTAGTAGTAAACATAAAAAAATAGCAAAATAAAAGACAAGAAAGTAAAATGCGCAGGAAGTTAATAACCCAATTCGGTGACAAACACACCTACTCTGGGGGCTACCAAGCCAGGAAGGAAATCCACTATTGTAGTCCTTATTCTAAAGTTTTCAGCAAACTCCTCATTTTCAACTTAAGACCTAGGACCTAGCCGTCTAGACTTCAACCTAGGAACTCCTAGATCTGAGATCTCATCTCACTATCCTACAATCAATCACAGCCCCTGTGATTATCAAATTCAAACACAAATGGTGAAGTTACCTTCAAATACAATCTACAACCTTGCTTCAAAGCTTCGGTGTAGGACACGAGTTTACAACTCAATAAACAATCCTTAACATGTATCAAGGAGATACAATAAAGGCTTACAATTAACAAACAGTCCTAGACTTGCATCAACATGATATAAGAGAAGAACACATACGACTCAAAACCCTAAAAAACTATTCTTTAGAATGACGGCTTCAATGAATAATCAGGTTTTGACGTCTTGTATAAATACTGAAGCAATACGGGTCAAATAGTCTTGTTGGGCTTCAGAACAAAACACGACAGATCCTTAAGTAGATCCACTTTACAAGTAACAAATATAGCAACTCCTAAAAAGTAGGAACATCTTTAGATAAAAATCACCCAGTTGATTTTGGACAAAAATATGTTACTTGGTGAACAAGAGATAAGGCGTGGTTTCCTTAAATAAGCTTGTGAAAACTAAGCCACACAAACAGGGCACACTGAACCGTGTCAGGATGTTGGAACATCATTTCCAACATCGTACAAGAATATTTGTTTTAACAATAATGAAGCCAACACAAACACCCAACAAAATCAACTCAAAAAATATTGTTTGTTCAACGCTAACTTCTACCATAATGTGGAAGATGAACATGATTATGACTATGACTTATGATTATGACAGAATGATAAGAACATGACATTATGACAAGAATCATGATAGTATTTCAGACAACGATCCTATTTATCTCATGATCGTTCAGTTATGAATGATAAAACTGTATAAACCCAAAATGGGTTGAATTTATAAACATATGGTGATCCTAGGTTCCCCGGAATTTCCTACAACCTAGGATAGGTGCAACTCACTGAGACATTCTGTCTCACCCCAATCTCTTTTATTTATTTCAGATACACATGTTGTTGGATGACAGGATAGTTCTTGATGAAGTGGTCGAAGGAGCTGGACAACTATTCAGACTTGTCTTGTACCGATAATGATTTGTCATTCGTATTTATAAAATACAAGTCACTGGTATTATTTCAAAGGTATAAGGTGAGAATTTCTATATTTTGTTGAGAGAAAATTTAATTATTGTAATTTTAATGTATCCTAGGTAATTTCTAGTATGGGTGTTACACTAGAAATAGAGACCAATGCACACATTATTATTCATTCAGAACACTGACGGTTCAAGACAACGGTCAAGCATCAGAGCTTCAAGGCAGGAATTATTTCTTTTTCTTGTTCTCTCCAGGGTATGTTTTTCTATTGTTTTGTTATGATGTATGTTTCCATTAGCAACTAATGTTAGAATTTGTTCTAATATTTTGTGGGCTACACTCAATTGTTGGTTTTTGTTTTAACAAAAACGGACTGATGTTGTGATCCATTTGATGATGCTTATGCCATAATAAAAGTGATAAATAGATAATGGGTTTTTTGGGCACTTAATCTGATTTGTGTAGAAACATAGTGTAGACCCAAACATTAGGCCCGTGATGGGTGGTGCCTAGGGTTGCACGGTTATAAATAGAGAGGCTAGGTCACATTTGCCATCACTCTGACTATTCTGCTTATTAGTGGTTTGCCCCATTGAAAACCTAAGTCAGGAGCATGTGAAAGGCAAAGGAAGACTCTTGTCTCAAATTCCAGTGATTCCGGTAATTATACTTTTCAAGTAACAAGTAAGTGTGTTCTAACTTTATATAATAAGTCGATCTTGATGATTAAAATTGTTTACATGTGGTATGAACTATTATTATATGATTTAGAACCCTATTTTCATTGTTGAATCGAAAACTGTTTTGCTTGAATCATGCTATTCGGATTTTATTTTTTTGGAATTTGATTTAGGGTTTAGTTTTAATATACTATAAATATAGTATACCTTACTCTTCAAGAGATTGAATTTTTATGAGTGTTTTATAATTTCTTGAGCATGAAATCGAAACAATACTTCAAATAATTTCTTTTGTTGGATCCGGTATCGGCAAGAGCAAAGTGGTCTAGCTTTTTAATATGAACCTGTTATTTTTTATATAATTTATTCAGAGATTATAGACTTTATCTTTTGGTCAATTTCACTGCATCTCACATGCTTTGACTTGTGTTTCCTTAATTTTTGGAACAATATATTCTTGTGAGATGTTGATCCTTTGAATATTTTATGAAAATAAATATGATATTTGATTATTTTTTTAGAGAAAATATGATATTTGATGGAAATTTATTTATGTTGATTACAAAGTTGAATTAATATCCTGATTGTTTTTCCAACTCCTTATGTTAAAAGTGAATTGCTTCGTCAATGTTTTCACTTTAATAGTTTATGTAAATAAATAAGCTTTTATTTTAATTTATAAACTCTCACTAACGAAAATTGTATCTTCATAAACGGGTTTTTCATAAACTACCTTAAAAATTTATAAATAGTACATAAAAACTTATTTATTTGCATAAGCTGTTTTATATAAGCTAATCCAAACAGGCCCTATATTTATGAGGACCAATTTAGCTTATCATTTAATTTCATATCACGTGTGAAATCATTTTGGTTTCTTCAACTTTGGTTTATTTCTAGGGAGCTTCTATGAAGAAGTAGGACAATTGACTTCTTCGGTGCAGTCATTTAATTCAGTCAATCAGATTTTAAGTGATGACATGTCACATATAGGGAAAATTCTAATATGGACCACTTGCTCCATATGTTTCACCATGGACAAGTTTATTTCATGATCTTAACGGTTAGATTTACTTAATCTCTATGTTATTGTGGTACACCATCTACACATAATTTTTCTTCTAGTACCAATTATCTTTCCTCTTTATTTCCCTTTCTTTATTTATCCATATTCTCTCTCTTCCAAATTTTTATTAAATTAACATCTTCATCTTTCCTTCATCAACTTATTCATAATCTTCATGAGAGAAAAAAAAAACCTTGAAAATTAAAAAAAATTAAATTACATAATAAAAAAAAACATTTAAGGTCTCCAATTCATCACAACTGATAATAGTCAAGGTCTCCAATGACAATTTTGATGCAATCGACATTACAAACACTGATTTTATCATTGGAAGAGACGTCAATATCATCACTTTAATATTCCATAGGTTAGAATAATACAAACTCGATTCTTGTAATGTAATCCGAAAAGAAAAAAAATTAAATGAAACCAAACGATCTCTTATTGTTAACATGAAGGCAATGCAAGCATTTACTTTTGGCTAAACTGCACTTTTTTCCCCTAAGTTTCGAAATGTTGCGATTTTTGCCCCTTATAAAAAAAATTGCAATTTTGGCCCCTTTCGTCCCAAAATTGCTGAGAACACGCCACGTGTCCCAAAAAAGGGGCCATAATCGCAACTTTTTGTAAAG
>Ga0315913_1009981_pt1 | contig 11038 bp, 3 predicted proteins | sample MpolsnodulesMG_FD_207736 | JGI IMG/M metagenome (GOLD analysis project Ga0315913, IMG submission 207736) | Medicago polymorpha root nodule microbial communities from Los Angeles, California, United States - small nodules | ecosystem: Host-associated > Plants > Roots > Nodule | place: USA... | reverse complement strand
CTGTGAGCTTGCATATACTGATTGGACTCGTTTTAGTTTCTGTTTTGTTTCTTCCTTCGCATGCCTTGTGCTAGGAAGGACTCTTTTGTTGTGGTAATATAATTTATTTTATCTTTTTCAAAAAAAAAAATGTTATTCATTCTACAAAGTCAAATATAACGATCTTGACATTACTAATAAATTTCACCAGAGATAGAGAAAGTTATCGATTAAATTGGTTTGAAAAGCTTCTTTGGAAACATGTATAGTGGTCTGAGGAATGCTAGCAACACTCACTTTTCAACACTTTCTCTAACACGCACTCATTTATTGGATAGAATCAATGTATGCCCCACCATTTTATGGTGGTTCAATTTTCAAAGTGTAGACCCATAATGATTTAAACCAATAAGAGAGTGAGTATTAAAGAGATTTTTCAAAAGAGAGTGTTGCTATCATTACTCTTAGTGGTCTTCCTAATGCATTCTCTATCATAAACGAGGTTCGTTCCTCTGTTAACCAGCAAAATATGGTGCAAGATGGACCAACTTGAAGGGATAGGCTCAAACCCACATTATCTCATCAAGAGACGGATCGGTGGCCCTTCTGACACAATCTTTTTTCTTTAGGGGAAACACAATATTTTTTTGTGTGACAATTGTTATTAAAAAAATAAGTTACTTATAAAAAAAAGTTGGCAGTATGTTAATGAGTTTACAAATATACCCTTTGATGTTTAAATGTTAGACATGCGTTAGAGCATGTGATTACTTCCTACTAGAACGTGGGGTCCAACCAGCGGAATTGAAATGCGAAATGAGTAGAACAACCAAAAGAAATTAGTACTTGAGTTACATCCATAACAATAATTACTGAAAATACATCATTAGTAGCAAGCATAGTAGTGACGAAAGGTAAGAGTGGCAATAACTAAATGTCATGTTGAATGTTTCAAAATCGAACACTTAAAAATTATACATTACGAAATACTTCTTTGTAAACAACGTTTGAGGTAACGTTTGTATATTCCTCGTTCTCATCCGTCAATCCGTCTCTAGATGTAACTCTTGATACCGCGACATATAATTGACCTGAAAGGATATTAGACATAAATTGCGGTTATCAATGGGGAATAAATAAGTATGGTGATATGGTTAAGTGACTATTAAATAAGTAATGTTGTCTATACTTTTTTTTATACATTGATTACCCACAAACAAAAACCAAACATCTGTGATATGGAGCCGTGGTTTAATCAGAATTAAACCATGCCAATGTAAGAAACAAAAATATGAGTCTTATAAATATGATTTAACTTATTGTCAAAAAAAAATGATTTAACTGCTTTAAAAAAAAAAAAAAAAAACGGATCAACCAATAATATATACTATTTTCTACGCCTATGTTTTCCATATTATTGAACTAATTGATACTTCTATATCAAATTGGTTAAATGATCGATCCTAACTTACGGTGTGGGAGAGCATATCAATTTTTTTTTTGACAAAAGCATATCAATTATTAATTGTCTCTATTTAGCAGTACTTACATTTATAACTTCATTTTGAGGACATTTATATACGAAAAAATCCATAGCGTTATCTCTACTTGTTATGTAAAACTTATAACGTTTGTCATGTTATTTTAAAGGCCGCTACAACTACGATGTCATGCTATGTAACGGTATCTGGATGAACTTAGCCTGCTTACAGATTATTACTCGTAAAATAAAGAAGTGTTAACGGTTACTTTGTGGTATATATTACTTTGTGAACAATTCTGTATTACAGATCCTAAATAGCGGTTGTGGTAACGAATACTTTGTCGCCTTAGACATCGCGAACAAATTTGATCGATGCATCTTCAACCGCAGTAATGGACATTTACTTAAGACTGCTTCTGTCATATCAATTGTTTTTTCTGAACATGATTCTAAATAGCGGTTGTGGTAACGGATTCTAAATAGCTATTTCTGAACATGATTAAAAGTTCCCAAACCAATGACAATTTATAAACTAACTGGTGCAAAATGAATCATAACAGTTATAATAATAAGCTGACATGACAATATATATAGGTTCATTGACTTATGGTATGCATAAAAATAGGCTTCTAAAATTGCGTATGCCTAAATCTATACCATTTGGTTTTTTTTTATAACAAAAACAAAATAATGTCCTCCATTATGTAAAGTTCAACATGCGTAGTATAACAGTTGAGCAAACAAAGACTGATGCTAAATTCAATCCAAATATCAACGTCGAAGATAAAAACAAAGGTCAAATATTACTCGATCAAAATTTAGGCATGACAGACATGATTTTGCAGAAAATTAATCAAAATCGAAAATAGTTTGCAATTAAAACAAATCCAAAACACAAAAGTTATGACAACCACAATAACTTGCGGTTATCCAAATTCATAGGTCCAAATAATGAAAACAAAGCAAAATACTGTGATTTCAAAAACTAAAAGATTAAAGACAACATAAAAAAGTCACAAAACATATCAGAACAAAAAGTCCCCTGCAAAACAACACCAAATTATAGTTTCTCTGCTTAGGTCATCTGACTCAATCTTGACAACCACCAATTTCACTGGTTTGGTGATTGACTCCTCTCTGCTTTCAACATCAATAATATTCCCAGTTGTTATGTTGTCCAATGACCTTTTAAGTCCGGCCTTGCTGAGTGGAGTCTCAGACACAATTGTGTTGCTGCAAGAATCGACAACCTCCACATCATCCTACACAGAAAGACAATGCAAATCAAAATCAATAACAATATGTCAACTCTCTCTATAATTTCACATATACCAATAATGAGTAGTTACTGATTTCATACCTGATTATTGGAGCTAAGACCCAACTGAGTCTCGTCAATGGTGTATCCACCCTCATCTGGTTCATTACATTCCTACACTCAAATATTTAAACAAAAATGAGATACTTTTGAAACATGTCATCGTGTCATTTTTATTTACGCACATATGGTGGCTGGCTTTACCTTAATGTTATGTTTAGTTTTAAACTGCTCTATGGCATCACCATCATCCGTAAACTTTTTGACTGCATAAGTCCTGAACCTTCTATTAATGTTTCCCTCACTGACCTCAATTTTGAAAAGTATCTCCTTATTGATAAAAACTCCGGATAATCATCCTTTTTAATAGCTTGTAAAAATAAATGATAAAAAACACAGGTGTTAATATATGTGAAATACAGTATCAAGAGCACAAAAAAAATTGTCATTATAATTCATGTAGTTCGTAATATTACCCTGTCTGTTTCGCCAAAGGAGCTGCAAATGAACAGATAAATAATATGTTAAAACGTTAATGAATGAATAAAATGGAAGAACGCAAAGAACAGTTGCGAGAATAAAACAAAATAACACATGTTATACCCTTCAAGCAGTGATGTGCAAGCAAACTTTGGAAATCATGAAAAGCCATGAAATGGTAAGCAGATGTGATATTGGTATGCTAAATGGATAAGAGTGATTGAAGCATCCCCATCTCTGTGAATATTTATAGAGAGGCAGCAAACCAAATGGAAGCATTGTTAGAAGTGCCAAATTAATGATGGGGAGAGGGAAATTGAAATTTAAAAGAAGAAGGCAAAAAGACACCAGAGTTGGAACGTGGAAAAGCTTATGGTGGAATCTAGGTTTAGTTGTTGATGAGATAATTAAGGCATGAGAATAGAGTTAACTAATAGCAAATAAATAAATACACGTGGAAAAGCTTCTCATGTAAGCTAGGTTAAGTTGTTAAGGAGGGAAATTAGACAAGTAATTAAGGGAAAGTAATGGCTAAACCTTACAAGCTTTTAGAGTAAGAAGATTCTCAATATATCAACTTTGTTATAGAACCTTTCAATATTTTTTATAACCAAAATCAAAATCAAGAAGGTTCATTCTCTCTTCCAAATACTCTCTTCCCACTTCATTTCTTCTCTTCTCTAAGGTTTCAATATCTTTTTCATTTTCATTTAGACCAAGTTGTTCTTATGGTTCTTTTAGCCTTTTTTTTTTTATTTCATCTACTTCGATCAGCTCTTCATCCATTTGTTTTTCGTTTCTTGTTCTTCAATCTTCAACTAATCTATTTATTTGTTTTTTCAGCTCTCATCCATACAACATGAAATTAATTTTAATTTTATCTTGTATGTTATAACATTTACACCTTTGTTCTTAGCATTAACGTTGTGCTCAATGTTGCTACATTTAAATGTTATTTACTCTTTGAATGATTTATTTTTCATGTTCATTTTTTAAAATTATTTTTGCATGTAATGTTTATATTATGAGGAGTGCTGAATCCAGCAAAGAAATGCACCACAAAATCATCCCGAACAATAATGCAGTCAATTATAAACGAGAGTTGAGCGGAAATCAAAGAGGATAGGAAAATAGATGGAAGTAAAAGAAAAAAAAAATCCCCTAATGTAATGTGTTTCGTTATATACTCGCGAGAATCTTTTTGCTGTATATAGCTTTTTTCTTATATTATAGTTTTTAGGTTTATAGTTGTTTCTTATTTTGTTTTTGTGTTTTTATAGTTATTGTAAATATGTCTGAGTTGATAAAAGTTTTTTAATGTTCATTATGATATTTTTTGTTTCATAGTTGTTTCTGATTTTCTTTGTGTTTATTTGTTTAAAATTATATACTGACTTTATTTTAGTTGATAATAGTTTCATTATTTTGTATTGTTCTTTTTTTTAAGGATTTATTGTTCTTTGTTTGTTTCTATCTTATACCTTTACTTTTAATTCATATTTTGAATCTATTAAGATATATTCCATAACCTTTTTTTTCCTCATGTATACTTTCATGAAATATATACATCCTCTTTTGGTGACAAAATCAGGAACAATATCATGGCAAGACTTTTTGAAGGAAAAAGAAAATCAAGGATACCAATTATACCAAAGCTCTTTGGAAAATAGCTGTTAGAGTCAAGGATGTACATAGTACAGACCGTTGTCAATTCTAAAAGCATGCAACATTTGGAAACAGTGGTGTGTGATGAACTGGTAAATCTCATGTTTTCATTATCATGGTTGAGTTATACAACTTTTAATTCATGTTGTTGTTTTCAAATTTAGGGTGATGTTGTTCAAGTTATCATCCCAACAGCTTACAAAGAACTATTTAAGAATAGAGGAGTATTATTTGAACAATCAATTTGGTTGACAACTTATATGACAACTATAATTTACAAAGAAAAAGTAGGTATTTGCACGGAAACCAAAGCAATAGAGAGATAAAGTGAAAAAGAATGTGAGTATGAGAGAGAAAGTTGTCACAAAGTTGTCACTAAATGGATGTTCAAATATCATTTCTCTTGAGAATAACTACATGAGAATGTTAACTTTACATTGCAAAACTTTGATGTTGGGAACACATACATTACTTTTTATTCAATCTATGTTGTGCAAAACCTTTGTTGTCAAAATCACAATCAAAATCTCAGAATCATACGATTTTGAGATTTCGCTCATCCTCTTCGATCCAAATTATATTGGTAACAGAATCGAAAAACATGTAAAATCGTTGTAAAATCACATAAATCATGAAATTGCATTAAATCGCAAGTTTATACACAATTTTGAAGAATTCTTGGCATTTTTAGTTTCAACCATTTCCATTTTGTTACCATAATCTATCTTCGTGTTCGTTAAGCTCTTATTTCGTTCAGTAAGAAAGAGACAATGAAGAAGAGAATGGAAGTGATGCAAGTGGTAGTGGTGATGATGATGAGGATGATGATGATGACATTGATGAAGATGAAGGTGTTGATATGATGGAGAATGATCCATAGAATTGGTGTGTGTGGTTTGATGTAGCATCTAGGCTTTAACTTTAAGTCATAGGGGGAGAGATATACCGTCAACACCTGTTTCGTAAATTCCATGGAAAAAAAAGGGTTGTGGGATTACGTTTTTGTTTTCAATTGAAATTTAACAAAGCCACGAATAACCCAACTTAGTCTATCATTTTTCAACAAAAACAAAATTGAAAAATATTATGGGTATCCTAATTTATATATCAAGTAAGAACACAAAAATATTGAAAAAATTATGGCTTTCCTAATTACTAAAGTTGTCAAGATGGAAATTATACCTTGCACCCATACCTTTGTTCCTTCACCCCAACAAATCGTTGATAATTCCAAAATTGCCCTCCTTATCATTTAATTTTTACACTCATATTCTTCACCCTATTTTCAACATTCCTGAGTACAAGATGAGTTCAACCCCCAATAACAACGACAGTACATATTTCCCATAAAACCATTTTGAACATATTCGTTCACACTCCAATTCTGAAAATTGGCTAAAACGTTTTCAGTTTAATTAATTTTTAAAAGCCATAAAATAAAATGTTTAAGGCCATTTGTTACTTTTTCGGAAAACACAAATATCAGGTTCTGAATTATATAGCCAGAAGACGTATGTAGAAAAAATCTATTTTTTTATCAAGAATTCTATTGTTTTTTACTAAAGTATAAAATATTGTTAGACTCAAATGATTCGAGTTAGGTTTGATTTCAATTATCTGATGTGATAATCTACTCTATCAATTATATTAAATATTTTTTTGTTCTGGAAATTCATATCACCGTATTTGGTCTAAATCGGTGAAATAGATTTGTTGAAGATTTTTTTTCTGGTATAACCGAAGATGAAGTTTTATCCAAGTGCGTTTGTGTTGTGATATTCCAAATACAAAACTTAGGAATCAATTCAGTATTTTTTTCCGACAAAAAAATCAATGATTCAATTCAATTTAAACATTTTTTCAAAGTAAGAATTTCTAAATCGAATCAATGTAAATAAATCATTGTTGAACTTTTCCGGTAAAATCAACACAACGGCATATGATTTTTCCAAGATCTCACCCAAAAAAAAATGGAAACTTGAGTGAATGTGATTTTATGTGAAGGTGAACCGGAAATGTTTAAATTAGTCTTTCAAAAAATATGTACTGCCATGTATGTGGGGGTGAACTCATGTTGGACTCTGAAATGTTGAAAATAGGATGAAGAATATGGGTGTAAAAAATTATGATAGAGGGCAATTTTGGAATTATTGATGATTTGTTGGGGTGAAGGTATAAATGTATGGGTATAGGGTATAATATCCTGTCAAGATGGGCTAGCTCGATTCATTATAAGGCTTAGGTCTTAAATAATTAGCCCGAATTTTTGTGGGGCTTTTAGTTTGACCCTAAAAAACCCGGTACCCATTTGCGCTAGTCCATATGGGGCACAGGCCGCTCGTGTAACAAAAAAAACCTAAATTTTTTATATATTATTTTTAATAATTCCTTATTTACTTGATTATTAAAGTAAAAAATAAAAGTGAAAAATTCAATTAATTAACACAAATATAAAAGTAACAAAAAACTGTATTCAATTGTTTCGTTGCTTATAATTTTAAAGGTCGAACACATAAATATCTATAACCATAACATACATAATTTATTTAAAATTGTTTTCTCGTTGTTTTAGTTTACGAAAATGTTTACAACTTGCACTCATTTATTGGCCACAACTATTTCTTGACCAGAACTATTTCTTGACCACAGCTCTGCTGCATTATGAAGCATAGTGGCCATAACGGTGGCACTAGAAATAAAGTGTCCATGACTCTTATTCCACCGCAAAAACCTGACCCAAAACTCGTATAGAATTGAGAAGAACACCCTCAAGGTTGATCCAGCAAGCGATGCGCGCGAACCGTCCTTTGTATCATCCTTTGTATCTATAATAAGTCAAATTGTCGATTCGTATTAAAGTACCCAAGACATTGGCGACTTTGTAAAGAAATGCGGAGTTAACAAGCTCCAAAGGAATACCATGAATTTTCACCCAAGCGGAAACAGTTTAATTGTGTGATTCCATGGATTGAACCGGTTTACAGGATTTAGTTGCAACATATTTATTTCTAACCACCATGGGCCATTTTCCAAGCCTTTTGTGTTAATGGTTATCGTTGAAGATGACGCACTAGAAATCGTTTTCAAGTGGTATTACTTTTGCACCCCATTTTTTGTGTACGTTGTTTTGGTGATTTTATGTTGTTAGTTTGAGTCTCCAAGGATTGTATCATACTTTTGGTTAATTCTTTCACATCTTGTTTGGCCTCGTTTAGCCGGCATCCCGTATAGGGCCGGGCTCGGGTAGATTCTTTAGAGTCCGTATTTTAATAGGGTATTTTGGCCCAGCCCGATAAAGCTCTAAGCCCATTAGAGTCAACCCTAAATGGATCGGGTAACCCGTTTTGACAGCTCTACCAATTACAATCAAAATGGCATTATCATAGTTTGCAGGGAAGAAGAAGGTGGAAGAGGAAGGGTAGTGAAGCTTGTGAAGAGGTTAAGGATGATGGTGAGAGGAACATTAGTTGTTAGCTAAGAAAGGCAGGTGGAAGAGGAGGGTGCATTTAGGATGGAAAAGCTAAATATTTTCCCATCATGGGAAAGTTCACTGTTTAGTCATTGATATATCATTAATTTAATTTAATTTAATGGTTCATATATGTTTTTGGTTACCTTTTTTGTAGGAATGTTTTTGGTTACCTAAATGCAACTCTTTGACACGGTACCTTTGAAAAAAATAGTAACGAATAATTGTCTATATTAAAGTTCAAATGGGCTTTTTAGACGTGATTTCTCGTAATCTCAGTAAATGTGAACAGTATGTATTTTTTTTTTTTATTTAATTTTTTTTTGTAATAAACTAAGTGAAATATATTAGAAACAACAAACAGTCCCTCTTCCCTAAAAAAAAAAAAACAAAAACAAGCCGTCCTCAAACACAAAACATGTTAGAGGTAACTGAAAAAAGTTCAATACAAGACAGTCAGGCAAACAACAGCTAATGAATAACCGAAAGCCAAAATTACATACCAGCTTAGAAACAACTTAAAGATTTTGCCTCCAAATGGGATAGTCGAAATCAAAGGTAATATAGTTCGTTTTCAACCACCAATATGTTTAGAACTGTATGTATTGTTGTATAAAAAGTAAGCAAATTACAATCAGTGTAACAAAAATGTGAGTGGAATAGTGGTAGAAATTATGAGCTGACGTCATGTTCTACCGGGTTCTATTCCATGCAAACCTTTTGTCCCCATGAGTTTAGCTCATTTGGTAAGGGATAATGCACAATTTGTGCAGGGGCCGGGGTTCGAACCAGGACACCCCACTTATTCATCTTTAAGGTAAATTTTTCTAGCCACTAGGCTACTTGACAAAAAAAATAAAAATTCATGCAATGTGTATTGAGTTAAAAAAAAAAAAATGGTTCCTTCTCAATTTGTTTAGCATGTTTTAAGGTAAGGAAGGGGTCAAGTAGTTGGCTTCACAAGATTGAAGTGTGTTGAAAAAGTAGGCTAGAATGTGCGACCCTCTTGAATTTACAATCTAAATCAAATACACCTCAAAACAGTGAGACCATTCCTTTCTCAACAGCCATACACCAGCAGCTTTCTATCAACACCAAATTCCTCGTATAATCAGCACCAAGCCACGCAGGAACAACTTAATTACTTATGAAGCTTAAGCTTCTTTTTAACCCGGAGACTATTTTGAAGAATCCTCAACACACACGTATAGTAGTTTAATAATCTAACCGTCATTTTCTTATTGAAAGATTTAATTAATTGTTGTTTCACTATCTTCTAAATATGAAATCAAATAAATATATGTATGTTTAATTACTATAAATATAAGTAGTTTAATTATTTCCCTAAAAAAATAGTATAACACTTAATATTTTTAAAAATATAAAAAAAAACACACTAAATAAACTTAATATGATGTGATTCCACCAGTGACTTAGCCAGGACCCTGAATTAGGGGGTTCAAACTTTTAAATTTTCCTTAATAACTATAACAATATCTATATAAATAATGTGGATTTAAAAATTATGTTGTACTTAATTTGAAATAATTGAATAGTCGGCATATTATCAATATAAGTCACGAGACAATGGTTCATCCATTCATCTCTTGTTTGATTACGCAATCTAATATTCACAATCTTCATAGCACGAAAGGATCGTTCAAAGGTTGTTGCAGCAATAGGCAAGTCATTTTCAACCATTTTTTTTAGTTTAAAGATCTATTATTCCTAATAATTATAAGTGTAACCTTTTTTCATCATCTCTAAATTTACGATCTTGATTGATCAAAACACAATTCTTTTTAAAAGTTGGTAGTATTACTGAATTGGTTGGGAGGTGAATTCAAAGTCACAATTTTTCACTTTTCTACACTTCATATATGAGATTTTTGTCATTGACTATTCGACTCAAAAATTAATTTAAATAATAAGTTGATACATTTTAAAAAATGAAAATAAAGAATCTCCAAAAGATATTTGAAAATTAGGACCGTTGGAATTATACTTAACTTGTAAATGCTACTACCATTATTTAATTTAGGGTCTTGTTAACAAGTGATATAAGATCATTGTTTAAGAAATTCATAAAAGGAAATTTTTTAAAAATCAATTACATGTAAAGATCATATCTACACAATTTTTAATACAAAAGTTATTACTTTTGGATACTTAAGCAATGCCTTAACAACATTTGTGAGCATTTTCTTTTAATTTAATGTAATATTATAACGTAATATTCAATTGGCAAGAGGCGAATTTGACTACAATCTTCTAATTGAATTTGAACTGCAGTCCTTTTATGAATGTCAAGGGGTAAGAGAGAAGCCACGTTACACTTGCACCTCCTGAAAGTGTGAAAGTTCTTCATTCAGTACAAATGAATTAATTTAGGGGGTTCATAGTTAAATTTTCATAAGAGGGTATGTGCAATTTTTTAAATGTCAGGGTATGCATATGCATCCCCTCAGCTCAATGTGGCTCCGCCACTGGATTCCACCCTTGTTTACAATTTTCTGAGCCGGCTAGACGGTATCAGATGAATATTTAAAAAATCAGAAATGCTTAATAGCACGACTTAAATTGTCTGTGATCCGCACGACCTTTGTATTCCGTTAGACCTTTATTTAAATTATCTTTTTTTTAA
>Ga0315913_1009976_pt1 | contig 11040 bp, 2 predicted proteins | sample MpolsnodulesMG_FD_207736 | JGI IMG/M metagenome (GOLD analysis project Ga0315913, IMG submission 207736) | Medicago polymorpha root nodule microbial communities from Los Angeles, California, United States - small nodules | ecosystem: Host-associated > Plants > Roots > Nodule | place: USA... | reverse complement strand
AAAGTTAACCTTAATTTCAGACCATACGATGAATTATGGAAGGGCATTTTGGTTAGTTTAGGTGTTGTTTCCATTCTTATACTATTATAAAACAGACAAGTTTTTAGAAGGGTATATTTGTAAAAATATTCAATGAGTTATAACAATTAATAATTATATTGGTTTTGTTGTTTTTTGGCTTCTTTTTTATAATAAAGACCGAAGAGTAAATATATTATCTTGAAAGTTGTATGATAAATTTTATTTTTTTTGTAAAAATTATTCTTTTCAAAGCAAAACATATTATTTTTTCAACGGCATTCATAAACTATACCCTATAATATGTCATATGATTAAACTCGTCAAGACATAATTTGATAATATTCAACAAAAAAAAAAGTAATTTGATGATATTTGTATGTAAAATGCAGTACACAATGTGAAATGAAAAGTACTGAACAGTTTTGTGGAAAAGTACGGACGGAGAGGGAGTATACTAGTTAAACCCTGCCTTAGAAAGTCTCTTTTGATTACATATAGTCAAACGTCATATAAAGCTTTTGGTCTAATTTTCATATAAACTCAACATCCATCTTACTCAAGTGAATTTTAGTTAAATGAAGAAAAAAAATTGAATTAACTTGGGTGAGCCGGCATGTTTATGTCCACATCAATCCATTGCTACGACTAAGACACTTAGAAAATTTGTTATGTTTTTCGAATGAAGCTTTTATAATCATTTGTTAAAATCATAAAAGAAGTGATAGACATAAAAGAAGTGTTAATGTACATGTTAATTACATTCAATAAATATATCATATCATATGATCATGCATGCAGGATAAAGGATTTGTTGTAACGTCACTGAAAGCTAAGTTTTGGACCATTCCATGTGATTATTCTGAAAAAAACTTCATCAAAAATATTATATTAGGTGGCTAGTAAATTACAATTACAACCAATTGAAGTTTGGGGGCCTAATAGCTTTTTCAGATGTTGCTTATCTTATTTATTTATAACATTTTGGTCCTTTATTTTTTTTCACCCATTTAGGTCACTTATCTTTTAAAATATGCATAATTTAATCATTTTTTCTCAAATTTTTGTGGGATTTTTCAAAATTTTGTTAAAAAAATGTTGAGGTTAGTTGAAAAAAAAATGTTTATCTTTTAAAATATGCACAACTTATTCTTAAACAATTATTTTACTAAGAAATAAGAAACCTAGAAAAAGCGAAGTTCATTCTCATGTCATCATCTTTGACAAACCAAAAAACAAAACTCAGATTCATTAATAACCGAAAACCCAAATTCAATATACTAAAAAAAATAAATATGAACTTTAATTGTGTCTATGTTTCACATTTATATTATTCTCTCTTCAACCTTCAACAATGTTTCTTCATGTCCTTTTGTTTCGTTTTTCAAATCTCATCCAACATGTAACACTCATTTCAATAGTAACACACCTTCCATGAATGATTTCCTTCAAAAGAAACAAAATGACAAATCCATAGCTTCAAAAATTTACACACATAAAATCTCAATTTTTCAGTGACCCATTTTATAAACAGGAGAAGGAGAACCCAAGAGAGAATGGGATTCCGTGAGGGAAGGAGAATTCGAGAGAGAGGGAGAAGCTGTAGTGACCTATTTTATAAAAATAGAATCTATTTGTAATTAAATTAATTGGGTTTTTTTCTTTATGATAAAGAGAGAAGAAGACAAAATAGAGAAAAAAAAAATGGAAAGAAAGAGGGAAGAAGATGTAGAAAGAGAGAAAAATGCTTTTGTTAAGGAAAATGGAAAGAAGATGAAAATGAAGATCGAAGAGAGTGGCAAAAATCAATACTCCCTCCATCACTTTTTATAAAAATAGTTTACAAAAATTGTGGGGATTAAGAAAAGTGTTTGACGTAATGAATTTGTCATAAATGCATGTTACTATTACCAAATTACCATTTGTTTATAAATATACTTAATGTTAATTTTTTATATTTCAAGGTATATATCGATAATATTAATGAGGGGAGTATTTGAAAAAAAAAGTAATAAATGCATCTAAAAATTTGTAGATAGTCTTATATTCAGGGACAAATTTTTTTTGTAAAGTAATCTTATAAAAAAGGACGGAGAGAGTATTTTTTTTGTTGTTGTGGGAAGAAGAAATTTGGTTTTTTCATTGAAGAAGGAGCTCAGAAGATGAAGAAATAAAGATTTTTTGTTGAAGGAGAAAAGGAGATGAAGAAATATGTTTATTTTTTTAAGGATGAAAATTGTTTTTTAACTCAAAATTGTATTTTAAAAATAATTATGTTTTAAATAAATAAATAGTAAAATAATGTAATTATTGACCTCTGAGAGTCATGGCAACATTTTTAAAAAAAAATAAAAATAAGCAAAAAGAACAACCTTGTGCACTTTGTAAAAGATAAAGGACTTAAATAAAAAAAATAAAATTCAATGATCTAAGTGTTATCAATAAATAAGATAAAAGATATTGGGAATAAGTTTGCCTATTCTATATTTAAGCGTAGTTTGGACCAATTAAATGACCGACTATTAAATGTTTCTACAAGTTATTACATAGAAGTTGAAATCTAACAAAATACTACAACACTCATTCTGTCATACAATAGATGACCTGTTTGAAAATGTGTAATATTGACTTAACTTGTTTTGACCGTATTTTTCTATTAATATACAAAGATAAATAATATCAAATTTTTATAATTTTTTCTAAGAGATTAGTAAAATTATTTAAGATCAAAATTGTGCATTGATATATGTGATAAGGTCAACTGTGTCACTTAATATGAGATGAAGAGAGTATGTTTTTTTTAAGAGAAATAATATTTGTACAACTATGACAACTTTCTCTCTCATACTCACATGATGTTGTTATTCTCTCTCTCCCTTTTTTTCTTTTCATTGTTATTGACCAGTAATAAGAGAAGCAACCAAAGTTGTCATCAAAGTTGTCCTTATATAGATGTACAAATATCATGCTCTTTTTTTAAGGAGTAAGAAACTACTTTCACTTACGTTTTTCAGCTTGTTAAATGTTGCTCAATAATTTTATTTTTCCATCATTAAAAATCAAGTATTGTGAAGTAATTTTTTTTGTAAAGAAACAAATAAGCAATAGTACGAGAGATAATTTGTAGATTAAATGTCTGTTCACATATATAAAAAAAAAAATTAAATCGTGTTGAAAATGAAAAAATAAACAACAATTTCAAAATATAAAGTGAGGAATATCAAATTTGTAGATATATAGGTGTCTTCAATACATAGTTTTCGTAATCTTAATTTTTTTTCTTAGTGATAATTATCACTTATACATTGGTATATTTTTTATGTAAATATTTACTGTATTTGATTTTGACCTCACTTATCAAATTTTATGCATCCGTCTTTGGGGGAGCTTTACCATCGAGGTTTTACCTAACTAGATGGATTAATATATGCATTACGTCTCCATTGGGCTGCTATCCAAGGTAACTTGAAGGCTTGCATCGTATCAGCAGAGGTTAGCAGAAAGGAAGACTTAATGGTGATTGATAATACTGGCCCTACACCAGCGCAACTTGCTTCTATAATAGGAATCACAAACAAGTTGATTTTTTCCTTAATTTCTGAAAGGCTTCTTGAAACACCACTGGAAAAATAGAATCACACAAAGAGGACGTCGGAAAAACAAAGTATACCATTCTCAACAAAATGATTTTTTAACAGCTTAAGTGTGCGAGTTTGTGTAAATATTACTCCCTCCGTTCCGCAATAGATGACGCATTTAAAAATTTGCAATTTTGACCTAATTTACTTTGACCATATTTTTATAATAATATACAAAAATAAATAATATCAATGTCGTTAGATTCGTCTCGATGAGTATTTTCAAAATATCTAATTTTCATAATTTTTTTCTAACATATTATTCAAAATATTTAAGCTCAAAATTATGCATTGACATGCGTAATAAAGTCAACTGTGTCATGTATTATGGAACGGAGGGATTACTAATTAATGCTTCATTTTCACAAACCTTCCCACAGTAGACATGAAAAGAGTGATAAATATAGCCGAGCCAATGCAGTTTTATGCTAAGCAAGGATCTTAATCAAGTTTTCTACAAATAAATAGTTATAAACTAAAAAATATTCTTCGAGTACTCGATCTTTATCTGTTAGCAGCCACTGATTGGTATGGCTTCAATAGCTAACTGAAGTGTAAAGCAAGACATTCAAGATGTTGCAAACATTAATATGACCATGACTATATCTCTGGTAGAATTCTCTATTGTTGCTATAAGGAGTTTAAAAAAAATCTGCAGAACAGAGTTTTTTCGTTTCCTTTCCCTTAAAGAAAGTATTGTTATCTTTCCATATTACAATGCCAAACAACAGATTGTTATACTACCATACTAAGAAGCTAAATAGTACATGACATGCATCAAAATCTCAAAGACCAAAAGACTCCAATCATACAAGTCATAGATAAATAATGAATTATAGACTAATTTATCTCAATTAATGAAGTTGATATTGCTTCAGTACATTTTTTTAAGCAAATAAATTAGAGATGATGAATCTGATATCTCAACTACATTGATACCTCAAAACCGTCACATATCTTTTGCAACACTCTAATAACCATAAAACGACTTCTTTAAGATGCAATCATGTATATGTGAAGAATCAAGTTATATATCCTCATGATTATTTAGAGTATGCTTAAAAGGACATTGTGTAATCTATTTCACAAATACATTGAATTGATAAGTCTAACTTGAAGTTATCAAGTGGTGTACATGAAATTAAATAAGCAAAAGATTAAATTCATTAAAATTTCAAGGGAAGGCTCGTCGCCAATGCCAACAGTGGTATTCAACCTCTTCAATGTAAGTGGCACACGGCATAGTCCTCAACACAAAGCCAAGTATTCAAAGTTTCTAAGATAGGACAGCCAAAGAGGAGGGCATTTATGGAAGGTATTTTCATATATAATCAATGTCGAGTTTCAACTTCTTTAGTGATGGTTTCTTCAAAAATCAATGTCGAGTTTCAATTTCTTTAGTGATGGTTTCTTCAAAAAAACTTCTTCAGTGATGGTAAACGAATCTCCTTACACCATTGCAAGTCAAAATAGATTGCTCCAACGAGACTGATCTACATGTTAATTGTTATTATATTATCATCACATCACGTAAGAGGAGTGTCACTTTCTAACACACTTTGATCAAATCTAACTAAATTTCATTTGGAGGATGTGTTTGTCAAAGTTTGTCGATAAGGTTAATTTAAGAAGGATAATTATGGGTTGACACCTTTTTTTTATACCACTCCATTTGAAATTTTTTATTTTTATTTCTCTTCCCTTTTATCATTCTCTCGCTCTCTCTCTTTCTCTTCCATTAAACAAATGCCACATGCGGGTGTAGAATGGAGAGTTGCCATGTAGGGTGGTCAATATATCAATACTCTTTTATGAAGTGTTAAATATGTTTTTCATCTCCATCAACCTTGCACAGGGGCGGAGCCACCCCCTAGCTAGCCTGGGCATTACCTCATGCTCAGCTTCTACTTTCTTTGTAGCAAGCCCAGCGATTACTAGAACCTCTCACTTTTCCTACGGATTTTGGTGTAAATTCCGCAGGAAAGGTTCCCAAGTAAATGTAATACCTGAAGTAGCAATAAAAGTCACAAGGAAGGGGGTTTGAATTGTAACTCTTTTAAAATTATTCCTGCAACTTAAATAGGTTTTATATGCTCAAAAGAATTCTTAGTTAATATTAGTTCAACAGATAAATAATCAATTTAAATGTAAATGACCAGATTATTCTGGAGATAGATGATATAAGCAGAATAAAAAAAATGATATTAAGCTAAATTATAAAGTTAATTTAGTAATGACCAAATTATTCTCAACCAGAATGATAAAACAATATTATATACTGAATTTAAACTTTAGTTAAATATTATGCAGTTGTTTTATCTGTTCTTCATCTTTTTTATTATATCTCCATCAACTTATTCATCATCTTCGTGAGAGAAAAAAAAAACAGAAAATAAAAAAAATGAAATTACATAATAACAAAAAACATTACAGTTAAATACATTTCTATAAAAACACTTCCAATTTGAATTCCTCGTTTATTTATTTTTATATTTTTGTTTGTTTTAATTTTAATTTCAATTATTTTCTCAGCAATTTTTCATCATCAAAATCATGTTCTTCCTCCATCTATCACTAATGTCTCCTCTAATATGTCCACGAATTCATTCCTTTTGATCTGTTCATGGCTGCTTCAGTTGCCTGTTTGGGTGTGTGTGTACAACCTCCAGACGCGAGTTTTCTTCACCAAACGTACGTCATGTTTTTTCTGTGATGTTTGGATAGAATGAAACGCAATTATGCAATCGTACGTTTAGTGTCAAAACGCGATTCAGATCGAAGCCACAATTTCAAGCTTCTGCGGCAAAGCAATCGAAAGTACAAGATTCAACTTTTCAGTAACTTGTATATGAACCAAATTATCCATAAGTTCTTTTCCAATTTCTACACATAAACATTTTTTTCTTCATTACTGATGTTTCATTATTTCTCAGATTTGCAGATAAACAGAGAAGAGGAGGAATCTACGTTATTTACCAATTTTGCCTATTCTCGAATCATTTTGAAATTCTGAATTTTTATTTCTCTCCCCTTCATAGCTTCAAACGGCGGCTGAAACCCTTAGGTTAGAGAAGAAGAGTTATTGGGCTCCAATCCACAACCCGTTTGTTTTCCTTTATTAAACAAGCCCAAAACTTAAGCACAAAAAAAAACAATCTTTTTTTAACAATTTTTTTTGTTAATTATACGACATTTAAACATTTGTTAATTGTATGACATTTAAATGAAATTAAACCCATATTCTTTAAAAAAAAAAATGAAACTAAACTCATATTAATGTACAAAAATCTAATGCATACGATTTATAAATTGATATTATTTTAAAATAAGTTTGTGATCCAATAAAAAAAACTCATTTATGATTTTAGATAAAAATAAATAAATTTGGTGGTGCTTTTTTAGATAAATTTAAATAGTCATCTAAAATAAGAATGAGATATTTAGTTTTAAATACAATTAAAATGATGATTTAGTCATTACACATTCAAAATCAAGTTTGATTCAACTTATCCAAACGACATCAATTCATAAGAATCAATTTTAAGTAAGTGTATCTAATGGTGCATCACCAACATCCAATTTTTTTTAACATTTCTTCATCATCATCTTCATACATTCATCAAACACACCAGAAATATTTTAAAAAATTTAATACATTGAATGCACAATATTGTTAAATATTTGCACCGCACTCATTATAGATTTTGTATGTTTTAATTTGCATAAACGAGTTCTTCTCTACCGATATGATGAAATTTTAAAATTTCAAAATATCAACATTAATCTATTATTTCTAATTTTTTTATTTTAGATGTAAATTAGTGAGCATCAATTAGTCTGATTAGCAATGTAATGTTTCTATTAAATATATTTTATTTTATACTAGCAAAAAGACGGGCAGTCACATGCCTGTTTTTCCGCTCTTTTTATTGCTCTAACTTTTGAAAATTATAAACGGTATTTTTTTATGAAATTTTGATTTTGATTAAAATTAAAAATATAAATGTTTGTTGCTTTCAAGTTACAACAAACTTAACTAACCATGATTATTTATTTGAATGACACCAACAATATAACAATTTTATGTAGAAAGTCGATATACTAATTCTTACTAAGAGAGAAACAGAAGTTATGTTTTTTTTGTAAAAAAAAAGTTATGTTTCTTAAACCAACACATTCCTTAAAAAAAATAAACCAACACATTAACAAAATTAAGTATGTCTCCAGAAAACAAAAATAATAGCATACAAAATACGAAAGGAGTTTGATAGGTAAGTCGATCTCATAAACTATCCCTTCGAAAACCTAATCAACTAGGAAGTACGCTTGTCCGACGACTGAAACGAGTCTATGTCACAAACGGAAACAGATATAATCAATCAGACTGTTGAATATTACCTTAATAGAGTAAGAAGGAAGTAGGAACTGGAATTTTTCAAATCGAAATCGGATAGGTAAGTCGATCTAACAAACTATCCCTTCAGAATGGTGTAGTTCTTATAAATATGAATGAACGAAAATATTATTTTAACAAGCTTTTTGATCAATAAAACTAATTTAAACATACATAATTAACTGAAATAATTTAAACAAATTAAACTACTAAAATAAATAAACCAACACATTCCTTAAAAAAAAAAAAAACACGTCCCTAAAATAAAAACAAAATTAAGTATGTCAAACAACAAGTGTATAATAATTCTATCCAGCCTCCTAATAAAAATAAAATTCATTCAACATGATTTCAGTATATAGGGCAAACGTAACAATCATTTATTAATAAATTGGCTGTAGTTCATTGGTAATAATGCTTTGATTGTACTTTGAGGTCCTAGGTTTGATCCTTGTGTATAGAAAAATTTACATGTAAATTTATTTTAATCAGCGTATTTTTTATTAAAGCAAAACAAAAATAAAAACAACCAAAGATTCGAACTCATGACCTTAAACCATTTTAAAATAAATTAAACCGCTACAACGCTAGTTAATAATATTTTCTTTCTTTCATATTTATAAGAACTGATACGATTAAAAAAAGACAGCATCTTCAACCTCCAGCCGAGTCAATTTAACTCGCTACAGACCCTCGAAACCCGACGATTTAAACCAATTTAAACGTCGAAAACAATGATTATGGAGGTGGTGGAGGCCATCATGATGGTGGTGGGGTATGAACAGTTCATCAAAGAATAGTCAGAAATTAGGAAAAAAAATTACCCTATACCCTTACATCTATGCCTTCACCCTTACATTTCACAGAAATTACCTATTTTACCCTTGTCTATAAACCTACAAACCTCATTATTGTCATTTGTCACAAACCACCGTTTCCAGTTCAGATCTGGTCTACCGGAAAACGCATTGCAAAGGTTGCCGATTCATAACAGGCATCGGAAAACGTATATGATGTTTTCCAGATTGTTGTCGTTATTAGCATTATCAGGTTGGATCTGCATACCGATTCATATAACAGGCACTAGAAGACTCCATTAAATTCAATATATGACATTTGAATCAATCATCCTTTTTATTTTCAAGTGAGATCAAAATAGTGCAACTATAGTTGAGATCCAAATGTGAATCAATCATATAATTAGTTATTTTTTAAATATATCGTTTAATCCCCCAACCCCCCTTAATTTTTTAGTTTGCTTTCAATTTTGTTTCTGGAAATTTAAAACAAACCGGAATTAAATTTTAAAGTTTTCTAGAAATAAAATTTGAATAAGAAATGTTAGGGGTGTATTCACGATGAATTTAGAAATGTTGTAAGTGAAGGCAAAAAATGAAGTGTAAAAAATCAAATAATAAAAAGGGTAAAATTGGAATTATATGTAATATGTAGGGGGGAAGGTGTAGATGCAAGGGTAGGGTAAAATTTTCCAGAAATTATCATGCAAAACAATAAACAAATAAATAAATTGGAGGAGAAGAAAGAAAGAAATATAGTGTGAAAGGTAACACAATAACACTAGTGAAGTGTTTGATCTGATGGGTAAAAAAAATCTAATAAAACTAGTGTATGGTGGAACATATTGAGCAAACTGCATACTAGCAGCATGACTTGACATCATTTAAAAATGTGGCGCATTATTATTGGATGTAGGGTAACTTCACCGAAAAAGTTAATTGAAGAACTTCACCATAAAATTTTCCTTAAATTAATTAAGACCAGAATGTTCTGGAGATAAATATAAAAACGTGTGATTGTGTGTGTATATTTTGTAATAAATAAAAGAGAGAAAGAGAGAGAAAAATAACACATGAGAGTTATCCTGGTTAATCAAATCCGGCTATTTCCAGTTCCCACACTTCGTGTGAGATTATCCACTATAGTATTCAACTAGTAGAAAATTTTAACTAGCACTATAAGGTCTTGATCACACCAGATCAGTCCAGAACACCTATATCAAATTATTAAGCTCAATAAACTTGAGATCTAATTTCCACTTTTGTAGGATGATGATTTAGAACGTGATGCTGAAACAAAAGAGACTTTTACAAACACAAACTCAAAACGTTATCTCAAACAAAAGAGATAAGGAAAATAAATATAGTGAAAGATTACGGAGTTTGTTTTGTGATTGTTGAAAGATGATTGATAGCTTTTCTTGCTTTGAGAAAGATGTATGTTTTGTATTTCAAACTCTTGATTTTAAACTTCAAAGCCTTCTTCTATTTATAGAAGTGAGAATCTTTTGCCCACTCTTAAAAAATAGCTGATCTTGCATAATTTGTTAAAACAGTCAAGACATGCTCATCAATTAATACAAATGGATATGACACTACCAACATTCCATATTGCATGTGAAATTATCAACCAATTCATTGTCTACAAAATCATTATTAAGGACAAACTTAGTCTAAGCACTTCAAGTTATAGTATTGTATTAATTATTGGATTAGTGTTTATCTAAGTATGTGGTTTCACATTGTATTTGGGCGACAAAACAAAAACCATAATCGAACCATATCTCGAGTGTAAAAATTATCTAAGTATGTTGTTTCACGTTGTTTTTGGGCGACAAAACAAAAACCATAATCGAACCATATCTCGAGTGTAAAAATGGTCCGGACACTTCTAAATCAAACACGGTTTTTCTCAATTTTCAATTTGAGTTGGTTCGGTTTTTCATTTTTTATTGGATTGATTCAATTTTGAATATCCTTAATGAGTACAATAACAAGTAGCTTAGAATGATATCCATTATCACATCTAATGTTTAATTCTAGTTCATTGAAAATATTTCAATAAGATTGACATTTTAAAATGTCTACTTTAGATCAATAGCTTTTCTTTTACCGAGAGATCAATAGATTCTAAAAATAAACTTCCAAACATAAGCATCTTGATCGTTGTATTAGCAAAAAAGGAGGGGTGTTG
>Ga0315913_1009974_pt1 | contig 11040 bp, 7 predicted proteins | sample MpolsnodulesMG_FD_207736 | JGI IMG/M metagenome (GOLD analysis project Ga0315913, IMG submission 207736) | Medicago polymorpha root nodule microbial communities from Los Angeles, California, United States - small nodules | ecosystem: Host-associated > Plants > Roots > Nodule | place: USA... | reverse complement strand
AAACAACGGTTAAGTTGTACATTTATAAAGTAAGAATATTTAAATGTTGGGTTAATATATGTTTACCCCTTTATAATATTAGCAATTTCCGGTTTACTCCTTTGTAAAAAAAATTATTTAGATTCCAACCCTGTAATTTGTAGATTCTTTGGTTTTGGACCTTTATGATATCAAATTACAAAATTTAACGTACTTTCTCCCCTTGTAATTTGAGAGAATTTCGGTTTACCTCCTACCATATTTGTACAGTCAAAAATTCACGAAGGTCAAAAATGAAAAAATCTTTAAATTACTGGATTGAAATCTAAAGAATTTTTTTTACTAAGGGTAAATCGGAAATTGCTAATATTACATGGGTAAACATGTATTAACACTTAAATGTTTAATGCTAAAACCAAAATCAAAATCAAAATCACAATACAGGGTTTCACTTCTAATGCATTTGCGCGCCGTTTTACTTCTCCTTCATCACCGTCTCCGATTCCGTTACCCAAGGTTCGTTCACCATTTCTATTTAGATCTTTGAACACTTCCACTTCTTTTTCTGTTTTCTACATTTATGATTCTCAATTCTATTTTCTTGTGAATTTCTTTCAATTGCAGCAGATTTTAGTGGTATTTTTCCCAATTCGTCAAAATGTCAAACATTATCAACTTTGAACAAGGATGGAATATTATGCAGAAGGGAATCAGGAAGCTCCAGAACATTCTAGAAGGTTTTCCTGAGCCTCATTTCACCTCTGAAGAACACACTTTGCTGTATACGTACGTTACTTTTAGGTTTTTCATTTCCTCACAACATTCTTGAAGCCTTTTGTTTATTTTCGTTTAATTTAGGTTTAATTGATTTTAAAATCGCAATGCAGGACCGTTTACAATATGTGTACTCAAAAGCCGCCTCACGACTATTCTCAGCCACTTTATGAAAAGTATAAGGAAACATTTCAAGATTACATCATTTCGATGGTGAGTTCAGCATTGTCATATGGCTATCATATTCTGGTGTTAACATTAACATGATTAAAACTAATATGATTTTTTTATCACTAGGTTCTGCCATCGTTGAGAGGAAAGAAAAATGAACTTTTGTTGAGAGAACTGGTCCAAAGATGGTCAATTCACAAAACTATGACCAGGTGTCTCTCAAAGTTTTTTCATTATCTTGATAGATACTTTATAGGAAGACAACGACTTCCTTCTCTTGAAGAAATTGGCTTCTTGTCCTTCTATAACTTGGTTGGTCATGAGATTCCTTTCAAATGTTGCGTTACAGTTTTCCCCTAACTTTATTGTTTTTTGATCTTTTTCCCCTTTTTTATCTCAGGTATATGTTGAGATGCATAGAGAAGTGATGGATGCAATATTAGCTATGGTATTCCCTGTTTTCCATTACTATGTTATTGATAAATTATAATCAATTTATTTATCAGTTCATTATAATTATTGATTGGAACTTGTTTGGATTCATAAACCAAGAGATAGTTAGCTCCGTTTGTCAACTATCTAATACTGATGTTACATTTGCATTGGAGAAAAAGGGGTCACTAGGCGGTAATTTCTTTAATGATGCTTTATGTTTCTGATAGTTATGTACTTGAATAGTAGTAAAACAGGGAACTATGAACTAGCCACGAATTATCTTTAAAATGAACTAGCCATTTAATTATCTTCAAAATTCTTTCGGTGTCATCAGCCCATAGTAGTCATTTGGTTGAATCTGTGATTTTCAATTTGTCTTTTCCTGTAATCGATTTTTTATCTTTATTTCCTTGTATTCAGATTGATCGGAAGTGGGCAGGAGAGCCTATTGATGAAACATTGGTTCATAATGCACTGACTTTCTACTCAGAGATTGGAGAAAGCACAGGAAAAAACGATCCAAAACACTTTGCCGAAACAATGATTAAAGAAAATGCAACATTCTATACTATGTCGAGGCTACAAATTGGATAGCAGGTTTTACTATCTATAAATTGAAAGTATAAAATCAATTGCTGCTTTATTTTCGCTTTTACGATGAATGTATATACTTGTACTTGTTTTTAGACAATACATTACCTTTCATATGTTCTGCTCTCCTCTACTGCAATAGTGAATTAGTCCTCCACACAGTGGCCAGCTCTATCTCCACAAACACACTAAACATATAGAACCAAATTGTCACATTGTCCTTGAGAAATTACACGCTCTACTTGTTCGCCAAATGCCAATTTTAAGATTTACCAGCTTGCTAACAGGCATGTGAGGGGCATTGGATGGGTTAGTTATTGTTATACAGTTGGGGTAGTTCGATACTATTAGTTTTGTTTTGTATTTTCTGTTTTGCCTCTTGTATAAAGACCTTAACCATATTTAAAAAAGTATGAAACTCAGTTTATCTGTCATATGAAGAGATTAAGTCAAGGCATAAATGAAAGTGTGTTATTTTTTTTCCTCTCTCATATATTAGTCGTGGTAAATAAAAGATCACGATATTATCTTGAGTTTAAGATATAGCTGGGAGATCAAGGCAGAAAAAACAAAAAACAAAAAAACAAAATTATAGAATAGCTAGATTCGACCAAAGAACCATGCCCTAACTCAAACCTTGAGCTGACCTATAGTCTTTCCAATCTGCCTCATAAGCTCCCATTCAAGAGCGAGACAAGAAACTTATGCTTTGCAGAATAACTAAGATTGCACGATGTAATTATTAGATACATACATTTAAAATTTATATTAAAATAAAAGGATTGATACATTTTTACAAAATTAGTGCCTCTAGAGCATACATACAATTTGCTGCAGCATAATGAAAACATTTTTTTTTTTTTTTGAGTCAGAGACAACTGCTCTCATTTCATCCAAAATTAAAGAGGCAATACAATTAGGAGGAGAGATAAATATGTAAGGGCTAGACTGAAATACAGATGCTCAAGCAAGATTATGAGCGGCTCTATTAGCTTGACTCCGTATAAAAGTTAGGCTGTAGCTTTGTTTTAGAAGATATAAGAGTCCTACGCCAGGAAAGTACGAAATCCGGCTCGTTCTCATAAGTACAAGGATTGTGCATAGCATTCACAACAGTTTGGCAATCACTCTCAAAGGTATCATGAACAAACCCACTGGGAAGCTGCTAGCCGAAGTGATAAAAGGAGCGCGGTTGCCTCACACTCGGCCACAGTACAGATGGATGGAAACCATGCAGTATGTACCAAAACAAATTGTCCTTTGTTGTTTCTGAAGCACATGCCAACACCAAAGCAATTTTCAGCAGAGAAAAGGAGACAATCGATATTGCATTTTAAGTGATCAACTGCTGGTTTCTCTCAGGAATGCAGAGGACAAGACAGGATCATGTTGCAGCCTGGACAAAGTCTGGCTGCACCAGTTGAAATCTCGGACAATATCAGCTGCAAGCTTCATCATTGTAGCATGAAGCTGCAGGTTTATTCTCCCAATGACATGCATTACAGCAGCACCATATAATCCATCAGGTGGATATACAAACCAAGAGATAGTTAACTTTGTCAATTATCTAACACTTGTGTTAAATTTGCATTGGAGAAAAATGGTTTCACTAAGGCTTAATTTCTTTAATGATGTTTTATGTTTCTCTGATAGTTATGTATTTGAATAGTAGTAAAACTAGACATTTAATTATCTTCAAAATGCTGCCGTATTCATCAATCCATAATAGTCATTTGGTTGAATCTTTGATTTTCATTTTATTTTTCCAGTAATGGATTTTTGTATCTTCATTTCCTGGTATGCAGATTGATTGGATGCGGGCAGGAGAGCCTATTGATGAAACACTGGTTAACAATGCACTGGCTTTCTACTCAGAGATTGGAGAAAGCAAAGGAAAAAACAATCCAAAACACTTTGCAGAAACAACTGTTAAAGAAAACGCAGCATTCTATACTATGTCAAGGCTACAAATTGGATAGCAAGTTTTACTATCTTTAAATTCGAAATATAAAAACGATTGCTACTTTATTTTCGCTTTTATATTAGATGCTAAGTGGAAAATTGAAAGGACAAACATGATTGCTTTGTTTGAATGTATATACATGTACTTGTTTATAGACAATACATTACCTTTTGTATGTTCTGCTCTCCTCTACTGTGATAGAAAATTAGCCCGCCACATTGTGGCCAACTCTATCTCCACCAACATACTAAACATATAGAAACAAACTGTCACGTTGTCCTTGAGAAGTTACAAACTCAACTTGTTCGCCTAATGGTAATTTTCTGAATTGACCAGCTCGGTGATCAGCATGTGTAGCGTATTGGATGGGTTAGTTATTGTTATACAGTTGGGGTAGTTTGATATTAGTTATCTCAACTTTTATTGTTTTTTATTTTCTGTTTTGCCTCTTGTATAAAGATCTTAATCATCATCCAATAAAGTATGAAACTCAATTTATCTCTTTTTGTTATTTGTATGAGCAATGCTCTAAGTGATATCTACCTAAATTAGAAGATATAAGTCTTAAGTACAAGGATTGTGGATAGTATTCACAACAATTTGGAAATCACTCTCAGGTAACATCAACAAACTGCTTGGAAGCTGCTAGCTGAAGTGACAAAAGGAGCGCAGTTGCCTCACACTACAGTACAGATGGACGGAAACCGTGCAGTTTGAGCCAAAACAAACTGTCCTTGGTCATCTCTGAAAGATATGCCAACCCATAATCAATTTTCAGAAAAGGGTGCAATCAATATTGCATTTTAAGTTATCAACTGCTGGTTTCTCCCAGGACTGCATTGGACGAGACATGATCATGTTGCAGCCTGGACAAAGTTTGGCTGCACAAGTTGAAATCTCAGACAACATCAGCTGCAAGTTTCATCATTGTAGTTAAATTTGCAGGTTTGTTTTCCCAATGGCATGCATTACGGAAGCACCAAATAATCCATAAAGTAGTTGCAAAAATTTGAAAATGTCGAAGTCCAGGTTCGATGAAGTGCCAAAGTCCAACTTTTCTCTCCAACACTGAACAGTGTGTTGACAGACAGAAAAATTGCCAATCATCTTTGATATATCCATCTCTGCCATAGCACCAATATTAAGCTTTTGAGCAGGAAAATTGATTTTTCTAACTTTAATCTATCACCTACAGGTAATCAACAAATCCCCACGGGTGGAATATGCATTGTGGTATAGGCTCGAGACGTTAGACCTTAGAGTATGTTACTCTCAAGGTCTTAGATTCAAATCCTTTTGGTGCCAATTTAACCCTTTTAACTATCAACTTTATTATATTTGTAATAAATAATAAAAGAATAAGTAGAAGTACTTGATAAAGGGAATAATCAACAAATATTACCCTTAAAACTCAAAATGTGACAGTTAAGTAGAATTATAAAATCCGTACTCAAAGAGACTTAAAAAAGAATGGATTAAGTATTATTTTGTTGAGCAATGACTTTCTAAAAAAGTAACTGAATATTTTACAAATACATTTAAACAATTATATTACATATTTTTATCATGGTGTTGGTCAACTATAAACAAAAACATTTAAACAACCACTATTAAAACATAATATGATACATTAAAAAACAATTATTTATATATTAAAATAATTTTTTTATTATATTTATTATCTACACAAATATTATAAAAAAGGTAAAATTATACAATTTGTTCCTTAACTTAATTTCATTTAACACTTTCGTCCTTTATTTTTTTCTTTCTTTTTGATTTGGTCTTTTATGTTATAAAATGTTAATATCTTATCTTTTTTTATGAGATTTTTTAAATAAAATATGAGTTGTTTGATTTGTATGATGAAAATTTGGGGTTGTTTATGATTTTGATGATTATTTTTTTAGTTTTTTGATAAAAAAAAAGGATAAGAATGTTGACATATTATAACATTAAGGATTAAATAAAAAAAAAGATAAAAGACAAAAATGTTACATGAAATTAAGTTATGGGACGTATTATGTAATTCTTTGCTAAAAAATGCATAGATGGATACTCAGAATAATTGTAATTCATTTAAGAGATTGATGTTTACACATTAATAAAATATTAATAATGATTAAGATTATAACCCAAAAAATAATTAGTGTTTTGATGAAATCGTAATATGACATACAATGTAATAATTATTATTCTAAAATGACACTTCTTTTGGTTATGTTTTATAAGACAAATAAATCATAAGAGTTTATCTATTTAATCTATATAATAAACTAAATACATCAACTTTTATTGACTCATTTGTTTATTATAAAAAGGATTAGAGGAATCCAAAAGTCCTAACTCAACTGACAAAAATGTCAAATTTGTTAGGCCGGATGCCATGACATCAATACAATTTCACGAACATGTTGCTAAAGTACGATCTAGCATAGAGGTGAAGCAGCAACATTTATTTCCTTCGCATTTGCCTTGAGGCTTAGTATACATATAGACTATAGAGCAACATTGGAAATCACTACCTGGACATCCCGCATAATTGAAGCCAAGATTTTCGGCAAATGACGACATCATGGTATATTGGTATGTGCACAATAGCCATTGGATTAGATCTTGATTGTCTTCAGACGTTTTATTGTATCCAGTCGTGAACTATATATATAGCAAGGCTCAAGATCAAAACACAGTATTAGGTTCTCCTATGCCATTCATTCACTCAAGGTTATTTTTTAGTTTTTCACATTTCTGATACTCCATTTTATTTTCTTCTCTTTTTATTTTGATCAATATCTATTCTGTTTATTATTACTAAACATTTATTTGATTGCAGTTTTTTTCAATCCAACATGTCAAGCGGATGAACATACTAGAAGGTTGGTGCGATTAGTGGCTTCAAACCAAAATTACGAGGTCTTGTTTTGTAGTTTTGAGTCTCTAAAATTTTGAAGCCCTAAAATTTCGTAATTGTAATGAAGCTAATTATCACATGCTCCTTTTTGTTTTGCAAACTATTTGTTATCCAATCTCTAAGTCAAGATTCATTTTTATATATGCAAGGTTCATAATTCCCTTCCTTCTGTTTCGATGTGGCACTCCGATGTCAAAAGTTTTCGAATTGGATCCTAGAAGGTTCTTGTCCTTATTTTGTGCTCAAGGCGCGGTTTCTCATTTGTGTTAACTGTAATTTGGTTTCTTCATTTGTGTCTTGTTCTCTATTTGATCTTGTGTTTTCTCTACTATAGGATGAGAAGTGCTTAAGAAGAGAGAAAGATAAGGATAAGTTGCTCATTACTTGCACTCTAGTAGTGAGCCAAAGTTATTGGAGGTTTGTTCTTTACTTTTCGATACTATACCAGTAATTCCAGTTATTTGGTCTATTGCCATGATAAGCGGATTGCTAGGCATCATAGTGAAAATTTGTTACTTATTATCATGACTTCTTTTCGTGTCATTTATTATTACTGAATTTTGTTTCCCTTTGTTCACACATCTTATTGCTTTATGAACCTAAAGTTTTATATTGTACGCAGGACATCATTTTAACACTTCAGTTCCACAAATCTACTTTGAATGAATCTTGATGTTATATGCATGTAACCTCCACCATTCTTGGTAAAAAAAAAATGATACATGCAAACAAAATTTTGCTGCAACTTATGAGTGTCACTTGGCAAATAACGCAAATTGACACTCAAATTAGTCATCAAGGTCACTCAATATTCTAAAAAATAAAAAATATTAGTTAACTATAGTCAAATTGTTGATAGCTCCAAGTCTTGCACTTATTATCAGTTTTTCAACACAATTGATTCAATTAAACAAACGGTTGATTAAAATCAAAATTTTCTTTTAACTAAAAAGTTAAAAGGAAATATTTATGAGCCTTTTCTAGTAATATAATGTAAATCATATTCTACTATCTATACAGCAGCCGCACATACAAAGACAATAGTAGCGCAAAAACTTAGCTGATAGTTGTCATTGTATACTCACAATAGTCTATAAATGCTTAACAACATGAGAAGCTGTGCAGCTTTTCGATTACCTTTTATGAACCATTTTTTACTAGTTACAAGAGAGAATTTATCACTCCATGTGAAGTGATAATTGACTGGTGTACTGGATCTCCATGTTAGATGTGCACAAGCTCTGAAGCTTTATTCTCTTTATTCACACATAATACTTTACAGATTAATTTCACCAAAGTGGATATAGCATTCATAGATCTAATTGCTACTTTTCCGTTCTAGTGCCTAACTATTAGAGGCATGATTGTCATTTGCCTCTAATAGTTAGACACAATAACGAAAAAGTAGCAATTGGGTCTATGAATGCTAAATCCACTTTGGTAGAATTAATCAGTAATGAATCTTTTGTGAATAGAGAGAATGCAACTTCAGTGCTTGTGCACACCTTTTTTGTGGAGATCCACTACACCAATCATTTCACATGGAGTGGTCAATCATTTCTTAGAACTAGCAAAAAATGGTTCAGAAAGGGGAGCGCAGAAAGTTTCACAACTTCTCAAGTTGTCACACATATAGAGATCATTGTGAATATACAATGGCGACGATCAACTTGGTTTTTTGTGATGTTGTCTTTGTATTTTACGGCTGCTGATACGTAATAGTAGAATATGATTTACAATAGATTACTTGAAAAGCTCGTAAATATATCCTTTTAATCAACCAATTATTTTGTTTAATTAAACTAGTTATATATGTTGGAATACTGGTAATAAGTCTGAAGATTTAAAGCTAACTTTTTTTTTTACTATAGTTAACGTACAACATTTGTTTTATTGTTTAGAATATTGAGTACCTGTGATGACTAATTTTAGTTTAAATTTGGGTTATTTTCCAAAAGGCGCATCATTTGCAGTGAAATTTTGTTTACACGTATTGTTTTATACAAATTTCGTTTATGCATCAATTTTTGCATGCGTATGACATCGAGATTAACATAAATTTGTGGAACTAAGTGTTAAAATAGTGTCGTACTTACAAAATCAGGTTCGTGAATCCATAAGATGTGCAAAGTACAGCCCGTGAGTTGCAATCCATTGCTATAAAATTATTTTCCCTTTTAATTGTCAAAATTTGAGCAATGAAGCAATCGAAGAAACTCTTACAAAGGTCTACAACATTTGTAGTCTTATGAATTTGATACATGTGGTTTTGACAAGTTCACAACATTTATCCTTTCTACTAAATTGGATACATGTGGTTTTGACTTTGGTATTTGTTTTGTTCTATCTGCAGGTAATAAAGCATTTTGTTTGATTGGATTTCAATTGTCATCGATCGTGTTTTCATAGATATAGAGAATTAGAGGTAAAAGAACAACTACTCCTACTTATAATATTCAAGAAAGACGAGGTTAAGTCAACTAGGTGTAGTAGAAATTACTTGTCCTAAGGACCAAGATTCCTATGATTGTTTAAGACATGCAGCTCCGAGGACGTTTGGACTGACATGTCTCCGAGGACGTTTGAATTGTGCATGTGTTGGTTACGAGAATTGTAGATGTAAGAGCACTCTCTAACAATACCATATGTAATTTAGATGCCTTAGTAAACTAGGAGACCGAGTTTATAATTACTCTATTACATAGAAACAAACAATGATTTATTTTAGGATCTAAGAAATATGTTTGCTTACAATATTTGTTGGGCTGTGTCCATGATAAGTGAATTTTTGTTATGATAGATTATGGCTGGTACACTTGATATGATTTAAGACGATGTATTTCTGTTTGAGTAGTACATGGATCAGATCAAATAATCTTCAGTCTCTGTATCTTTGTTTGCTATTTAATATATTGTTTCTTTTGCTTAAAAAAATAAAAAAAGAGCTAAGAAATATTTTTGCTTACAATGCTTGAAGTGTCATTCCATTTCAGGACTAGTAAGACCAAGGAGAAAATTGAGACTGTTACTATTAACATAAAACTTGGTTGGAGAGTTGGGACAAAGGTTACCTTCTTAGAGGAAATCAATTGAAAATAAATGCAAAAAAGAGTTGGGACAAAGGTTACCTCCTTTTTATTTTTTAAGCAAAAGAAAAAATATATTAAATAACAAACAAAGAGATACATATACCGAAGGACATTTGATTGGACCAGGTACTACTCAAACGAAAATACATCGTTTTAAATCATATCAAGTGTACCAGCCATAATCTAACTTCGCTTTGCATGCTTCTTTTTCATCGGACAAACTTTCCTACCAACGACTCCTCTCTTCTCTATGCGATTCCAAGGTTAACCCTCCTACTTCTTCTTTTTTGCGATTCTTCTCAATTCTTTTTTCTCCTGTCTTTGGAACTTCTTTTGATCAAATATTTGATTGTAGATTTCTCAATTCACCAACATGTCAAGGATTATCAACTTTGAAGAAGGATGAGATTTTATTCAGAAAGGTATCAAGATGTTCAACAACATAATAGAAGGTGAGACTCATATCACCTCTGCCGATTACCTGATGCTGTATACGTACGCTTCAATCCATGACTGAGAAGAATATATATTGCATTTTTCTTGTTTCCCTTTTAGATTTTAATTCTATATTGCTTTTGTTTTCGTAATGTAGAACCGTTTACAATATGTGCACTCAAAGGCCTCCTCATGACTATTCCCAACAATTGTATGACAAGTATAAGGAAGCAATTGAAGAGTACATCAAATCAACTGTGAGTAACACTATTAAACATTGATGAAAGGGACTAATAGTATAGTAGTCGATATGATACTATTTGCTTATATGTTACAGCTTAATAGAGTATGCACATAATATCATTCTCTAGAGTATGATACTATTTTCTTAATAGTTCATTTGGTTGAGTATGTGATTTTCATTTGAATTTTCATGTAATGGATTTTTTTATTGTTATTTCCTGGTACCCAGATTGGTCGGAAACAGACAGGAGAGTCTATTGATGAAACATTGATTAACAATGCATTGACTTTCTACTCAGAGATTGGAGATAGAACAGGAAAAACCGATCCAAAACTCTTTGCAGAAAGAGTGATTAAAGAAAAAGCAGCAATTTATAATATGTCAAAGCTATAAATTGAATAGCAAATTTTACTATCTTTGAATTGAAAGGGTAAAAAGGATTGCGTGT
>Ga0315913_1009972_pt1 | contig 11040 bp, 4 predicted proteins | sample MpolsnodulesMG_FD_207736 | JGI IMG/M metagenome (GOLD analysis project Ga0315913, IMG submission 207736) | Medicago polymorpha root nodule microbial communities from Los Angeles, California, United States - small nodules | ecosystem: Host-associated > Plants > Roots > Nodule | place: USA... | reverse complement strand
AATATAATAACTTGCAATTGAAGTAAAATAATTCTAAAAGGAAATAATATTTAAATAAAACTAAATCAAATATAAATAAAATAGACTTAAATAACATATTAAAAACACTAATTTATTGACTCATCATCTATATTGGCGAGGAAGTTGGGTGCACAATTTCTAGAAGGAAGAGGCCAAGATTTTTGGATATTGGCCGTCATGCATTGTTGTCGCGGCTATACCCTATACTTTATGCATATTAACTTGGTCTCGCGTGTCACAGTGAAGCAAAGCTCTTCTCCTTCGACGCCATTGAAGTATTGATGCTAGAAGTTTAGTAAGTATTTACAATTTGTGAACTGTTAATAGTGATGATTTTGTATATGTAAACTTGGTATGTATAAAGCTTTAGTGGTACAGTGAACTAAAATCTTTTAATAAGATTTGTGTGTGTTGATATTAAGTGTATATCAATAAAAATAGGATCTCTGATATTGATTATATACTGTATGTTTTCTTTTATTGAATTATATGGCCTTAAAAAATTGCTCATGGACTCTACCCTATTTGGTTAAACAGCAAAAAAAAAAAAGTATTTTTTTTTTAAATTGAGATGGATATCACATCAGGTTGAATTTGTGCCGATGTGAACTACATGTATTTCCCTCGGTGTATGGGTTATAACCGATGTGAGAACCTCAACATGTATATATTTTATACAAAATTCACATCGGGTTTATAATAACCTGATGTGGAAAATCATCTATCACATCGAGTATGTATCCGATGCGAAACATTCTCGACATTCAACATCATCTTTAGTTACATCGGGTGGGACCCGATGTGAAAAGTCAGTTTCCACTGATGTTAAATGTCATTTTTGTAGTAGTGTAAGTTGAAAGACATATATCATAGTTTATCTTTATAATGCAATCATATAAGATTTTTTTTTTTACTATATCGTAGTGGTATAATAATAAGTTGTTTGGTTTTTTTATCTTGGAAGCTCATATTCTTTTCTATTACAGTTAGAGTCATTTATGCTTGATGTCAATATTACTCATAAGACAGGTTGCAATAAGTTCAATTATTAGGATATGATAAATTTTTGGTGGTTTTGTCTTTTTCATCTCTTGACCATGTTTTTCGAAATTAAGCAATGTGACCTAACTGCTAACTTTTACGTTCCTATTTCTTATTTACGGTCTCCTGATTTATTGAAAAGATAATCCTTATGGTGTTAAATTAGTTTATCTTGAACTTTCCTATCAGACCTCCATTTCTGAAATTTTATTTTAACTTTTTTGGTCAAAATTGTTTTAACCAACGGTTTGATTCACCTTCTTGTCACTTTGCTTAATTTATATTTTTGTTTGTCTATTTTTTTATCCAATTGATGTTTATGTTACTATGTTTATTTAATCATTTAAAAAAAAGACATTATGTGTAGTAATAAAGGGTGATATTTTTTGTAACTTATGCTTAATTACATTAATATTAGTGATTATTTGATAGAATAAGAATGGGAAATTTATGTAAGAGTTGCACAATCACAATTCTAACCTAAAATTAGATAGCATATAAAAGAGAGTGAGAGTTTTTTGTGTCATATCAACACTGTTCTAGCTTAAAAACACATCCAAGCTTTCAAAATTCTAAAGACACATTTCAATATTAATATGCTTTAAAGATCATGGATACATGTTCGACCTAATACACTAACTTAAATAAATGCTTTTTAGTAACATTTAAAGGTAGCACATCATGTATTCTAGCTTAAGATAACTCAAATTACAAACACAAATAATTGCTCACAATTCCACCACTCTCATAGATATAATACATGTAGATGACTTAGCGAGACATATGATTGCCTTAAAAAAATGGTAAACTCTACCAAACTAAGTTACTCTAAACATAAATCAACGTAACTTATGATATTCGAGAAAACTTCAATTTATCTGGGTTTGAGATGATATTCCATGCAATATACAACCTTCTCCAATATCACGTAATCAAACAAAAAATATTTTTATTTATAAATATTGATCATAATTCATAAAAAAATGTCATCACGATATCCAAATACGTTCTATGAAAATGTGAGATCACCAAATATCCAAATCAATGTATTTCAAAAGAAACTAAATACAAAACTAAATTTGAGAGAACGACTTTCATGTAAAGACCATGAACAAACTAATTCCAAAAATATATTACACTTCCAAAAAAAAAATCAACTATTTTTAAAAGGATTTTCAATAATAAATCATTAGGGAAAAAAACTTTGATTCAACTATCAAAAAGGCCATCAACAAATAGTTTTGAAAATAAAGAAAACTATTCAAATAAACTAATAGATATAAAAGTACATCTTAAAAATTCATAAGACATAGAACTAAGAGAAACCCCACTCACATAAAAAATTGACACCATTAGCAATCACACCTCTCTCTATTGTTATGAATAAAACTTGAAAAATAAAACCGCATTAGTCTAAAAAAATTGTGTTCTCTATATATAATCTTCTATGCTATATATATATGTGGCATATATGAACTTATTTTTGAGAAAGCATATCATCCAATTTATGGACCAAAAATGTAAATCCAAACACAAAAAATAAAGGTAAATGAAACTAAAAGGAGAACCACATCACCTTAACAAAGTAGAAAAGCATAAATGATCAAGGTAGTAGAGCTGGGCAATCATACATATGATAAGATGGGGCAAGATTTTATTGGAAAAATTAAAACGTTCATTTTTTAGAGTTTCCAATATAATCAATAAAATTTAATAATTTTAATGTTCTTATAATGTTAGGACTGACTTTTCATTAATTTTTTTTTTTACATTTTGAACAGTGTCTACGTTTTTTTATGTAAACATATGGATTTAATGAACCAAAACAAAATGGTTCTCACGTTCATTTTAGAAGGCTAAACATCCATTTTCACATTTTGGAATATAATTAAATGGAATTGTTAGAATTAGGGAAACTCATGAGTTTGTGATTTATTTAATTTAATTCTTTAAAGATATATAATAAGCTAGAAAGCCAAGTTGTTAATAGTATGAGAAGCTTTTTTAGATGTGCCACATAGGCATAATTCTAACTCTAGAATGAGTCAAGTTTCTTTTACAAAGATATATAGATAGATGATAGTGGACAATTAAATCTTTCACAACCTGAAAACTAGTTCATCATGAGAAAGGTTAAAATATATCTCGTCTTGATCCTCATAATCTAATCCAGATTCTGCATCAGAAGATATTGTAGCCATCAGAGCCAAATTTGTCCTTAGAAACATTTATTTATTGTCATATTAGCCCTTTAGGTCTTCAAAGATCATTGTAATATTTTCATCAACGATCATCTATTTTATCTCTATATAAAGGACCAAATTTGATTGAAGAAGGTTACAACACCTAAGCGCGTAATCAGGTATATACAAAATCTAACTTGTTCATATATAATATTATAATTAGATACATACTTGCTTATAGTATATACGTTTCATGAAAAATTCAAAAGAAACATCTGTAAGGGATACACTTAAGTGTAATATGCTTAATATCTATTTACTCCTAGAGTTTGTGTAAACACTATCTCTTTAAAAGAACTTGTCATTGTATATCTCGGAACTGAGATTAGAAAGTCCTATAGGTTAGCGAAGGAAATATAAGACAAGGTTGTGCATTTCTTTCCCTTATCTCTATACTTTCCGCTACTATTTGTGTTTTCAAAAGAGTTGCAAAAGTGTCAAACACAACTTAAACCCCTTTCTTGTGTTTTTCTCACTTTCAGTTACCGGTGGATACAAGACGGTTGCAACAAAGGATTTGAAGAAATATGTTGAGAATCACTAACCACCCCTCCTTCCAACACCAATGATATGTCCGAAAACAAAGATTATTAAGGATGATTTGGTTACGATGCCCATTCGATGGTAGATCAGTAGAGTGGAGAAGATGCTCCGATGAGTTTTTCGATGAAGGTTACAGTGAGGGGTGGCGGTACCTGCAAAATGAAAACACACTCTGACGCCCAAATCAATATTTAAAGGGTGGTTTCAAGATTATGTTATTGTGTACCTGAGGTCCGGTCCGGAACAAAACTAAACTTTAACGAATTGAAATGGCTGACCATTTGTTGTTGATTTCCATGATTTCTTACCAAGGTGTGGATGATCACAATTTCTAATTAAATTTTATAAATTTCCCAGGTTCTTGATCTAGTGTTGAACATTTTGAAATGAAAAAAAAATCATATTTAAACTAAAATATAAGAAATTAATTTAGTGGATGTGTATTTCTTTAATGGCTTATAAAAATTATTTTAAAACGGGACAAGATACACTCCATTACAATATTTGAATACAATCTTAAAAGGAAAACAAAGGGTGTGTTTAATAAAAGTAGCCATAAGTTAACTTATAGCTCATAAGATAGTTGATACCGAAATTATATTGCTAGTACTAATTAATCACTCGAAAAAACCTGAAGCCGCGACTTCCACAATGGTACCCATAAAACTAGTAGGATCCATTAAAACAACGTCGATTAGTAGCTTCACCACTAATTTGCCGGTAAATTTCATGATAGCACGCTTTCTCCCTTTTGACCTCTTATTATTATTCAAACTTTGAAGAAACATATCCTTGAAACACTTCACATGAACACAAATCCTTCCATCAGAATTAACTACATATGACCAACCTTCAAATTGGTTCCTCGCAACATGGATATCCTTACAATGAAAACACTTCGATGGAACATTATCACGCAATGTCATTAAAACTTTTCCATCTTTATCACAAAATTTATCTTTCAGCTTCAAACAACAAGGGTGTAGAGCATAGTTTGTTTGGGAACAATGGTAGAAAAACCTAACAAATCTTTTCCACAAGCATCGCAAAATTCACCATGTCTTGCTTTCTCAATCTTACATAACTCAAAATTGCATTTATTGAAAAATGGATGAACGGCGTGTGTATCACATTCAGCAATTGCAATTACACATTCTGGATGGAGGATGTAATTGCAATTGCTGTTTTCACAGTGGAAACTAGATCCATAACCTAACTCTTTACAACCACTGCACATGTATGAAGCAGATTCCACAATGTTACGTTGTAATGTATGTTGATGATCCATGTCTTGTGACTTTTGCTAAATATTTTAACGAGGTTTCAAGATTTATTTAGGTAGTAGAATAATATTGTGTTAAAATGCTTTTCAAAACATTACTATTTATATTCCAAAATGTAACAATATTAGAAGACTTTTGGTTGACTAGTTAGCAAATACTTTAGCCAACATATAAGACTATTCTTCATATTATTATTATTGTTATTTATTTTTTTAAGAAAATACTATTCTTTCTTTTGTAAAAAAAAAAATTATTCTTCGTAATATTATTATTTGAGTCATGTTGTGCCCTTAAGGCACATCTTAAACAACCTAAAAGTAGAAAAAATTTCTTAAATTTTGTGCTTTCAACTAATGAAAAGTAAAAAATTAAATTCAAATGCATTAATTACAACAAAATATTTCTATTTTAACTCAATAACTTACACCCTCCGATAACTATTATAAACAAAAATTTACATGTTATATTCATTCAATTAATGATGTATATGGTCTTTATTAAAAACCACATACATCATTAATTGAATTTTTGAATAAATCTAAAATGTAAATTTTTCCTTATATTAATGACCCGAGGGTGTATGTCTTAAGGCAAGTTAACATTTTCTTTATTATTTTTAAAGAGTATTCTTCATATTATTATTATTATTGACGAGCCAGCAAATAGTTAAGCCGGCATATAAGACTTTTCTTCATGGATGATTGTACTGAATTACTCGAATTAAATGTCGTAGAGTACATGGTTGTAAGAAAGGACTTAACACTACTAGTGAATATGGTCAAAGATCCTTTTTAAAAAAAGGACTTGGTTTACTGCCACTAATCTGAGCATGACCTGTGACTATCTCAAATCAATGGACTTATTTTATTTTCTTTTTAAATACTCTCAGAGTCTTTATATATAAGTTTCGTTTGTTTTTCTTAATATTTTTTAAGAAAAAATGTTATTGTAGTTAATGTGTCTATTTAATGTGTTAATATTTTAAATTGTCATTTGTTTATTTGTGTGTTAATTTTGATTTTTTTATATTTTAAGATAAGTTAGTGGTAAGCGATGTGTTTAAGAAAAAAAATAATAAATGAATCTAATAATTTGAAAACAAGTTTATATCTAAGGAAAATTTTTTAGTCGAATATTTGTTTATATAGAAACGGATGGAGTATTCGATTGACGTTAATCAAAGACCTTACTCCATCCATTTTAAAATGAGTGTCGTTTTAACACAAAAAAAATTAAAATAAATATCATTTTCAGTTTCCAATGCAATAATAATTTTTTTCTCAATTGTACCTTTCAATTAATATTATATACACTACTTTCAAATTATTATTTTCTCTTTAATAAAAAACAAACCAATAGTTAATTACGATAATTTAGTAAAATAACATCTCTCTTTCTTTTAATTAATGTATTTTTTAATATGTGTGTAAAAATATTAAACGACGTTCATTTTAAAACGGTAAGGAGTAGCTGTAAAGCATAAATGTGTCGTACACATTTTGAACCAACACATTAGATGTTCAAGCAGCACTATTAAGCGAGACAATCAATGATTATATCAAACTAGTATGGTGCCTATAAATCCCTATTTAGAAAATAATTTCGTTTTAGAGATTAATTTTTATGTATTGATAGTATAAATTCATTTACATCTAACTAATCACGTCAATTTTTTTCATTTTGCGATATTTTAGTATGGACTCGACGAAGGAGGCTTTGCGTTGAATCTAAACGATAAAACAAAAATACTTTTGATTTTATTTTATAGAAATTCTTAGGTGAACACTCACCTAACATGTCATTCTTACACCCAACCAATTAAAACCCAACACCTCATTAAAATAATTAAAAATAAATAAAAAATTAGGGGTGGTGGTGCTGATCAGTTAAAGAAAGTGGGGAGAGGATAGAAAGAAAACGTCAGAAATAATAAGAAAAAAAAAATCTGATTTTAAATTTTTTTTATAATTATTTTAATGAAGTGTTGACTTTTAATTAATTGCGTGTAAGAATGATGTGTTAGGTGAGAATTCACGTAAGAATTTCTCTTCATTTTATCTGAAGGAATAGACTTTCTATTCTTTTACTTAGCCGGTTGCCAGTTTTAAGAGTCCTCAATAATACCGACGTGAACCAATCATAGTGCGAGTGTCCAAGAGAGAGTGCTTGAGCTTACCATTCCTCTATTTGAATACTTGTAAAAAGTTTTATATGTTACTAGGGTTTTTATTATTAACTATATATACTTAAGGAAAGTTTTATGAAAGCAACAGGATTGTAAAAAGTTTATTCATCCGTCTATTCCAATTTGAGCAAGTTCTATGCCAATTTGTATAGACAACGGAATTTTTTGATAAGTACTAATTTAGCTACCTTTGATCCAGATTTTTTGTTTTTAATGAAGAGATATTGTGATTCTTGGTTTAATAATATGGTCAATATCATTTTTGTTATTAAGTTCTAGAATGAGATTTTATCTTATCATTAGATAAGATAAATAAGGAACTTGCAGATTTTGGTTTACCAATCAATAATCTTCTATCGAAAATCAGTAACAAGAAAAAACAAAATAAATAAGCGTTGTTGTATCGTTAAATCATAGATGCACAAAGATATGTTTATGATAGTATTTTCTTACAACTCAATTGTTCCTTATTATATCTACCAAAATTATCAAATTACAAACAACCGTTTTAAAAAAATAGACACAAAGATATGTTAAACTATTACTCAGATGCTCTCTATGAAGCATGCCAAAAAGGGAAGATTGTGAAATGATCTTTTAAAATAAAAATCATTGTCTCCACCTCCAGACCTTTAGAACTTCTTCACAATTATGTGTTTTGACCATTGCATACTGAATCAATCAGTGGGAAGAAATATGGACTAGTCATAGTTGATGACTATAGTAGGTGAGCTTGGGTAAAGTTTCTCATAACTATATATGAGGCATATGATGTGTTAAGCCACTTCTGCATACAAGTGTTAGAACCTGTGATGGGGTCTGCTACAATAACTTGACTAAGAAGAAGATGAAGATGAACATGATGAAGTGTGCTCATAAATTTCAAAGCGTGTGTGGGACACGCTAACCTTTAGGTTTGATTCGCCCCCACCTGTTATGCCAACCAGATGCAAAAGGGTTGTACCGGTGAATCCCCTCTTCAGGATACGATGGAATACTTGACGTGACTTGCACATTCGCACCAAGCGTATTGACAATGGTAGTTTACATAATAAAGTATTGTCAATTTCTTTTGTGCATTAGAGAAAAGAAAGAATGATTTAGTATAATTTTCGGCGTAATTTTGACTCATAAGAATGTGATTTTCTATGTCATTTTCTGACCTTTTCTGTATATTTTTTCTGCCTCCAAGGTGTCTATATTTAAAGAGAAACTTATGTCCTTCGGTGAAGGGAAATAACTCATTGAAAGATTTTGTTCATGAATGATTACATTGCTTCAATTGTAAAGCATTAAACCTTTTCTCTAAATGTGAAATCAACCATTTTAAATGTGAAACAAATACATTATATTTTGAATTCCATCATTGAGTCTATTTTTTAAAAAAGGTTTCTTGTAATTTGATAATTTTGGTAGATATAATGTAACACCACATTTTCAAAGCGGAACTAAAAGTACTTTTCTTTTAATGCGGAAATATGTCGAAGGACTTTTCATCCATACACTTAAAATCTGATATAAAACTTTCAAAGTTAAAATAAGCTTTACAATTAAAATCTTAAATCAGAATTTGACTTCAAGGAACGTTTGGATTTACAACTCTTTGATAGATACAAAATTAAGGTAAATCCCTAGACATAGATTGTGACTGACTGTGATCCGGCTTCAAGTTCTTTGAATAAGAAAGCTTATACCTGTAAAAATAAAATCAACATGGAGTGAGATATTTATTATCTCAGTGAGCTTCCCAAATGGGATAAAATACTTGTCATTGAACAAGATTTTCAAATTAAAAGCATAACTCAATATAGAGTAATTCAAACAAATTGATTTGAAGACGTCGAACAATACTCACATTATCATTCATACACTTAATTTTTCAATTAATATGTATATCTGGATTACTGAAAGTGGGAACTCCAGCAACCTAAACTAATTGACTGGTGAATATGATGACATTAAAACAGTCATGACAAGTCAATTATCCTTAATAAATCATTTGGTAAGGCGGAGATAGATTAACTCCGATAAACAGTGCCCTGTTTACCCCTTCACGTCCCGTCATAGACGGAGAATCCACCTAGCTAGGGTAAATCCCATTATTCCCACTTAGATATTTCATATACATCAGATAAATAATATAACGATGCATAATGACATTCATACTTGAAGGTATGCCTTTAAATTTTAAAGTCAATCTATACCATTTATCATATCATCATTTCAACTTCATGTACACTTAATTCAATAACCTCATACTAAACATAATTGTCTAGTTATACTAGATTTCTCACAAGATGTATTAGTGTGACATTTAACATACATAACACAGTGTAATACACATAACACATGACACTCAAGGAGATAACTTCCTTCAACATACTTGCTAGCACATTTTTACAAGAAATAATCCATAATTAACCGTATGAATTATAGTTTTATTTCAATTCTAGTCTCTCACAAGGTCATTACCATTTTAAAGCACTAACAATTCAACAAGTAAGAAAACACCCATACATTTACTTACTCATCAATAACTTAGGATTTTAGGTTTAAACTTTCATATATTATCATTTAAGACCTCTTAGGGAATCATATAACTTAAAAGTATACATAGAAGACATACCAAAATTTTTCTGCAGAATTATCTCTAATTTAAATCTACTTACGACTCATGAAATGAACTCATAAATTATCGTAAAATTTAATAGAGATAGACGTCCCTCTTGTTAAGACAGTGCAGTTGGTCCCATATCAAAATTCAATATAGATAATTCATTAAAAATCATGCAATCGGATATCAAGAACTGTAATTGATAGAAACTATGAATGGACAGTCATTTGAAGTCTGGAAATTTTATATCTTTTACTGAATTTAGGAAACTTACATATAATCACAATTCAATTGGTCCCATATTAAAATTCGAAGCCAATAAATTATGAAAATTCATTCACTGTAACTGTTTTAAGTAGTAACTTTCAGAATTTCATGTTTTCTTTTGAAAATCTCTCTCAAATCTAAACATGTCAAAAACTTCAAACAACAAATCATTTATCATTAACAAATTATTCCACCAAATTCAATATCAATACAGGAGATTTTCCTTCAAAATCATATAACACAGAAGAATCATAAAAATAATGCATGTTCATATAATTCTACTCTCACTATTCTTATTACTCAATTTCATAAAACCCTAAAATTTCTTTTTTCCACAAATGAAAACCTAACTCTAAGTTCATCAAATTTCTACATGCATGAGGAAAAGGGAAAGGGAAACCCACCTCTAAACTTCCATTAAGATGATGTTGAGATGTTACTCTTTCTTGTTCTTCCTCCAATCCTTGATTCTTCTTCATCTTCTTGTGTTTTCCCAATTTTCTCTTTACTTCTTAAAACCCTAACATCTTCACTTCTCCTTCTTCAATAATTTCTCAAGGTCTATCTCTCTCTTTCTATGGTTCTTACTCAATTAATGGAATTGAAAGACATACTGAAGATAGAATTTTGGATTGCATGTAAAATTGCCCAGGAAAGGGAGAAAGGGTTTTTCTCTTACTTTTGTTCTGGTTTGATCGTACAAAGGGAGAGGGAGAAGGAATGATTGAATTGTAAGAAAATACTATCATCAACATATCTTTATGTCATTTAACGATACAACAACGCCTATTTATTTTGTTTTTTCTTATTACCAATTATCGATAGAAGATTATTGATTGGTAA
>Ga0315913_1009968_pt1 | contig 11042 bp, 5 predicted proteins | sample MpolsnodulesMG_FD_207736 | JGI IMG/M metagenome (GOLD analysis project Ga0315913, IMG submission 207736) | Medicago polymorpha root nodule microbial communities from Los Angeles, California, United States - small nodules | ecosystem: Host-associated > Plants > Roots > Nodule | place: USA... | reverse complement strand
CCACAAAGGTAGTGGGAGGAGCTCAACAATACACAGGAGAAAAAGAATTCCCACGCCACAACATAACAGTACCTACCAAAACCACCCTAACAAATCATGTTACACGAGGGCCTAGAAATGCAAATTCTGCAGAAAAAAAATTCGACCAGCAAATACAAACAGACCGAAACTCCCTTAAAGAAAAAACACCAACAAAACCTTACCGTAGCAATCACTCTCTAGGATTCCAACACCACTCGTAAAATAAACAAGACGCTATTTTGAGTCTATTGATACTCCAATGCCAAGAGATCACTTTGATTTTTCCCACCAATTCATCCACCCCACAAACCTTACTATTGAAGATGATATCATTCCGCATCTTCCAAATCATCCAAATAACCGCATACCAAATGATCTGAGCCCCTTTCCTCAACTTTTTCGTACCCATAGCACTAGACCAACTAATAATATGGATAAACAAATTGGGAGGAGTAATAAGATTGAATTCTATCCAAATCATAACCCCCCTCCAAACTTGATTACTCACATCACAACCAAGGAACAAATGAGTAACCAATTCATCCTCCAACCCACAAAAAAACACACCGCTTAGAATCTTCAATTTGCAAGAGTCTTCTCTTAGCAAGGCTGACCTTTGTAGGTATGCGATCAAGAATCAAAGTCCACGAAAAAGCCAACACCTTAGACGGCGCCTTACTCCTCTAAATATCTCTAAAAAGCCCCTCTTCGTCCATCGTCACATTTCCTTCAACAAGACACAAGTTTTGAAGAATGAAGTAACAAGATTTCACCAAAAAGCTCCCCCCCTCCTAGTTTATTGGCTCATATTATATCCTTGCGTCTCCCTATAAAGCGGGCTTATTATAATAGGAAAGTTTACATACAAAAGAATATCACAATGTTATTACTTCTCTATCTTTCTCTCTATCTATCTATACTTATATAGTTCGATTTGATTCAAAATTTAAAATTACGATTAAATTCAATGATTTAATTGAATATAAAATATAAAATTATTACTAATAGAATTAAAATGAATAAAGTTACAAAAAATTTGGTTTAAAACATTTTAATTTTTTCTTTTTTGAAGGAATAAAAGTATTTGGTTGAAAACGTTTTAATTTTTTCTAACATTGAATATTTTATTATGGAAAATGACAAGTCATAATTTTTTTTGTTTATAACCAAGTAATTAGTCTTAAGTGGTTAATGAGCTCCAATAACGGACGAATTGCTCATGAGAACATGAATTCAATTTCTAGGTTAAATGATTCTTGGCCAGGTTACTTACCTCCTGGCGGAACTCACCAGGGCACCTTTTCCACGGTAGTAGAGGTTAACACCAAAAAAAAATTTAAATTTTTTTTTTATGATCATCCAAATTTATTGAGTTATAATAACTCCATACCAGAATCATCTTAATAAACATGCAGTGATGAAATTTCGTTGCGAAGAGTAGTGCTATCAACACATTTTCTATCACACTCTCTCTAATTAGTTGAAATTTAAATAGATCCCACTAAATGATGAAGGCTCTGCATCAATTTAGTGGGACCTAGTTAAAATCCAATCAACAAAAGAGTGTGTTGGAAGGAATGTGTCATATTATAGCTGTTAACAAACTTTGAAGATAAATAAAATAGTGAAGATCCTTTTATTGATCAAGGGAAAGTAAAGACAAAATCTAAGGAAAAACTACATTCTCAAAGATATCTACGCCGTAGCATATGCTATGATGTTAGAAATATCCGAACAATCTTTTTTTATAGTGAAAAGAGCCGAACACTCTTGAAAAATGATAAAACCGACAACTATTTTGTTGGTTTATAATATTTTGACATTCCAAATATTTTTTTGACAAAAATAAAATTCAAATTAGTCTCTCATTTTTTTTATTAGGTAGATAAAATTAATAATATGATTCATTGTAATACAAGAACAAATTTGTCTCTGTGAAAAAATGTCATGGATCAATTTTAATTTTAATTTGTTCAGGCTCAAAAAATTGAGGGAGTTGAATTAATCGCTAGTTACATTACACGCAAAGGTGTTTTTAACGCCACGACAATATCTCTTCTCTTCGCCACATAACATTCTTTGGTGTATATATTAAAAAACCTAAAAAACATTGACGGATCTAAATAGAACTGCTCCACTATTAATCATTATGCAGTTGGGTTCGGTTTTCTTTGAGCTTGATTTGCGCATCCGAAAACTTTTTCCAACCCGTTGGGCTAATTTTATGCTATTGACCCGAATGAGTCGTAACGGGCCATGCAGTTTGGGTGGCTTGGGCTGGTTTCGCAAATTTTGTCCAGCCCTTATCAAAAAGCACATAAAAAATGCACCTAAGTTTTGTTCTTTTACATTACCTACAAAGTCAGAAGGATTTCTCTTCTCCTAAAAACATTATCTCACCGTTTGTTCCCTTCATTTTTGCCAACTCCTTCACTTTTGCTTCTGGTAATTTTCATCCTTTTTCTTTTATATTCTGTTTGCTTTTATATTATTGTGTGTTATAGTTTTTGGTTTATTTTCCTTATTGTTATTGATTGATGTCAAGTTGCAACCTGTCTGTAACAATTGTTTGTAAGACTCTACTTAGCTGCTGACCGAAAACAACTCTTAGATTTTACTTTCATCAGAGATGAACACCGGATTGCCAGGACCTTTTCACGTCGAATCGGATGTTTAAGATTTAAGAAAATAGTAGCAGATTTATTTTTTTTGGAAAAATTCATGACTATGCTGTACTCATTATGTATACGTTTTATATTTTAAAAAATTCAGTTTCAATTGGAGTAGGATTATGATATTTTTTAGGGTTTCCTTGTTGATAGTGGATTGTGCAATTGAATACAGGATTTAAATTACATTGTGCAATTGAATACAGGATTTAAATTGCATTTCTCGATGGGGAAGAAAGAATCCAATCCATTTGGCAGACCTTACAGTATCTTGGCGCCGCAAGATGTCAGTAAATCATGTTCTGTCTGTCTTAACTAGTTTACTTTGACTTTTCTCTCTAACAGTAAACTCCACATTGGGAGACAACTATGCAGGTTTTTAGGCTGGTTTTCATATATCACTGCTTTGTATAGCCAGATGGTTTTTAAACTACGACAAAAGGATCCATACCTGGTTTTTAGGTTGGTTTTCACACTCTTTTTTGTTTGGTGTAGGCAAATAATTCACTATTTCAATGTGATGCTCTACATGATCCCACGGAGCTCTCCTATAATCCTCGTGTAGCAAAGGTGGGTTAAAACCTTTCAATTGATATATTCATTGAACTTCATTCATTTATTTTTTCTTTCATATATTTAGCGGATTTAGTGGAATTTTCATATTTTTTTAGGGGTGGGGTTGGGGTACTTAAGAATTACTAGTGAAATGATTCGATGAGCGTTTCTTCATCTCAGAGAAACTTCCATACTTAATTCTGTATGAGTTTGTATATTTATATACAAATGTTTATGCATTTTGAACAGGATGCTGCACATGCTTTTTCAGAAATTGTGCGCGAAAAAAACCCAGATTTCAACAAATTAGGTACTATAAACTCAGAACCTGTTTTAAGTTTAATGGCTGGGGAATCTGCACAAAAACATGATAGGGATGGAACCTCAATGAGGTACAGTTTGTTCTTGTTCTTCTGGTCACCTTGTTAATAGCATTTTTCCAAGGCCTGAACAAAATCCTTTATGTGCGCAGTGCAGCAAGTGGAAGCAAGAGATCAACAGATGGAGATCAAGATGATAGTAACAAAGTATGTTTATCGATTAATTTTTATTTAAATGTGGTTGATGAATGTAATGTATTTTGCCACTGTTATCTTAAGAAGTATTAAACCTTTGAAATTTTTCTTAAGTACAGGTTATATAAAATTTCAGCAAAAATGTCTAATTACATCCTTTCTTTAGCAGGATTTTCCTTTAAGTATGAAGAAGAGATCTAACATGATTATTGGTGATGGTAAGATTATCGAATTTCTTTTGATTATCTTATAATAAGAATTCATGCTTTATTTTGATCTATAATTTGAATGTTTAGAAGGTGACTAATACAAAACACATAAACTGCAGTTCATGTCGCTAACAGTCTTGCACCTTGTTTCTTTGTAGAAAATCCATTTGGCTGGCTCAGAATTTTGGGATAGTCATCAAGGAATCTAACACTGACATTGATGTTGATGCTCAACTAAAAAATATGGTATTATAAAGTTTTATGCTTTTTCGTATAATAAATAAAAAGTTTTTTTTTTGTCAATTAGCTAAACTAGAAGAACAACCAACCTTGTAAAATCTCTTTTGAATCAATATGATGTGCACATAGAAAATCTCACTTTAACATGTTCTCTCATACAAACCGTAGTTGAATTTTTAAACAAATCGCTATTGTTTGTGACACACTAGCCGCTATAGTGGCGCAGTAACAATGATGCCTAAAGGAATTTGGATGAACTGCCAGTCGTTTTGTGTAATTTACTATTGACAACACCAGTTATTAGTGCTCTTTGACAGACCCATATGGTTTATAAGCACTTCATAAGACAGACCCATATGGTTTATAAGCACTTGTTAAGCAATATCTGTAGTCAATGTGAGACTTGGTCTTTTCCAATTAGTTTAGTCTACCATGTGTTAGAACATGACTTTTTTTGAACTATAAAACAAAAACACGTAACACCAATAATAATTTAAAAAAATAGAAGTGACTAAATGTAACCAAAAGTGTAAGAAAATAGTACAAGTGAAACACTTGGACACCCGTTCAATCTGAAGTGTTGATGTAACATAGATTTAGAAAAATGGAGGTGGCAAAAGTAAAACTTAAGCTATTATGCAAAATTACTCACATGATATGCGCCACTGACATGCTATATATATATATATTTAAATTGTTCATTTTCCATCCCCAATCTTGCTAGATATGCTTAGCTTTATTGGCCGCCATAGTTATAATCAGTTTTCGTGTGTGGCCAACTTTCTAGCTAAATATGTATGGTGTATACATTTCAGAAAGTAAATCCCTTCTTAACGTTGCTCAGTGTAGTTACATTTCTTGCATTTCTTTTGACAGGAAGTTGATGAAATAAGAAAAGAAAGAAAAAGAATGTCAAACAGGAAATCAGCTAAAAGATCAAAGTTAAAGAAACAGGTACATACTAGACCATGATTGGTGCAATTCAACAGTTCTACATAGACCATAGTTGTATTGAGATGTTTAATTGTCTATGAGTTGGACAATATGGTTTGGATGCATATGATTAAAATATGAAAAGAAAAAGATGTTGGTTTATTTTAAATAAAACAGATGTGTTTGTTTGATGATCTATTTAACTTTGTATTTCATTTGATGTTCTCATTATTTGTGCCTTCTCAGCAAGAATGTGAAGAGCTATCTCAAAAGATAGACACTCTTAAGGACGAAAATTCCGTCCTAAGACAAACGCTAGCTGAGCATTCTGAGAAATGTTTCGAGCTCTCCAATGAAAACGATTCTATATATTGAGGTCAATCATTTTAACTCCCCTTATTTGTTCAATTTTATATCATTTAATAAATAAGATGCTTAATTGATTTGAGAAATATTTTTTCAATTCAAAAAAGGCCATCTTGTTTTCTAATATTTGTATGAGAAACAATTAAATATACTAAGATGCTTATGAATCCTAACATGAATGTATACAATTATTTATTTAAAGCTTTTGATATTGGTTTGTAAAGAAGTTAATTGTCAGTATTGTGTTGTGGTTCTCAATGCTCTATTTTCCAAGATTGTTGCTAATTTGAGTGTAATTTGGTGGTGGAACAGGAAGAGCTCGTTAAGGAGTATGGACCAGAATCAATTATGGATCTATTGCCCATGAAGCCTACTTGAAACTTATTGTGGTGCAGCCAAGATACAGTTTAAGATGGGAAGCATATCAGAATGTATAATTTTTTTTTTTTTCTTCAAGAAATAGTTTAAGATAGGAAGCTTTAAGTTGTTAATCAATATTGGACATTTAACATAATGCAGTTTTAGAGATTTTAAAAATTTATACAGTTTTAGAGATATACTTAATATCTTATCACAAAAATGATATCCATATGGCTTATAAGGTAAGTAAATCTATCTTTGTGAAAATATGACTATGAATAGCTAGTTTTATTTAAAATCCAGAAATATGAATTTGTGTTCATGTCATATTACACAATACAATACATTAATTAATACATATTGAAACATTGATACAATGTCATGAGGTGATAAACGGAAACATGTAGAGATGTTTACTATATCTCTTCCTTGAATCTAATTATGCACAATCAGACATCATGACCATTTACTAGGGTCTAAATAACAATAAGGGTACCCTTGCAGAAACATGAAATAACAATGGCGTCTGATTTTGCTAGGGCGTGGATATTTTGAGTTTTGTTTTGCTACAGATGAGGACCTGCGAACAGTTTGGTGTTTAGGAACACTTTTGTTGACATATTTTGTATGATGATTTTCTGCTGCGAGTTTGGAAACATATTTATGCATGTTTCGAGAAAACGAAGTTGTAGCATCTTGAACTCTTTTGATTTAATTGAATTAATTGCATGATTTATTGCATACAAGGATTAGGGTGTTACATGTTTCTCTTTTAGTTTGTGGTAGATGTTGTCTCCTCACTAACTCCTATTAACTTGTTCATCTTCTATTTTTTCCCCAGATTCTCAGCATCTTAGTAGAAAGTTGCTAGTAGACTCGAAAGTTGCTAGTAGACTTGTTCATCTGCTATTAACTCCTCTTTTGCTAGGTCTTTTTGTTTATGTATATATTTGAGTCGTTAGTAATGAAATTTAAGAAATATACTTTTATTTCATTATTGTTTTTGATGATTTTGTACAAGGATTATACAATGTGTATAAATACACATGAAGCACAACGACCATATGAGCAATATTAGGAAAGGCAGATATAAAATATCATGGTAAATAAATCAAGGTTTAGTGAGGAAAGGAAGAAAAGGAATCCTTTGACAAAGGTTTAGTGAATACATCTGCAATTTGTTGAGCAGTGGGTAGGTATCGAAGTCGAAGATCACCAGCAATAACCTTTTCTCTAAAAAAATGATAATCAATGGCAATGTGTTTGGTGCGAGCATGAAAAACTGGATTATGAGACATGTGAATGGCACTTTGGTTGTCACAAAAAATAAGTGGACGATGTTCAAGTTGTATGCCTAGGTCATGTAGTAAATACTGAAGCCATGTAAGTTCAGCTGCTGTGGTTGCTAAGGCTCTATATTCAGCTTCAGCACTTGAACGAGATATCGTGGGTTGTTTCTTTGAAGCCCATGATATACAATGTGATCCAAAATAGATGCAAAAGCATGTGGTGCTTCTCCTAGTTGTTGGACAACCCGCCCAATCTGCATCACAAAAAGCAGTAAGATTAAGTGAACTTTGATTTAAGTAACGAAGACCATGTGTCAATGTTCCTTTTATGTAATGCAAAATGCGTTTGACAGCTCGAAGGTCTTTTTGGGTCGGATTTTGAAAGTGTTGACACACAAGGTTGACAACATGGGTGATATCAGGTCGAGTGAAAGTGAGGTATTGAAGACTTCCACATAAATGACGATATTCAGTAGCGTCAACGGGTTTGTCATCATCAGAAAGTTGGTTTGGTTTTGGAGCAATGGGAGTGCTAATTTTTGAGGCGTGCAACATATGTGCTCTTTCTAGAAGGTCATGGGCATACTTCGTTTGGGAAATTGTGATACCACCACAAAAGTGTTTGATTTCAATTCCAAGGAAATAATGAAGTTGGCCTAAATCTTTTAGAGAGAATTTCTGGTTCAGTTGTTTTGTAAGGTGAGAAATGAAGGAAGAAGAATTACCAGTGAGGACTATGTCATCTACATAAACAAGCAAAATAGTGAAATTAGTCTCATGACGATGAATAAATAGTGAAGAATCAGCTTTACTACAAATAAAACCAAGAGAAATGAGACAAGTGGACAACTTTTCAAACCATGCACGTGGTGCTTGTTTAAGACCATAAAGAGATTTGTGAAGTTTGCAAACATGATTTGAAAGGTGTGGATGTTCAAAACCTGGTGGTTGTTCCATGTAAACACATTCATTCAACGTGCCATGCAAGTATGCATTTTTTATGTCTAATTGTTTAAGAGGCCATTTATAGTGTACAACTAAAGAAAGAATTACACGGATGGTGGGGGCCTTGATAACTGGGCTAAACGTTTCTCCAAAGTCAAGACCGGGAATTTGAGTGTAGCCTTTGGCTACTAGGCGAGCTTTGAATCGATCAATGCTTCAATCTTCCTTAAGTTTAGTTCGAAAGACCCATTTTGATCCTACAACATTGGCATCAAGAGGGCGAGGAACAAGAGTCCAAGTGTTATTAGAGTGGAAAGCATTAATTTCTTCTTGCATGGCTGCCTGCCAATTTGAGTATTTAAGAGCAGTTTTATAGGTTTTAAGTTCTTCAATGGATACCATAAGGGCATTATGGGATGGTGATAAGTTGGGAATAGTTGGACAAAGATAGTCTTTAAGGTATGATGGAGGATGTCTATCTCGATTAGATCGTTTAGGTGGTTGGATGGGTAGGTTATTGTTGTTTGGCTTTTGATCTTGTGTGGGTGTTGAAACTGGGGCGGAAGGGGCTAAAGAGGGTTGAGGTGTGTCTAATAAGTCAAAGTCTAAATGTTTGGGTGAGTCATCTAAAGGATCTTCATGTATAGAGTTTCCATCCTTCTTTCTTTCAAAAAACCATTCATCAAACTCAGGAAAAGTAGTGATAGATGAGTCATCAGAGGATGTGGTTATTTTGTTATTTTGAGGTGAGTAAGGAAAATGTTTCTCATTAAAAACTACATGTCGTGAAATATAAACACGATGGTTGGTGGATCTAGGCACCGATAACCTTTATGAAGAGGACTATATCCTATAAAAACACAAGGAATAGTTTTTCTAAAGAATTTATGTAATGCAGGTGTTTTTAGATAGGGAAAACATTGACAGCCAAAAATACGTATACCAGAATAATCAGGATTCTTACCAAAAAGTTTAGAATAAGGAGTTTCCTTACCGGTAGATGAGAGAGGTAACCGATTTATAAGATAAACAGTAGTTAAAAAGGCATCTCAAAGGAACATGAGCATGAAAAAGTAAGGTTAGCCCTGTTTCAACAATATGTCGATGTTTGCGCTCAGTAAGTCCATTTTGCTCAGGTGTATAAGGACAAGACAATTGTTGAGAAATACCACAATGAGCAAGGTGATTAGAGAATTCTTTTGATGTGAATTCGCCACCACTATCACTTTGAAAAATCTTGATTTTCCTGTCAAAATGATTCTCAACAAGTGCTTGAAATTTAAGAAAACATGTATAAAAATCAGATTTATTTTTTAAAGGATATAGCCACGTGTAACGTGTATAATCATCAACAAAAATAACATAAAATTGAAATTTTTGAGAGGAAAGTATAGGCGTCGGCCCCCATAAATCACTATGAATTTTTTCTAGAGGAAATTTCGAAAACGAATCAGATTTATTAAAGGAAAGTTTGCAACGTTTTCCAAGCTGACAACTACTACATAAGGTATTTTTTATCAGCCAATCTGAAACATTGATAACTTTCTTATTTTCTAGAATTTGCAAGAATTTAAAATTAGGATGTCCTAAGTGGGCATGCCAAACTTCAGAAGATGCTTCTTTGACTGTAGCAAGAGCTTCAATTTTTCCACCTTCAAGTGCATACAAGCTCCCTTTTTTATGTCCTTTGGCCAAAATCTGATGTGTTTGATCCTTAATAACAAATCCATTTTTGTTAAATTCAAAAGGGCAAGAATTATCATCAATAAGTTGGCTCACAGATAACAAATTCTTTTTGAGTTTGGGTACTACCAAAACATTGTTTAAATGAAGCTTACCTTGAGTGGTTTTGAGAAATGCTTTACCCGTGTGAGTTATAGGTAAAGATTGTCCATTTCCAACAAAAATAGTGTTAGTGCCAAAATTAGGTTTTGAAATTAAATTACCTCCTTTGTTTGTCATGTGAGTTGTTTCTCCTGAATCAACATAGAAGTTTGGGTCGCTTTCTTCATTGATTGTTGGTGCTGCTAATGCTTGTTGGGTATTTTCATTTTCGGTGTTATATTCATACCTGTAGTAGCACTTTGGAGCAGTATGATTAGTTCTTCCACATATTTGACAAGGTTCCTTGTTATGTTGTCTTGGTGGTTCTCTCCAATTATTGTTATACTTTGGAAGTGTTGTGGAGTTTGAGGCGTGATTGTTGTCGGTTGGACGATTTGGCATATAGGAGTATGAGCCACGACCTCTGAAATTTCCTCTTCCTCCATGCATGTTTCTTCCTCGTCCTCGCTGCCCCAAAAATGCTTGATTGTGATCAATGGGAGACTTTTCTTCAGAGAGATAAACATGTTCAAAATTTTGCAGTGACATAATAAATTGATTAAAAGAAGGATAAGGAGGTTTTGATAAAACCGCAATTCGAAAATCTTTGTATTTGTTTCCAAGTCCTTTGAAAATTTGAAAGACTTTGTCAACATCTGAAACTGGTTTTCCAATGGCTGAGAGTTTGTCACACAATTCTTTGAATTTTCTAATGTAGTCATCTAGGGATAAACTCCCCTTTGTAATAGCATAGAGGCTATTTTTTAGTTGGGCTTCACAATCTTCAGTGTTGAGCAACAACTGTTCATGTAGTGAACTCCAAATAAAGTATGATGTATCCCCTCCAAGGATCATGCTAAGAGTTTCTTCTTTCATGTTTCCAAGGAGCCATGAGGTGAGCAATCCATCATTCAATATCCATTGCACTGCATTTGGATTTTTTGTTTTGGTTCTAGATGAATCGGTGATCTCATCATCTGGTTTGGAAGTGGTAGTGATATGGTGTTCAAGGCCCATGCTTCAAATCAAAGGTAACATTTGGGATTTCCAGAGAAGAAAATTTGAAGGGGTTAGCTTGATTGAAACAAGGCTTGAACATTGGTGAAATGATTGAAT
>Ga0315913_1009967_pt1 | contig 11043 bp, 5 predicted proteins | sample MpolsnodulesMG_FD_207736 | JGI IMG/M metagenome (GOLD analysis project Ga0315913, IMG submission 207736) | Medicago polymorpha root nodule microbial communities from Los Angeles, California, United States - small nodules | ecosystem: Host-associated > Plants > Roots > Nodule | place: USA... | reverse complement strand
ATTCCTCTTATAGTATGTTTAACAAAAATACTTGCGCAATTGTTGTTGCAGAAACATCTAAAACTTTTACACTGACACAATTGCAGTTGTGGAATACAACACAAAACCATATTTACCTTCCTTCTTTAACTTATGTATAGGTCCATCTAGCTCCTGGAAGTAAATTTAATTTCCAAAAGTATATCAAAAGATCATTAGAAGATGACTTCAAGGTAGTTGTGGGAGTAAGGTAACAATTTTCTGTCACTACATAATGTATGGTTTTTCCTAGTAAATTTGAATAAAGTGCTTAACTTGGACCACTTTGTTTTTAACAGTCCTGTCCTCTGGGCATCAGCTGTAGTTTTCTTGCTCCTAAACATTGATGGTGAGAAACTATATTCTTAATTGAGTTATATAGAATTTATTACTTTTGCAAACTAAAATGAACATAATTAAGAGTTAAATATATTTTTAGTACTTCTGCCACAAATTTTCAAGTTTAGTCCTTATATAGAATTTACAAGGCGCAATTTTATGGGGACTAAAAACGTACTTAACCATATAATAAAAATTATAGTTGGAAGCTAATCCAGTATAATTTTCAGGATGGCGTACTCTGCTATGGGCATTCTTGATTCCAATTATTGTAAGTATTATGTTTTCTGTATGAAATTTTCATATTGGTTGAGATCTACATTATAAAATATTTAATTTGTTGCAGATAATTTTGGCTGTTGGAACAAAACTTCAAGTGATATTAGCAAGAATGGCTCTTGAAATCTCAGAGAGACATATCGTTGTACAAGGAATGCCTCTTGTTCAAGGCTCAGATAGATACTTTTGGTTAGGTCAACCTCAATTAGTTCTTCATCTTATCCATTTTGCTTTGTTTCAGGTATTATTCAATTATTTAAAAAGCTTATATAAAATATTTATTCTATTCCCAGAGGGAACAAAATATTTATTCTATTAAACTTATCAAGTTATAAACTAATTAATTTTCTTATACTTGCAGAATTCATTCCAAATAACATATATCTTGTGGACATGGGTACTGATCCTTAATTATTAGTACACCTTAATCTTGAACATTGACTAAATTATTTTTGTTGTCTATAGTTTTGAATGATGAAACAATAATTTATTCATTTTTTTGCAGTATTCTTTTGGGCTGGAAAATTGTTTCCGTTTGGACTATAAGCTTGCCATTATAAAAGTAGCTTTTGGGTATAGCCAATGAGAACAACTAAAGTCTAATTAGTATATCGAATCTATAATTAATTTTTACATCTCTAAAATCTAGCAATTTGATTAGTTCCAATGGGGTTTACAGGATTGTGATGCTATGCCTCTGCAGCTACATTACCCTTCCATTATATGCTCTTGTAACACAGGTAGATACATGTTTTTAATTCCTCAATAGCACTATAAATGTTTTGAAACATTCTTGTTAGGTTTTTATTAGGAGGCATTGATTTAATAGAAGGCAATCACATCACACAATAAGTGACTAAATTCCAACATTTTTACTACTTACAAGTGTGGTATGACAGCTAACTACCTCCAACCACCTAACCGTCTTTAGTTTGTTCTTTGAAACATTGGCTTAACAGATATTCTGAGACCAAGAGTAGTTTGATCTATTGATAGTGGAAAACTAAGTTCCAAGCGCCAATAGATCATACTACTCTTGGTCTCAAACCTAACATACTTTTCGGCTTAGCAGATATTATGTCTTAAGTTTGTTGTTTGAGATGTGGGCTTAGGTCCGAGACCAACAATAGTCTAATTTACGACGTTGGAAACTTTGTTTCCCACCCCCACACACATTTCAAAAACAAACTTTTGAAATTATACTGCAAAAAAATAAATAAATTATATCTCGATGTGAAAGTATATACTTATAGACAAGTGTGATTCTTAAGAAAAAGTTGGAGGGGGTGGGAAAAGAAGTTCCCATTACCGTTTGTCGATATTGGCCAAGATGAGCAAAAGATTGGCCCGTAAAAATATTAAAAATTAGTAATCTACACATGATATTCAATCATATTTTATCATCTTGATTTAATGTAAACATATTTTGCCTAATACAATTTATTATATATGATTCAAATGCAATTAATTTATTAAATATCTCTTTGTACTTGCATGCGTTATGAATTAACAATTGAACTTGATCTAACTGACCACAATCATTGCAAACACATGTAGATGGGTTCAAGGATGAAAAAATCAATATTTGATGAACAAACATCCAAGGCATTAAAGAAATGGCACATGACTGTGAAAAAGAAGCATGTAAAGCTAGGAAAGTCTACTATAGGAACCATGGATGGCAGCACCATTGTTGGATCAACAATGCAGTCCCCTGGACCAGCACTTCACCGTTTCAAAACTACCGGCCACTCAACACGATCTTCAACCATTGATGAACAAGATGAATATGAATTATCTGATAATGAGTTGATGGAAACTAACTTGATTGTAAGAGTTGATCATGATGAGCAAGAAGCAGAAGATAGGCATCATAGTGATGGAGAAGCCAATAATGATGATTTCACTTTCTTCAAGCATGTCATTAAAAGATTAGTTTAATACCTGTTTTTAATTTTTACAATAATGTCTAACAAATTTTATCTGCCACATCAAAATATGGAGGTATTTGACTGCATTAAATGATTGTCTTGGTCTTGGTTTATTTGTAGGGAAGACAAGACTAAAAATTTTATTTTTTTTGGGATTGGTGGATTAATCCACTAGTTTGTCTAAAATGTGTATGAATTGGTCTTTCATAATAAGTTTTGAGTAACTCTTGTACTCACTTTAATCAATTGCTTATAAAAAAAAATTTGTGCATGTACCTAATTAAATCCTTAGAAATAAATGTGATAGTGTTTGCGCCTAATCATAATTAAGTTGTTGGTCATAAATGCCCTATAACGAGTTAAGGGTTAGTTGATGCTCGTATAGCCGAATGAATGATTAGCTGAACTAGAGACAGTCGAACACGGATGGGTAAAATCTTTCTCAGGTCTGAAGAGTCTCTTGAAAGTCGTAGGGATGTCAGAATTGGTTAAAGGCACATGAAATTAGCACTTTGGCCTCAAAGACTCATACTCCAATGTTTAGCTCAAGTTAATGGAAACGTCTATAATCATTGAAGTATGATCATAAAGAAAGTGTTGTATGGACCAGTTATCAAAAAACACCATGAAATAAGGGTATCACTAAAGAGAATTTTTGGTTGAATCCTCAACTAACTTTCAAGTTCAGCAATTGAATATTACTATCTTAAACTATAAATTAAAGTATTAAAAGTTTTCACATTTTTTTTTTCTTTCTTCTTTGGTTTGCATGGTCCTTCTAACAAAATTTAACTATTTCTAGGTGATGGTAATTTTAAACCTGAGGTAATCAAATACGTTTGATATTTTATTTGATAAATCATTTGTTTGAAACTTCACCCTTGCAGTAAATCACATGGTTTCACTTAGCACAGTAATGTTGAATTCGATGGTCGGTGGAAATTTTTTGGTAGCTATCTAGGGAGTAAGATCCCTTAGATATCTTCTGCATTTATATGACCAATATCTATGAGTATTTGTGCTACACAAAAATCGTTGAGATAGACAAAACTAGAAAAGGAATCAATTGAAAAAGACCATCTTGTATTGAATTTAAAAATAAACTGCAGTGACATAAGATGATTATATACAGAGAATGCCACCTTGGGTTTGTGAATCTTTTGAAATTAAATGGAATACTATACTATAAATATTTTCTGGGTCAGAGTGTTACTGCATATGTAAATCTAATCATCTCATTATTGAATGATCAATTAGGCTCTTTCCTAGGAATCAATAATGAGAAGGAAATTAAACTTCTGACATGTGCTGAATCCAAGGCCTTAGTGAACATATCAATATAAAGAACAACTAGTATTAAACTAAGGATCAACTAGTATACTAGATAGAACTTCAATCCTAATTTTGAGTGACTTGCCCATGTTCAAGGATATTTTTTTTCTTTCAATTGGAGTCCAAAAATCTTTTAATTATTATGAGATAGCTTTTTGTCAATTAGGCTACATGATAACTTATAAGTTAAGGAGAGTATGATAGAGAGTTCTCCAAAAATTGTCTCAAAATAAATGTACAGATATCATTTATCATAAGTTAATGATGCAAAATATTAGAATATAAATTATTTATTATATAAATTATTTGTATATTGTATATTAGTTAAAGATATTTGATGCCCAAGTCAGAAAACAACATTATTGTATAAATATACATTACAACATAATGAAACACTTAGGAAAAACAATTCTATCGCAAAATATTTCAAATCTTAATTCTACTTAACTTTTGCTTTGTGTATAGATTGATTGATCCAACATTCAAGACTGACATGCCTTCTTTCTTAAGAGTACAACCTAAAAGGACAGCACCACCTGATTGATCTTACAACATTCAAGAATGGTTTGGGATTTGGACACTATTTCTCTTTAAATATCGTTCAATTGGCCTCCTTAAAGGATAAGCCATCGCAACATGTTGGAGGTTTTACCTCCTTTTGTCTGTCCTAGCCACAGTTGTTTATTATGCATGCAAGTTTGCACAATTTGTGACTATTCAATTAAAAGTGATAAGCCTTTTTCTAGGAATTAGTTATAGCAACATGTTCAATAATGCAAACAAAAGGACTCCAAGAAAAAGTTGTATAAAAATAGACACTACAGTCACTACTCCAGCTGGTTTTTTGGGATTTTATAACTATTGTATTAATGATTTTCGTTTGTACATATTTGTTTAGTTAACAACATACTTTTTAATATAATCTTTTTAATACTATTGAAGTTGTATTAGAGTCTCGTATTATCGAAATTCTAAAACTGCTGATGTATATACACGCTTAACAAGACACCTTCATCTTGTAAGTGTTTAGGAGTGACATCCAAGTCTAATAAGCAAAGTATCATAATCGGTTAAGAGTGATAATGCATCCAGATCCACGCTAGGCATAAAGAATGGTATCGAAGTTGTATTGAAGTCTCGTTTTTCCAAGGTTTTCGAGCTAATGTGGTTGGACACCCTTATTTATCAAGTTAACTTCTGAAAACAGGATTCAATTTGATTTCTCATGGTATTAGTGTTAGGTTAATAATGACAATGTGAAAATTAGATACAAGATCCACATTAAATGTAAAAGTAGGTATTGAAGTTGTATTGGAGTCTCACTTTATCTAAGTTCTGGAGCTCTTGAATATATATGTGCTTGAACACCCTCATCAAATATAATGTTAACTACCGATTGAAATTCAAATAGTTCCGTCAACTATTTTTAAAATTGTGCCACTAAATTATGCAAATTTCGTATAAAATTGATGGACAAACATAAATTTTAACCAATAAAAAACTATATTAAAAAGAGTTTTTTTTTTAATTTGAAGAAAAGAGTGTGCTTAATTAAAGTGTGTTATAGCTTATCACTTCTTTTGGGATTAGTTTCTTTAAAGGTTTTTTTAGTTATTTTTATATATTTTACATGGACACGTGCTCACCATTGACAAGTGCTTCTAATTTAATCATGGGAATGTAACATTATTAATCTTTAAAAAAATGATTTTGTCATTTATTACAGTCTTATCCGACTCAAGAGATTAATCTAATTATAAATTGAGAATACTCGATTCACATAAACAAATATTTAGAGATGCTTTTTCTTGCTGTGTTACTATCCACTGCCTAATAGAGGAAGAAGGAAATTCCACGTCGGATTAAGCCTTTGTCTATCATTCATTGATTTGGACATTATTTGGAACATTATTATAAACTGAAAAATGAGTTTTAGACCTTACAGTGCTGTGCCAGACAGAAGCACATGTTGAATGAGGCTTAGTGGATAGTGCCTATCTCTCTCACTTATCAAAGTGGGAAAAACCTTCAAAAGCCGCACTCTACTTTGGGTGCATTAATACTCTCTCCTCTTTACCCTTTTTCTTTCTTGTCACAGCACATAGATTTCGTTATTTTGTGGGACATTATATGATATGATCTTATATTTTATATGATATGATTTGTAAAACAATATGTAGAACCCTTTATTGGGGACATTTTTATGTGCAATCAATTCAAGCCATCGTTAAAGTTTCTTTCCACCGTGTTTCTCTAATTAAAAAAAGGGAAATTAAAAATAATGCCTTTATTGAAGAACCGAATTTGGCCGAAAAGATGGGATTAATTAGTCTTTAAATTAGACTTTTCTCTATACAAAACCCTATTGTTTGAGATGAGATTTATATCATCTTTTCTTTTCATAAAGAGCAATGCTTTGAGACTACCTACATACATGATGTTGGAGATTCTTAGTACAACACCACGGTTCAAAATAGTAAAGAAACAAATAAACGCACAATAAAACCGTGATAATTGAGTCTCCGTGAGCATAGTTCAATTGACAACGACAATATATTGTTATATGCAAGGTCAGAGCTCGAACATCAAACACCCTATTTATTCACTTTAGAAAGTGAATTTTAGTCACTAAACTATCTTTAAAACAAAAAGACATGATAATTGATAACGAAATTTGATCAATTGTGTCTGAGGATATGTAGTTCCTTTGTATTATTTAGTAAGAGATATATACAACTTGTATTTGAATATTTTGCATGGTATAATCACAACATTACCTTTAAACCCTCGTATCCTTGACCAAGTTCAAGAAAATTTGTTACTAGCTCCATTCGTTCAACTCTGCACACTTGTCATTACTATGAGTCATACTCAATAAGGAGTTTGAGAAGCTTCCACATAACTCTAACGAACTAAATATGTGACAACCAATACCTCTTGACACTATATGTACACTCAATTTCTTAAAATTAATGTAGTATTCCTCTCATTAAGAATCATTGTTGATCGATGTGAGATGAGCAACTCAATTAAATTATGTAATTTGTTGGAAAGTTTGAGGGAGCATCAAGAGTAACAAGACTAAAGATCTAAACCCCTAAAATATTTTGACAACACATTTTATTCAAAACTTTGAGTTGAAAATACAAATTAACTAACTTATACATATTCCATTTAATTTCATATTATGTTAATTACTCACACTTCAATTTCAACTAGTAAAGATGAAAGAAAGAAAAATTGTGATTCATTTAGTATAAATCTAGTTGAGTTAAGCATTATGTAGACCAACAATATTGTGTGCTTTATTTTAGAGAAATAGAAACATGGAGTATTTATTTGCAAACTACATTTAAAAAAACGAGAACTAATATGAAAGTGTATGTCTGGTGGTGTTGGTCTAGGATTTTGAAGTTTTCTCCTCCTTATGGTCTTAATTTCAATTATCTATGGTGCCAATTTAGATGAGTTAATTTTGTTTATTCAAAAAAATATGAGAGCGTATATTTAAGTGGATGGATTGGAACGCAATAAGGCGGGGAGATGAATTGATCGATAATTTTCTACTCTCTAAAGAGGTCTAAAAAGGGAAGATTGACAGAAGGTTGTCTCATCTAATTTGGTTAGCTACAACATGGTGCATATAGTTGGAGCGTAATGACATTCTTTATAACCGAAAGGTTGCAAATTTTATAGAAGTGGTTGATAGGATTGAGCGGATAGCATGGTCTTGGTTTATTTGTAGAGAAGAAAAAGAACTAAGAATCTTGTTTTTGCTAATTGGTAGGTTAATTCACTCTCTTATTTCTAATGTATTTGATTGGACTCTTTGTAGTAGGTTTGAATACCTCTTATACTCAAAGTAATAAAATTCTTTTGCTCTAAAATAAACATCTTATCATTAGTTTTTTTGGTGGAGAATCTTATTATTAGTTTGTTCTTGGTAAAAAAAAAAAAAAAGACCGTTAGAATTTCAATAAGTTAATTACAGTCACATCACAGTTTAAACATAGGCGTACTATGGCTTTTCGATTTAACTTTACACTTTTTATCATTACAAAATTGAAATAGAGTGGAAAGAAATATAAGGTAGAAAGTATAATAGAATAGATAATGCATTTTTATAATTAAAGTTATAATTATTAATTAAAAAGTAATATATATATCATAATCATAATATTAAAGAAAAATACAGACGTGGTTAATCGAAATGGAATCATGTATTCACCACTCTAGAGAAGATCACTTTAATCAATACTTTATATTATTATTATTAACATCATCGTCATCTTAAATATCTCATTCAAAGATAAAATAATAGCAAATGATGAAATTTATTAAAATATATTTATTATAATTACTATTACTTTTTTGATAGTCACATTCACCTTATCTTCTAAAATACACTGAATATTAAAAGAATCCAAAGATTTCAACTCTCAATACTTTATGTTTTCTTCCAAGAAGCACGAAAAGGGCCAAAAGCCACTTGCTAAGTTGCTACTCTTGGTTAATTTAAATTATCAGCATTATTTTCTAAACTATCAACAAGTTGTTAATTACATAAATCAAAGCTGTTAGCGGGTAAGATACTGCATCAAACTTAGTGATATGAATATAATTGGTGGCATCAGATTGAACATATTTCTTCCTCGTAATTGGTAGTCTTTTCTATTTAGAATTTAAAGTGCTAAATGTAGAGATTCGCATTCTTTTGCTGGATTTGCTTAGTATCTAATCCATGGTTTCGAATGCTAGCATGCAAAAGGAGTCCAATGCTATTAATATTTAATTTTATTATTATTATTGAATTTAGAAAGAAAATATATGAGTGTATACTTTCATATGTTGGAGAATAAGAATTAATTCTTAGAAATTGTTGATTGGTCTTCAACCTTACAAAACTGGTTTGTGAGGTGAGTATTGCCCCCACTTGTAAACAAATTTCAAATCATCTCTTATTCGATGTAAGACTATTTAACGTACCCCTCACGCCTATGTCCGAACATCTAGAGCGTGGATATAGATGGTGGATGATTAAATGGATCTTAAAGGAGACTCTGACATCATCTTAAAAAATCTCACAAAATCGACTTGTATTGTTCTCATTTATAAACATATTGTCAGATCATCTCTTATTTTATAGGAGGCTATTTAACATTGATTGAACAATGGTTACAAAATTGAGGACAAGTTGCTTATTCACTTTTAATTTTTTTACAATTAATTACACGGTATGTATGAATTTCTTATGCGTCAGATTCATATCTATGTTAGATTCAAATGTTATCAATGATGAATTTTGAGAGGTGTTATCTATGATGATGTATGGTGTGGTGTAAATTGATGACATGACATAAAAGATTAATGAATTATTGAGTTTTTTCAAAAGAAAATTTTGGATAAAATTGACCATGATTAGCAAATGATATTCACTCTTTTGTGTAATTAATGTCTTTTCTATTTGAACGTGCCATCTACATATTTTTTAAAATAATGATGAAAATACTCATTTTAACGCTCTCTTTTTAACATTATTCTTTTATTGATTTAAATACATGTGAACATCATTATTCTATGAGAGATTCGTTTTTAAAGTAGTGTGACCAACATGTATTTAAATTAAAGAGAGTAAATGTTAAAATAAGTGTTTTTAACGTTTTTTTTTTTATTTGTTGAAATTCATATTGCCGACACTAAATTATATGAGTCCGATATAAATTTTACATAAATAAAATGAGTATGTTGAAATGTATGTGCTAAAAACGGTATTGCCAGCATTCCCTTTCTATATTTGATTCTTAATCATGTATTTTAGAACTCGTTTGTATTTATTTTCTTATAATCTTAAAGAGATGGAAAGCTTCCGTTTATACTGTAATGATAAAAATAAGACAAAATACCGTCAAAAGAAAATAATAATATGACAAAATATAATCCAATTTCTAATCTATTTTTTGTAACATTTTTAAACTACTGAAATGTAAATGACTTTTTGGAATACAAAACTCACATTTTTTTCTTCTCCACGTAATCTTTTTCTGAAGAAACTGATCAAAAATATTCTCCCAAAACAGACCCCTCCTTTGTCTAATATTAGTATTCTCTAGAACCGACTGAAATTTCTTTGACTTATAGTTTATAATTATGTTGATAGGGACTTGCATGTTATCTACATATGTATTATTTATAGTTTAAAACCAAACCAATTTATCATATATATAGTTTGTATGTATTTACATAAAATAAGATAGGGAAAGCCGACAGGTTGGTGAGATAAGTTATTTCGTAAAAAAAATCTAATAAATCAGTAAATATAAATCTACAAGCAAGTCGTGTTGGTCAAATGGTGAAATGGAAATACTAACTTGCTTCCATAAAGAAGAGAGAATCTAGGGAACAATTTTAGTGGTGTCGTCCGAATCAAGAGACTAAAAAAATAAGGGATCAATTATAACCGAACAATTGACCTATAACCAAAAATATTAAGGATCAAATTTTGTTCTATTTTTTATTTTACTTTTTAATGATAAATATTAGTAATTAGTTGTTAAATTAACATTAAATTCTTAGTTCAAACTAATTGTGTTTTTTTTACAAGACAAACTAATTGTGTTATCAATCCCAAATTTTGTTATGTTAAATGAATTGTATTGATATATTTTTCTAAACTAAATAAGGTTTCTAACGCGATCTTAACCCTCTTATTTTGATAAAATTGTAATTTTGGTCTCATATTTCAAATTGCATATTTTTGGTCAAAAACTTTGACCAATTCATGATTTTGACTATCTAATCTATGACCGACAATAATTTTTTTTAAGGAATGACAAACAATAAATTCTTCACTCTCAAATTCTTCTATCATTTTAATTGATCTATATTATATTTGTATATTTTTTTATCATGAATTAACTTAGCATCGTATTTTGAAGACTCTTGTCAATTAGATTATTTGTTTTCATATCATGTCACCAAATCACCAAATTATAAGATCAAAATTTCTTGAATATAGATAAAATTACGCTATTAAAAATAAGGACTAAAATTGTAATTATGTTAAAATAGAGTAACAAAACTTTTCTCTTTTTTTATTTTTTGGTCAAGGAGGAACAAAACTTTATTTAAACTCTAAATTAATATG
>Ga0315913_1009965_pt1 | contig 11045 bp, 4 predicted proteins | sample MpolsnodulesMG_FD_207736 | JGI IMG/M metagenome (GOLD analysis project Ga0315913, IMG submission 207736) | Medicago polymorpha root nodule microbial communities from Los Angeles, California, United States - small nodules | ecosystem: Host-associated > Plants > Roots > Nodule | place: USA... | reverse complement strand
GACCTCCTCCTCCTCCTCTTTTTTTTCCTCATACCCCCACCACACAACCTTCAAGATCTGCGTTTTTGAGAGATGGAGAGAGACGAAACAATGTTGCATGGAGTGAACTTTGGTGACGGAGTCCGCGACAATGCGGTGGCCAATGGTGCTAAAGGCAGAACTCAAATGAGGATGAAGAGAAGAGAGTGTTGCAGGGAGGATGAAAGAGAAAGAGGGAAATGGAAGGAAAAAAACCGTATAGATATACAGTCTTGTTCCATATGTGTCTGAAAAAATATGTGGAAATAACATTCTTAAAACTAAATAAACCTTTTTCCGCATGCTTCTGCATTTATTTATGAAAAATGCTTAGTAAGCTAAAAAAAAATGTTAAAAATGACACTTTTTAGACTTTTAAAGAGTTAACATCACAACTTTTAATACAATACTATATTTGATTCATTAAAAAGTGTTGCATAAACACTTATTAACATTGAACCTTTATTCACTTATTAACATAACCTTTTTTTTTAAGGGGATGACCCTATATTTATTTGCATTTGTATATAAAAAAATATAAAATAATAATAATAATAATAATCATAATAAATATGATGTCAGGTCTCATCTCTAACCAACAGATTAAATTTATCAAAAGAATAAATAAAACTAGCAACAATTAAGATATGAAGTTTTATTGCCTCACCCCTTAAAAAAAAGTTTTCTTCTCTTAAACAAAAAGATATCTAGTATTTTTTTAAAGGAAAAAAGATTCGAAGTTTTCTCAAATATGAAGTGTTTTTTTAAAGGAAAAAATATTCGAAGTTTTCTCCTAAAAAACAAGTTTTTAGTTATAAAAAAACACATTTTTAGTTATAAAAATAAGAGTTTAATTCTCAAAAATAAAAAGTTTAATTGTCGTCGGTGTAAAAAAGTTTTACTTATACATCTAATGATGTGTTGACTTTTTTTTTTGAAAGAATGTATTGGCATTATTTAATGAGTTAAAAACACATTTCAAATTCTACTATTAATTAATGAGTTGACATATCATTGTATGCTCGTGTAAAAATATGTACGTGGTGTATATAAATTAAACTCATAATTTATTGATAGGTTATATATAAATTTCAATATGCTGAGCAATTTTTTAATGATCTTGACCCCTGCATGGAGACTTTATCTCCGGTGAAGAGATTCTCTGCTATGACTCTATCTCCCGTGAAAATCTAAGCCCTTGAATACTTTCTTTATCTTGCTTTTAATATTAAATGATTTTTCATATTTTATTTTGGAGGGTTGAGATTTCGCTAGTTCACCCCATTCATCGAAGAGGATTTATCCCCGCTACAAATATACATTTTTCTTTTTTTACTTTTCAAAACCACACACTTTCATCATATATATTTATATATTTATTGGGAGATTAGTCACTCTAGTTAGTCTCTGAATAGGAAATGAGTCGTCACTTTAATCCTCGAATGCAGATAAATTACAAAATAGTTCATGAATGTAGACTCTATTAGTCACTTTAGTCCCTAAAATTGACTAACAGGATCTATATTCAGGGACAGTTTTGCAATTTCTCTGTATTCAAGGACTAAAGTGACTACTCTTTACCCATTCAGGGACTAAAGTGACTAATTTCCTTTATTTTAGAGATTATATTTAAAATCAGGAATTACATGACATAATAAAAAAAATCAATTGCCGGGTACATGAAAATGAAGTAGCAGTGTAATAGTAGTAATTACTAAAAAAATATGGTAATGTTGGTCAGTTTAGTAAAACCGCTCAGAATTAACAAGGAGTGACAACAATGTGTAAGCTAAGTTGCAGTTTGTAATGGTAAACATGTAGACATATATTTAGATAAACAGCTTAATTTGAATCTCATAGCATAAGCGTATATCATGATAAAACACTTACGTATAAGCTATTTCCATAACAAAAGACAAAATAAAGTTACGCATAAGCTATTTCCATAACAAAAGACTAAATAAAGTTAAATTGATTATGTATAAGTTACAAGCTGTCTTCATAAACTATTTTGGAGAGCTTATGAAAATAAATTATGAACATGCCATAAACTGTTTTCATAACTTTTCCAAAGCGGTCTCACAAGTGTTTATGTCGATAGATAAATTCCAATAAACCAATCCAATCAGGCTCAGATCCTCCTACACAACAAGGATATGTCATCTATTTTAGGTCATATACCTCTTGCAGGTAAAGTCATATATAACCTGAAATAGACTTCTGGATCCAGTCTCCTCCTTCAACTTTAGAAGGTGAGCTACTTTCAAAAAACCAGCATGGGATCTAGACATAATATCGTCCTCGTACACATCAGATTTATTACTCTCATAATGTCGAGCGAGCTTTGGTTTTGATAGTGCCCACTGCATTGCCCATATGGCTAATGGGCGCATGTAACATATAGATCTATATTCATCTTTAGTAGTCCAAGCTTCCGGAGTTTGGAAAGAATAACTGTTGATGAGATATAACAAGAAGCTTAATTAGCTATTAGCGGTATACAGAAAGCAGATACATGGATCTGTGAAGTACTAAAGGAACAAGCTATTATTAGCAAACTTTACCCGAGACCATCACTAGACCATGCAGCTTCATATATCCCACCAGCAGTTTGAAATGCCATATCAGTCATGTTTTCCTGGATCATTGTTGCAGCTAAAGCATATGTCACTCCTGACCATATTTCTCGTGATTGCATTGATGACATGTCAACATTCCCATCAGGTAACATCCCATTTACAGCTCCTCGTTTCCCACCCTTCACTTTCATAACGTTGTTATCATAAACCACCTCAAGTGCACTTCTAATCTTCTCTTCTCCAACAATTGGCAAAAGACCACATGCTCTAGCATACCTGCAAAACAAGAAACAGGAAGTTCCAATTTTGTTTTAAATATTACCAAGATCGATGAAGCGTGGCTACATGTGCAAAAATTTAAGGTACTTATTACATACCATTGGCCAGCTAATTGATCAGCTTGTATGGATGATCTTGAACTTCCACAACTGCTATCATAATTGAAGTAAGAACCATTCCATAATTTTTCATACACAGCCTTTGCTTTTTGAAATTTGTGCCAGAAATAAACTTCAGAACCCTTGTCTCCAACCTCATGTGCTAAGGCTGACGCGGCCTGAAGTGCTGCTACCCACAATCCACCACTATAGGCACTTACACCAGATACAGACCATGTGTCATAGGTTTGATCAGGGAATCCTTCATTCTCAATCATTCCGTCACCATCCTTGTCAAATTGGTCCATATAAGCAATTGCAATATAAACAGATGGCCAGACAGCTTGAGCAAACTTCTTGTCACCAGTGGCAACCACATCCCTGTAAACCTGAAGAACAAACTTTGGATTCAAGTCTTTCCACCTATCTGTATTATAAAGATTATAGCCATTTACTTCAGACCACGGGTCACTGATTCCAATATCATGAGGAACAGCACCAAGAACCTTCCTTGATACCAATTGTCCATCATGTAAGAGTTTCATCTTTCCAGGGTCATGCATCAGTACTGCTGCAGCGAAGTCCCTTTGAACACTAAGTTCAAGTTTTGGAAATAGTGTGACTAGTGAAAAAGATGAGTAAAAATGGACATCATAGGTATTCCACATTTGATACTCGATTCCTTCAAGATAAAGAAACTGGCCAATGTTTTCTTCCCCTTCTTGGAGAAGACTTACTCCATATGCAGACTTTGATGCAGGTGGAGTTTGTATTTGCTCAACTACTGAGGTAAATCTTTCAAGAATGTCAACAGCAATATCATTTTGATGTGATATATTATTGTTATTCTCTAAATCAGATATGAATCCATCCAGGGAAAATTTTCTTTCTCCTATATTAACTAAACTATGCACAGGAGATGAACCATCTGCACAGAAGAAAAAATTATGAAGAAAAATCGACAATGGTCCATACCGTTTTATGTGAGGCTAGGATGAATTTAAAAGAAATATAAACTAGGGATAACTATCTGGTAAATAGGATTCAACTTTAAGAGATAAAAATACCTGTCCAAATTGACCCCCCAGAATTCAGGTAGTAAAGTTCATTCAAAAGGGTAACTGGGTACCTGCACAGAACTCTGAAAGCTTCAGATTTTGACTGTAGAAGCAGGCAGTGAATATATAACTGATAAGTACCATTCAGGAAGTCTCTTGTCCTCAAGGATTGGTCTTTGCCAATCTTCAATCTGGGACTCCCACTGACAATGTTCTACATCACCAATTCATAGAAGTTTGAGTAAGTAATTTTCTTATGGTATCAACAATCACAAATAAGCATGCATCTGCATGGTTTTGCATATATGGTGGAAACTTCATCTAAAATTGACGTCAAGAAAAACTATATCCATACAGTCTGCCTCTTAAAAGTCTATATATGGATATAGTTATGCTTGATATCAAATTTAGATGCAATCACCATATTACAGATGCAAAAGTTGATGGAGTTCAGCAAAGAAGATTACCGATAATAGCATCATGTGCAATATTTGCAGCTGCATCTCCTTTAGTACCATAAAATTTAGTGTAACGCCTGTTAATCCAGTTTCATTAGTTATGTATATTCTTTAAACAATAAATCTTCTTATACAGGTTTCTATCGCTAACCTGTAATAAACCCGTCCTCCAGGGAACTTGACTTCAGGGCAGTCCCATGCCAATGAAAATGTCACATTACGCTGAGCATCAGATGGAATAGTCACGGTTGCTGCAATAGCTGCCCCAATGGATGATCCTGGTTTTGAAGGCAGAGGTGTTTCAGTAAAATTCAGATGGTCAAATGTCCCATGCTGAAAAGAAAAGGATTACCATCATTCAGTTTAGTGAAATAAACATATGGATCACATGAAGTCTGATATCCTCAAACTTGTATCATTATAAAATATATATTCTTGGAACTATTATTTTATCCAGGGACATGGCATCACGTTTTACTAACAGGAAGAGGAATTTCTTAAAATTCATTACTACTCGTAGAATTTGAGTGAAGCCAAATCCAGGAAAATAGCATGCTAAGCAGAAAAGGTAATTACTGTCTGCATCAGTGTCATCTTCATTTAACCAGCTCAGTCATCTCTATCTTAAAATGTTCATCGGTGGAGATTAAACCATGAACTGACAGTAATGTTGAAACAAGTTTCTTGACAGTATTCATACTTCAGATGCACAAAATATGACGAAATATGATGAAAGAGTGACGTCCAAAGAGACCTAAGTACTGATAATTGTCATGATAAAAAGAGTTTCAGATGCACAAAACAAAAGGAAAATGACAGAAAGGAAACTCCAAGTACTTGTGTTATAAAATGCTTAATAGAGCACGATGGTAGCTTATCTGGGAGAAGACAGCATGAAGGAAGGATGAATAGCATAACATAGTAGTAATACCAAACAGAGACATTTCAAAAAACTAAATAAAATCTAAAAGCAGGTCCATAACCTGTTTAATTTCATGCCACATGTCCTTCGCTGAGATACCCTCGTAAGAACCAGATATAACAAAGACAGGGCATTCTGAGACATGAACATGTTCGGTCTCTTCTGCTGCAATTGCAAATGTGACGGGAGATTGCTCATTTGCAGTCCTGTACATGCATATATCAATTTATAAATTCAAGGATTGAATTTCTTTTCATCCATTGCCTAAAAAGATATTAACAAGTTATAGTTACTTGTGATGTAGAAGCACACCATGCACCCCATCAGGCATCCTAGCATGAGACAATATGTATCTTGAATGTTAGAATAAAGTACGGGCAATCTGTGGGGAAGGGGAAAGCAATCAAATTGGAACATCTTCATGTAGAAGGTAAACCAATTGGAAATTTTCTTACTTTATGTTTGAATTGAAGTGATGACCAGTAAACTCTGAATGTCCTCCAACAGAATTCTGAATGCACACAGAAATTTGTTTGCACTCAATTCCTCAACAAAAAGCACAAGTATTTAAAACCAACTTACTGTAACAGTAACAGCTAATAAAAACATATCACTTACAGTCCATGTGAAAAGCAAGGTGACATCTGCTGTTGTCTTGCCAAAATTATTCAGCTGCATATCAAATAAAATTGACTTATTATTGTCAACTTGATATGTATAAAACTGCAACCCAAATTTACATATAAGTGACCTTTGCCTACCGTAAAAGTAAAAACTGATACAGGAAAGCTACTCTCCTTGTAATTATGGGGTATAACAGGTGATATCTGGCGACAAACTATTTTTAATGCTGGATCAGGTTCTGCATTTGAGCAATAGAGATGATCATTATAAAGAGATGTTATACAGTATAAATATCATAATGGATTTGAAAGTATTCCAATTTGCCTGGCTTACCCTCATGTACTGTCCATGCCCTTGGGTATAATGCATGATATGTGGAACTCTTTCCATTCATATTCCAATCCCATGTTTCAATTCCCGATGCTGGATTTTCTCTAAATAAAGTTCATTACTAAGTTTTCTTTTTTAAAATCAAGTTCAGAGATTCTAAAATGACGAATTAGTAACTGTAAAATTACAAGACTATCTATAATGGCCTACTTCTTTATATCTGGCTTCCCTGGGCATAGTACGCTTGAATATTTTTCACCATTTGGACGTGAAACGAAAACCTGAGACAAAAATCTTTTCATGTCAAAAAGGGTAATATTATTAGCAGTATGAAGTAAAGAGGATATAACTAATTCTGAATGTCCTTTTATCTATAACAACTTCTATATATGAACCAAAATTAAGTTGCAAGACATACTGGAACTTCAAGAAACATTCATCCTGAAACATGAGTCCAACTTGCGCATAACCATATTCTATCAAGAAGCACATACGGTATGACAACAATCACAAATCCAGTACTCAAAACAAATCACATTGTCATATGTTAGTTGACATGCTATAAGAATGCCAGGTTAGCCAAACTGATATGGCACCACAATTCATTATTAAAACTGCAAGTCTTTTAATTATTTTAAGTTGATTGTAGGAGACTGTTTAGTGTCGGCATCAAATAGGTGCTTACTATGCTTTCATTCACATTTCAATCTTTGAAGACTTTCATGGAAGGATGCATGTCAGAGGTATGAAAAAGTGATCTAACTTTTCCTTGATAGCTTCTGTAAGCATTATGCTCAAATGAGAACAAGAGTAACCCACAATACAAAACAAATGACTTTATTTATGTTCTGCGATGAAATGGGACCTGTTTATTTATTTTTTAAAAATGCAATGAAAGGTAATGAACATATAGACATAACGTAACTCACAAAATGTATAATCAACAACTGTGATATCCTTGGAACTGTATCAAATCAAAAGTATCCCAAAACTTGCAACAAATAAGGCATGAATCTTATGGTTATAGTTAATTTCAAAGACGGCAAGGATGTGATGAGTGAGTGATGAAACAAGTATATTTGCAATCTGGATGAGATAGATAAAACTTACAGAAAACTGATTTGCTAAAACTGGTTTCTCTTCACAAGTTAAAGGCAATAGTTGCCAACGCTGAAATTGACCTGTAAAACTTCTTCCAATGCTTCCTGAACTGAAGAAAAGAAAAGAAGAAAGAAATAATGTTGTGGAATGGATATAGTGAAATGAAGGAAATATATATTAGAAAAGAGAGTGAAGAGAAGACCCACCCAACACCACCTAAAGGAACACCATGAGAAGAAGTTACATGACGCTTAGAAAAAGGATCAATCATTCCAATCTGAGAAAGAAAAGCAAAAAAAGAATGAGAGAGAAATGAATTACAGCTTATTTTGTGAAAAGAAGGTCTAAGAGAATAAGTACCCTTCCTTTGGCAGCTTCTTCACGAACATGGCGCCATAGACGATAACCAATGGGAGCCTATATAGAAAATAAAAGAATAATTGTAAATGTATGTATGAGAATGAATGAATGAATGAATGAATTACGTACAAGATGAATCATCTCTTTGAAAGATAAGGTGAATTCTGATGGAGCATTTGCATGATTGTTTAATTTGCGCTTCCACGTAAGTTGTGGAGGTTTCCCTGGGTCAACAACCTTGATTCAAATAAAAAACAAAGTGAGTGAGTGAGTGACTAAAATCACCATGGATCGATCTTACTTACGTTACGTACTTACCTTTATGGCAACAGCAGCAGAAGCAGAAGAGTTATCGTGGCCGTGTTCATGTTCATTTTCTTCTACCATCTTTCCTTCCAACATTGATTGGATCAATATGAAGATAGCAAAGTATATTAATATTATTAGTGATCGATGAATGAATGAATGAATGGCAGTCAATGCAACCACCTTCCGATCGATCCAATTTGAACCAACAAACACTACAGCTTGATCATCATCATCAATGAATTATGAATGAGTTTAGTTAATTGAAGTAAAGGAGTATATATCAAGTGGACGAAGAAGATGTTTGCGTTTAATTGGAATTGGAATTGGAATTCAAATTCAAGGATTGAATTTCTTTTCATCCATTGAAATGGTCCAAATCTGAATTGGAATTGGAATGGTCCAAATCTGACTAATTTATTTCATTAGATCCAACCCACCTATGGCTATGCATGCCACGGAAATAGTAATTCTAACATGGACATATCACCAACAATTCACGTTTTTTTTTTATTTGTCTTAAGTGGTGAGAAAACAAAATAGTTGGTTTTGTATTATGTACCAAATAACTATTATTAACTGTCATTTTTAAAGTTAAATACATCATTAAATATTATTTTATCTATATTACCCTTAAATATTTATTGTAGAGAAATAAATATATGAAATGAAATATTAAATGATTAAGTTTATTGTAGTAAAAATATAAACTGTTGTATAAAAAGTAGTAAAAGTATTTTTTTGTCTTAGTTAATGTTAAAAGTCAAAATGTAATAATTAAAACGAAATAAAGGGAGTATCTTTGTAATCATTAGATCAAATAATTTAATGATGAAATAATTGATTCATTTATAAACATTAACTAGACTCTAACCCGTGCGATGCACAAGTTTGGTAGAGTTTCATATATAAAATATTAAATTTGGTATATTATTACTTGTAGAGTTGCATATAAACTCAAAGAATTAAGTTAAGCGGCAATTGAGAGTAATCGACATGCACAATCTCAAAGAAGCAAATTAACAACATTTAGTTTGCATCAACAAAAATGAATATGGAATCAAAGTCATTACTTTGTCAAAACAAAGTGATGTTATAGTCTACTGTAGTGATTTTTGCAAATAAAAAGTAAGAATAAACAATTTCAAGTAATATAATATAGGAGAAACAAAGAGGCCGACAAAATTACAGGAAAAAGTGAATTTCTAATGATAAAATTATCATCTGGATCAGTCAAATTATCTACAATTTTAAATTGCAACTTTAATATCGTAAAACGTAGTAAGCGTAAACCAAAAAAATGAAAAAACAACTACTATCAATAAAGGTACCTCTAATAATAAAAAATAATTGCTATGAGAGAGGTTGGGGATTTTAAAAAAATGTTTTAGATGTATTTATTTTTGGAAGCAACAATACTTCAACAAAAGTAGAAGTGGCATAGCCGTTATAGTTGTCGAGTGAAAGCATATGGTACCTGGTTTGATTCCTTGCAAACTCTTTTTTTTATAAAAATCACTCAGATCCATCAAAAAATGCGGGATTAATTAGGGCAAACTTATAAGAACGGTTTAACATTTATATATATATATATGTATATATATATATATTAAGATTTGCATATAAAACCTGTCTCATTTGTGCAACACAAAATTAATCTTATTTTAAGTATTTTCCGTCTTTTGTAAAAAAAATAAAAATTGACCTTATATTTGTATTTTATTTTTGACAAAACTACATATATATAGTTTTATTTAAATACTCTAAAATTGTAATTTTTGTCAAACATTTTTTTTGAAATCACCTTAACAATTTGGTCTTCTAATGAAAGTCTTATACTTTCTACCAACTTGTTTCAACCTTTTCGTCTCTCTATTTCAACGTTTATTTGTTTCTGGAATTTGTTGAGTTTTCTTAGACAAAAATACTGATAAATATCTCTACAATTTGGTCGGCTAATTGCTACTAGAGCATCAACTATCATATATTTACTTATCATATTATTGATAGAAAGTTTCTACCGTCGGTTAATAATGATTAATCTTGATTTACAAATCCAAAAGCACTTCAAACAATTTTTTTTGGTGAAACAATTTATTTATAAAATAAAAAGAAGAAAAAAGAGAGAAGGAAATAGAATCTGGGGTGGAAGCGGTGAAAGAAAGAAGGACAAATGATTATTTTTGTTCCATAACGAATAGTCATAACCGCCTCTTGATATATCGAAATTCTAACATAATATCTGATTGTGTACTATCTAAGTGAAAATAGGCTCTTAACGTAAAATATTATGTTAATACTGTTATACCGCTTAATCAATATATTATATATTTCTTGTCATAACAATCTTTATAAGGAAAATCCTATGATGAAGTTATGAGAATGACTTTTTTGGTGAAGTTAATCCTATGACCAATCATTGGATGTCGGATTATATGGTGTTTTACACATTTGCCCACAAGGTGTGTTATTATATCTTTACTTATTGCAATTGTGTCCTTGATTAAATCAAAATTAAACTTTTTTATTATTATTTTATTTTGTAATCGTAAATCATAATCGGGTAAAACACCAATTTAAATCCTTTTCATCTTCATCAGTTACCTTCACTCCAAAATCTTATGTCATCTTATTTTGTCATTATTTCACTCCCAATGAAGAATGTTGTTGGTTCTAGTAGTATTTTTTATTCTTACTAGTTTCACTATTAGGACAATACACACATTGTGTAAACTATTATCTACGTGATATTTTATAGGCTTAATTGCAGTTTTAGCCTCCTAACTTTCTTAAAGTTGCGATTTTGGCCCCTAAGAAAAAAAACTACAAAACAGCCCCTTAAGTTTTGCAATTGTAGTAGTTTTGGCCCCCAAAGGCAAAAAAAAATTAAAAAAACAACACGTGGCACCTCA
>Ga0315913_1009964_pt1 | contig 11046 bp, 5 predicted proteins | sample MpolsnodulesMG_FD_207736 | JGI IMG/M metagenome (GOLD analysis project Ga0315913, IMG submission 207736) | Medicago polymorpha root nodule microbial communities from Los Angeles, California, United States - small nodules | ecosystem: Host-associated > Plants > Roots > Nodule | place: USA... | reverse complement strand
GAGGAACACACTCACTGAAACCGAAAGGAGATGTGATAGGCTAAAGAGAAATTTGTCTTTAGAAAATAGGTCCAACATAAAGTTCTAGGTTTAGGGTTTGGTTTGTGAAGGATTTGTCTCCATGACGAACCAATAATCCCAAGACGCTTTTTATTATCATTTTCAAAACCGCTAAAAATCCCAACTTTACAATTTAACTCTCTTCTAATCATTCATAATAGTTAATTGAATTCAACAACTCCTTATTGGAACGATACTCTTTATTACTACATCGGTAAACCGTGCACTTGCGGATTTACTACACCACTCACTATTATATTTAATTTTAAATTTTTCATAATCTATATAACCTTTCTATTTCAAACTTTAAATTGTTTTAGTCTTAAAAGGTTGTCAAAGAATATTTACAACAAAAGGGTAGCTTACCCTCGAAGTTCAATAGCACGATAACTATTAAGCTTGTTACAAAAGATACTCATCATAATCACCACCACTTTTTTGTATAGCATAACCAATGAGACTTTGAGACAAATATACATTTCACTCTTCTACTATTATTCTTTCTATTTTAAACGTTCCATTTGAATGTTATTTTTGCTTGAATTTGTGGTTGTTCTTTATGGGGTTATCAGTCATGTTATATTTCAGATGAGACAATTTTCTTTAGGACCCTAAGCCTTTTCAAACCACCCTTATTATTATTATTATCCTTTGTTAACCCCTTTGAGCCTCCATGCAATAATTTCTTTTGTTGTTATTAAGTAACAACTCATGTCACAAGTTCTGAACCTTAATGTCTTCTATTTGATTTCTCTTAGAGTTAGATAGAATATTTATAACTTGGTATAATTTTAAACTAAGTTTGGGATTGCTCTTTGGAATTAACAATTTAAGTTTGAGGTTGTGATGACATGTCATCTTACATTATGTTTTCATTCCGAGTCACGTAATTCTAGTTTTCCCGAAACCAAGTAGTTCAATGCAAAATCATGCAAATTGACAAAACAAAGCATCTCAAGAAGATTTGGAAAGACAATAAATGAAGATTCAAGAGGACTATAAAGACATTACAAAGAGGAGAAATGATATTTCAAGTCCCAAGACAAATTTCAAGGAAGAAAACAATTAGAAGACCAAGAAAAAGAAGAAAGTGCGTTGTCAAGTGTTGCTGGCGCGCCTCGGGTGTGCTGATGTGTGTCCCAAGTGAGCAAAATTTGCATTGGAATGCGATGAGTCCCTGCCCACACGTGAGGGTTGTGTGCCTTTTGGATGAAAAGTAGCTTCTTCTTTTTTTATGTTTTTCTCCTACGGGTTTGAAGAAAAAACCCAGTTTTTCAACCCATACCTAATTAGAAATCTGCCTATAAATACAATTCCTCCTATTCTCAAATTCTCATTCAAAATGAAACAGTTTAAAAGGAAAGAAAGCACTAGAAGCTTCAACGAATGAGTCTCTCTCCTTATTCTTAGTCTATATTATTTTGTAATTTTTTCCTTAGTTACTATGAGTAACTAAACCTAATTGGGTAGGATTCTAAAATGAACCTCTATTTAATTGTTGGATCTTTTTAATTCAATTCTTTTATTCAGTTATGTTATAATCTCTATTTAAGTTTATTATTCAAAAGTCTTAATTCTTTCACAAGGACTATGGAGTCGACATACTTAGAACCTATCATTGAAGATAGAAACAGATCAAACACTCTCTTCTGAACATTGTACACTAATCTTATTATTCTCTCTTGGTAAGGTAGACGAGATAGGGCTATCCGTTTGTACAACTACAAAGGTAATATTGAATATGTGATGAACTTCTAAGATTCATGGACCCTATAACCTTAAAGTGATCTGTTGGTGAAACTTGACAGCTGGAGGGACGTATTGTCCCATGAACTCCTAACTTAAATTGAACCATTGTATGTTAAAGCCAACAAAAGAATAAAGGAAATTCGAAGATGATAAACCTATCCTGTATATCTATTAATAAACTTTTGAACTCACTTTATTTCTAGAACTAATTTGATTTGAGTCTTAAATAAGATATACTGCTTTGAGAGGAGGATATAATTTGAACTCACATTTTTGTATTGGTGTGTACTAGAGTAAACATCACAACATTTATGTGTGAGCTGTTCATTTTTTCATTATGTGTTGAGTTGGTTTGATATTCGTTGTGCCCTACCGAATAGTGTTGTGGATTATGTTCAATATCTATTGGGATCTTTATTGGAATGGTAGTGTGTTGAGAAAAGTTACATGTTTAGGTAACTTGTGTTAAGGCTACATATGGAAAGCTCGAAAGGTTTTTTTTCTTTCAACAAAATGAATTTTTTTATTTTGAAGGAAAAACGAATTTGTTATTACTAATTTACTTGATCCGATTAAACGACAATGTTTTTTTTTTATTTTTAACAAATGTCAAACATTTTTGTTTATATCAGTGGTAGTGAATGTTTTGGTGTGGTATTTTGTATCATGGTTTGAGATATAATTATAGTTATATTATTTCTTTGGCTTTTAAAAAAAAGATTAATATAAAAAACCCTATATATGATAGATGCAGAAAATCTATATTTGATCGAAATTATTTAAATTTGAATTAATCAATTTTCATTTAATATTTTCATAACCTGTTAATAATTATCTAATGATTTTTGTCAAAAAATAATAATAATAATCTAATGATTATAACTCATCACTGTAATTTATTGTTTGGAATTTATATTAGAACTCCTGCCCCCTTGTCCCAAAAGCCTATGTAACTGAAGTAGAATTTTAATTTAATAAATTAACCATTTTAGTATTCATAAAGAATTAAATATAACCATGTAATCTATGATATATATAAAGAAAATAATCCATTTTATCTCTTTTGAGTTGACTTTTTTTTTTCCTCCTAAATTACCTTCAACTTTAAATACAAATAACACATATAACAAATAAATAAGAGTAAATTCAAATATTTAAAAAGTGTAACAAACTCGGTCTTTATTGTCCACGATATATCAATTTTTTTCCTTATCCTTTAAAAAATAATTGAAGGGAGTGAATTCAAAATAAAAAAAATTCACACACAGAATATGAATATATGTCCAATTTTTTTCCCTTTATGCTTTAAAAAATGTAACACACTAGATCGAGTATATCTATACTATATATAAAGAAAATATAAGATTTTGGGATGGTCAATTATACCCTAAAACAGCTTTTTTTTTATAATAATGATTATTATTTGTGTCATAAAAAAAATAAGAATTTAGATTATATTTTTTGTTATATTATTGGTGTCATTGAAATAGATAAACAAGGTAAGTTTGATTTGTTATAATTTGAAAGCAACAATCATTTATATTTATACATTTAATCAAAATCAAAATTACATAGAAAAACATCGTTCATAATTTTTTAAATTTACCCAATAAAAAGAGAGAAAAGATTTGCTAGTTAACATAATTAACAAAATGAGTAGAATTAAGTACCTCTAGAAGACAAGGAGATAAGGTAGTCCCTTGCGTGCGTATGGAGAAACCAGGTTGCAAGCAGAGCATCCAGTTTTGCTGAACATTGTTGCCCTACAAGGATCAGTTACCGTTAAATAACCATTGTTATTTTGTACATATAAACATATTTATAAAAAATAAAATAAACAATTTATGATCATAGAATAAGATATAGAAATGAAGCTTGAATAAAACTCTTTTATATAAGAAAACTTAATTAAATACTTATGGTATAATGTTTATCATATACACCATATTTTGTCCAAAAAAAAAATCATATACACCTTATGGTCATTATTATAAGTAAAAATTTATATTTTAGGTTCATTCAATAAATGATGTATGTGATCTTTAATATATATCACATACATCATTAATTGAATAAATCTAAAAATACATTTTTATTTATAATAGTGACTGAAGAGGGTAAATACTTATGGATAAATTACTTTTATAAGAAAAAATAAAAAAAGTCAAGCTCTTATGAAAATAAGTTGAAAATAATTTATTTAAACATGTACATAAATTGTTTTCATAACTTCTTTAAATTAAAACACTCAAAATACTTATGTTAGTGCGTAATAAACTCAAATAATAACAAAAAAAATCAATAAACTCAAATAAATCAATCTATAATAATATTTTAAATGTGATAATGTTTTCTTTGGGGTTTGTGGAACCAGTATAGTGCTATATTCGATTTGAATATTCTGGACTATTGGAACCAAGCATATGAACTTGTAACATTTATGCCATAGATCAAAAGCTACTTTCTTCTTTTTATTTCTCTCTTCCTTATAAGGCCCCTACTTCACTTCTTCATAATGCATGTGCATTGGTACGATTAATTAAAAACTCCAATGTTGGGGGGAACTGAGAGGACACCTCTATGCATAGATCCAATATCCTTACCTCACAAACTCGAGATACTCATAAATTTATAAACTATATATATGCATTCCATATGCATGTGACCAAGGTCTGTAATCTTTGTGCTGCCTATTAACATCTTGTGTTGGGTATGCTTTCAATAAATTTAGATGTTTCAAAAACAAAAAAAAATGCATGTGGCCAAGTGTATATGTATAATAATGATTTCCAACAAGTTTTAAGGGAAGAAACTTGTTTGTTATTATCATGCTGAAGTTGCTTTCTTATATACCATTATGCATGTATGTATATTTTGCATGTGTGTGTATTCCCACATAAGTTGTTTTCTACAATGCACAATGTGGATGATGCAATTTGTACCATTAATTGAAGTGACTACACAAACTATAGACAACTCAATTAGTACACAGTTGCCTGATTTGATTGGTGCAAGCAAATTTATATTTTGTGTAGGTCATAGATCTTCATACATTCTAAATATGTTGTATTCCCACATATATTATAATTTTGTATACACACACATCATCTCACACTTAATAAATTAATTTTGTTAGTTTGACTCATGTAAAATTCAAATTTTAAGATGTTTTTAGATTCTATCTGAAAAAGAAAATTGACAACATGATATACCAGGCCGTCCTCGATAATTCAGAAGCTTCGTAATAATTTTGACAACTTTCATTTAAAAAGTATTAAAAAAAATCCAACACAACTTAGAGTGACAAACATCCATTTTTTGTAGTTAAATATACCAGCAATGATTTAAACATTATATTTACCTACAGATAAATAAACATTTACCTATAGACAATGTATAATTGACAAAATTGTTGAATTTTAAACTTTTACCTATAGAAAAATGACATTTAGTGATAGATTTTGCTCGTAGATATAAAAAAAAAAAAAAAAACTTCCTTTTTTAAGGGCCCTGATGTACTTGCACAAGGTCGGCCCTGATCTGATATCAGATCACTACTTTAATTAGGCTTCATATGTTTAGTCTAATTGTGAGAGGAATATTGAAAGTTCTATATTAAATCTCGTAAAAAAAAACTTATTTATATATGAAAGGACATATATTTTACCTTACAAGCTCTTGTAAGTTTGATTATAAAGACTTGGTTAAAATTATTAACATATATTTAATCTAAATCTTGTTTTTTCTGAAATAATATATAATAAGATACAAGAATTACTCCAACCATTTGATGAGAGGATAAAGAAAATGTCATTGTAAGCTTAACTCAATTGGTAAGGATAATACATAATATCTGTAAGGTACGAGGTTCATATCCCGATCACCATAAAAAAAAAAAAAAAGCCCTAAAAGGGAAAAACAAAAAACTACTTGTTGGTATGACAATTCACTGGTGAGTAACGGTCTCAAATTGATAGAAGTTGAGAAATATATACGTTAAAACATATATATATATATATATATATATAGGATGTATATTATGAGAATGATCATCAACTATTAGATCAAAAATAAATGGTTGAGATTAAAAAAAAGTCACATATATATACCGGCTTCTCACTAATGGTGCGCCCCTCAACCTTGGTGTGCCTTTGATTTATGATGATCTTCTTTGGAGGAAGGACGTCGCGCTTAAGGTCTTGATTTTTGCTTGGAGGCTATTTCGAACTAGGTTGCCTACTAAGGTTAATTTATTTCGTTGGCCGGTATAATTCAACATGAGGATCAACTGTGTGTCAGTGGGTGTGGTGAGCAGGAGAATAATGATCATTTAATCTTAAATTGCGGTGTTTTTGCGCAGCTTTGGCAATTGGTTTGGAATTGGTTACATGTTTATACAACTTTGCCGTCAAACATAGAGGATCACTTCCTTCAGTTTGGCTCGGCTTCTGGTCATGCAAGATCGCGGTGCTATTCAATGTTTATGATTTGGTTTGCGACTTCTTGGATTATCTGGAAGGAAATAAACAACAGAATTTTTCGGGGCCAAGAGAACACAACTCTTAAGCTTTTGGAAAATATAAAACTTCTTTCCTTTTGGTGGCGTAAAGCAAATTGTGTTTATTTCCCTTATCAGTTTTATGATTGGTGTCAAAACCTTTTATTATGTTTAGGTGGTACTTAATTAGTTTTATTATTTTGTTTGAACTCTTGTTGTATCTTTGGTATGTCCTTTCAGGCACTCCTTGTGCTGGTGGGATAGTCTTTTGGTGTTAATATATTCAATTTTGGTTTTTTTTTTTTTAAAAAAAGTCACATATATACATCTCTTTATTATATAAATCATAAAATCATTTACCTTTTCATCTTCTTCGACCCAAAAATTCATATGCATAACTCTAAAACCCCAAATAAAACATAATATGCATTATGAAATTAGTCATGTCTTTGGCTAGCTAAATATTTTCTTAATAATCTCATTGCTTTATAATGTTCTATTCATGTATACTAGAAATCTATGATTCCTTCAAACAGTAAAGTTCAATAACACATGTTGACTAAAATAATAATTGTGATGAACAATATATTTTGGCTGCTCCACTCCACTCTAGCAATATGATCCATGCATGTGTGGCATGACTGCTACTGCCACAGTGTCAGCAGGACGATGGATGCTATGCTTTGATGATTCATTTGCCAAAAGATCTTTGTTACTCCTCTGTCTCAGGATTTTCATGTCTTATTAAATAGTTTAGCCTACATCACATGCCACTTAACAATCATGCTGTCTCCACCTAGTTGGATAAGAATTTCAATTTTATGTGTGTTTGAGTAATATTTTTTTTATCAAATTAGCACTTCCATAAAAAATTATAAGAGTTGGATAATTTGTTCTTTAAATTTGCAAAATAGTAATTTGGTCTTTAAAATTAAAGATTGTAAGTCAATTTAGTTATATTTCGAAATTTAGCGTCACAATCTTAAAGGTTCTATGTTTTCTTATGTAGCTTAAGATTATTCAAGACAATATAGATTTTTGATTGGTTTTTTTTGTCAGGTAGCCTAGTGGCTGGAGCTCACACATTTTAAATATGGAGAAGTGGAGTGTCTGGGGTTCGAACTCTGACCCCTGCATATAATATGCATTTGTCCCTACCAACTGAGATAAGTTCACAGGGACGATTTTTTATTGGTTTTAATACATGTTTTTACATAAATCATTTAAAAAAAATGTTAACGATCGGTGCCCTGAGACACTCTTTAAGGACTTTAGACAGTAAGTTTTTATGAAAACTTATGCATTTAATGCATCGAAAATAGAAATATTAAACTTTTTCAATGAATAGTTTTTTAATTAGAAATCCTTAAAAAACATGCTAATGATACTTGTTACGAAGACTCATAATTTAATGGTGAAACTAAAACTACCGACGTTCTCTAATTTAAGGAATTAGAAAATTTCAGTGTATTTTTTTATATAAATGAATTTGTTGATGAACAAAATAAATTAATTTACTAAATATGTTACTATTGCCACTTATCTATATGAAGACTTTTTTTTTTTAAGGATATATTAAGACCTTTGCTGCCTTGTAATGCACACACAAGACAAACATGTTGGGGCTTCTCTTTTGCAGTTCTTCATAATATCACATGCATATAATTAAGAGAGATAAATCATTAGGGTTTTTTTCTTTACCATTATTTTCAAGTGAAAAATTATTTAAAGTAAACTATTGTCTAACATGCACAAACAAAATATTCTTACATCATGTATAAATATCATTTTCATCATTGACTCAATAAATCATATCATATCTTATTTAATGTGAATTTTTTTAAAAGAATTTAATGAGAAATTTATTAATCTAATATTGAAAACTAACTTGTGCATAATTCAAAACTTTGTCTCACTAATGCATCACATAGAATTAATCTTAAAGTAAAGCATAATTGGTAATAGAGTACCAATAATTAAAGTAACAAAATGAATATAGCTGTTTGATATTTATGATATAAAGATATATAACAAACTTGTTATATTTTTCTTTGACATTAAATTTGTAATATTGCTGATGATACAATTAACTACTACCGACTCTTCTTAGGCACATAATACAGACCTTTTCATTTTGATTAAATTTTCTCTATGCATAAGAACAAGTTATTGTTAAACCTGTAATCACTTATTTAATTTTTTTGAAATTCTTATCGCTCAGAACAATCATGTGTGATAGTATAAATTTTATTTATGTTTTCTGATGATTACTGAAGAGTTTGTCTTCTATGTAATTACGTATGATTTTAGAGATTATTATTTGTAGTTGAGCTTAGAATATTAAATTCAACTCTTATATTTAGAAGTTCTTGAATTTTATGCACTCATTTGCATTTTTTTTTTCTTCATTTTTTAATCACATTATTCACTTTTTTTTATGATGTCATTGAAGTATACACATGTTCACCAAATATTTTTCTATTAGATTCATAAGAAAAATAATGATTGAAGGGTATCGTTATTCTTTGACTAGTTCTTCCACTATTCTACCTACCACTTCTGACAAATAACAAGAACCAATGGTTTATAACATTTATCCGGTTTTCTTTAACAAATAGTCCTTCGATCTGTTGAACAATAACTAAAACAGGAAGATAAACTGCAAATTCTGTGAACATAATAAAGTTATAGAAAGATGATTGTGAAGAATTATTTTAAAGTCTAAAAAGTACATGGAGGTTTAATATGAATTATAAGATGAGACCATTTTAAAGTCTATACTTCCATTTTAGTAAAATTATTAAATTTTGGTTTGGAAATTATTTTTCATACATTTAATAAATTAGTGCAATAGATTTTATTTAATACAATTTTTTTAATCGATGATAAAATCATTTGATTTAATCCTTTTTGAAATAATATTAATTTTAGAAAAGTTTTTATTAGTTTTAGTTTTAAAAATAGAAAAATGAGACATTGTATCCAAAAGCTTAACACCCTCAAATTAAGGTTCAATTTTATACAAGCCCAAGTGAGTAGTATCAAGAATTCTGCTCTTTATCCAACAGACGCTAAAAAAACAAAAATTAGTGAGGGATATTTAGTGAGGGAAAACGTGAAATTCCTCTCTAATTCCGTCACTAAATTTTGCGACCAAGGAATTTGTGAGGAATTTCATTTTTTCCGTCACTAATTTCCCTCGCTAATTTTGCTTTTTCTAGTAGTGAGATTTTGCTTCCCAACTAAAAAGATGAAAATACCCCTACGCATGTTAGCTCACGCTAGTGTTAATTTCAGCGCAAGTTAACTCACGTTGTCATTTACACTAGCGTGAGTTAACTCACGTTTATAGCAGACAGCAGTAGCTGCATTAAATGCAGTGCAGAACAAAATTTTGAAAAGTCATAAATGACCCATAATCACGACACATTCATAACTTAACCGAATTACGCAAGTTTAACAACGTTATCAAATAATACGACATAATCGATCGAAATTACACAAAATCATCGTTTTTCTCACAATCACATAATCATCCATAAACGATTCAAACGGTCCAAATTACACAAGTTCACCGGTAATGACCCGTAATCACACTTAATGATACGTAAACGATTCAAATTACACCAATTTATCCATAAATTTCAAAAATTACATAATTTCACATAAACGGTCAAAATTATCCAAATTCATCGTTAAATTACATAAACACAAATTCATTAAAATTCAACAATACAGACAGAAATTCGGAAAATATTACACCATTACACTTAAATAAATATTACACTTCAACGGATCGGACAAAAAGATACAAAGTGTTATTCTCAACCATTAACCTAAACATGTAATCAACGTCGCTATCATCTTTGAGAAGTTGTGGATAATACACGGTTTTTCAGAAGTCTTCTTCCTTATCCTCCCCCAAGTCCAGGCCTGACACATTTACTATTACATCACATGTTCTTTGATTTGAACCAATATGGATAAAGAAGTCGTCAAGTTTTGCCTTCAACTCGTCCAACTTGTCGGTGGGGTTTACAAAGAACATAACCCTCTTTTCACATCTACATAACGAACATCAAGTTTAACTCGATCTTGTGCATCTTCAGACATGATTCACTTCACAAAATATAATGAAAAACAAATATGAGAGAAATGAGATAAAATAAATAGTTGAATAATTAGAGACCAAAAAATGCAAGCAATAATTGGCGTGACATAACGGGCCACAAAAAAAAAAAACTTCATATATGTATATAATATATATAATATTAGTTACATATTGGCCATAAATATCCAAATTACACAACCGGCCACCAAAAAATATGCCGGGGTGTAATACCACTAAAAAATAGGACGAACACCGACCGACCAAAAAATGTCATAACCTATCTAACTAGACTAGTGATAGTGCATAATCTTCGTCTTCATCCATGACTTCGAAATCTTGCTTTGGTTTTTCCGGAGTTGAAGTTTCACAAGTAATAGGATTATGCTCATTTGTTGGTTTCTTTGGCGGCTTCGGCTCCTTAGACATGATCCCGTTGAAGGCGGCTTGTCTATCCATAAACTCAAAATGTCATTACTCCGCCTCACCAATCTTGTTGTTCATCCACTCCTTACAAGGAGATGGTAACATACAATCTTCTTTCAACAAAACATGAAGAAAGTGGTCGGGAATTAAGCAAAGACACATTATGTTGGAATGTGGCTTAAGTGGTGGAGCACTTCGGATTGGG
>Ga0315913_1009963_pt1 | contig 11046 bp, 6 predicted proteins | sample MpolsnodulesMG_FD_207736 | JGI IMG/M metagenome (GOLD analysis project Ga0315913, IMG submission 207736) | Medicago polymorpha root nodule microbial communities from Los Angeles, California, United States - small nodules | ecosystem: Host-associated > Plants > Roots > Nodule | place: USA... | reverse complement strand
ATTTTTTTGTTATATTGTTGGTTTCATGAAAGAAACAATCATGGTTAGTTTGATTTGTTATAATTTGAAAGCGAAAAACATTTATATTTTTACTTTTAATCAAAATTAAAATTTGATAAAAAAAAAAGGTTAATTAAGTAAATGGTCCCTATAAATATTCAGAATTTTTGTTTTTAGTCCCTACAAAATAAAATCACACTTTTTAGTCCCTGTGATATTTTCTTTTAGCATTTTAGGGACCGAAAATGCTGGCATAATTTTTTTTACAAAAACTAAAAATGTTGATGAAAATTTTTACAGGGACTAAAATGCTGACGAAAACTTTTACAGGGATTAAAAAGTTTGATTTTATTTTGTAAGGAATAAAAATGAAATTCTGAATATTTATAGAGACTATTTACTTAATTAACCCAAAAAAACCGTTCATTATTTTAAAACGTTAATGTAATAAAAAGAGTAGAAAGACGGGCACGTAAGTGTCCGTCTTTTCGTTAGTTTGATAGTGTAAGTTTGACGTTCCAGTTATTACCATATAAGCAAATTTACACATTTAAAAACAACATTTTAAGCAGGTTATGAACAAAAGCCGACATAAAAATAAGTCATAGAAAGTCAGTTGTTTGTATGCAACCAAGTTAAAATTTGACACAATATCATTTTTTTTTTTTACAAAAACAATACGATATTCATTCATTCAAATCGATAGAGTAAATCAGATACAAACATCGTTAAAAACGTAAGGGGTGAATCTGCGAACAAACTCACAACACCCAAGTTAATAGCATACAACGACAAAATGCCTACAAATAATATGATAAAACCTAAGTCACCGAAATACCCATGCTTCCGGATCTGCAACGTTGACGCCCAAATCATCGGTTGAATTTGTAATTGACTGAAGTCGATCTTTCAATAAGAACTAAACGAAAACCGCGACAAAACGCGAAATCAAACGCCGCACAAGACGACGAACAACACAACCCGCACTTAGACGACGAAATCACAAAAAACTACAAAAGAAAAAACTAGATATATGTGAAAACCACTTATTTAGATTGAAAGAAAAGGGAAAAAAGATGTAAAGGGGTGATTTTAGGTCAAAAGTGACTTAAAACCACCCCTCCTCGATGAACAAAGGGGAAAGAAAGTTTAAAGAGAAGTTGGAGTTTCTCTCACTAGAAAACTAGTATAATTGAGTGTTGTTTATTAACACAATATCATCTTGATAATGTATATGTTGAGTTCGTTAAGCATTTCACTCGATTTAAAATATATTTTAGGTCGGTTGAAAATTCGTCTTAAAACGTTTAACGACAATTGTCTCTTAAAGGAAATTCAAAGTAATTCAATGTTAGTAAATAGTGAATAAGTCTCAGATCTCTCTCTCTCTCACTCAGAGTAGTTTAGTGGATGGATAAAAATTCAAGTGATGTGTCAGAGTTTAAACTTCGATCCCTATATATATTATGCAATATCCTTACCAACGAGATTAAATTTCATATATAACCAGCAGAAGAGTTAAGATGTGCGCCAATATAATTTATTTAAAAAGAAGAAGAAGAAGAACTGGGATGATATATAATGGTTAGTATATCAATGCTTAATATTGATAATTTTGTAAAATTGTTGCTATCTTTCTTTCATTTTTAACATTTCTTAATTCTTTTGTAACAAACGATCGTTATTGTAAGATTGAGTAGATTAAAACACATTCATATCATTATTATTTTTCAAAAACAAGAGGTCAACTTGAATTTGATTGTCTACAATTACAACAAGACGCTCTAACATATTTAAGCCGTTCAATTTTAAACTGACGATCGAGATTGTTTCACTGCATGAAATTGAATTTAAAATATAAATGATTTGATTTCAAATTAACGCTTGAGATGGACTACAACGTCAAACTGCCTAAACTCCCTACCATAGAAAATCCAGGTCCAATGATATCCACTCCCTAAATTGAGACATGATACATTAATTGTAGGCAATAATAATACAAGTATGTGATACTACTATTGTTGTGTGTGATGTGAGATATGATGGATCAGATTCTCATGTTATACAAGAGAACTAATGACACCAAAATTCTTATATAGTACCCTTCACTCACTTTTGGCCATTTGTTTTCCAACAAACAAAGAAGATAAAAGCTCCTTTCGATTCTTTCTGCTTTTCTTTTGGTTGGCACAAGAAACACGTTTGCATATTCTACTCTCTTGTCTCTCTCACCCTTCATTATATTTATCAGTATTCACATATCATAACATAACCAATTCAAGCAACAAAATCATAAAAATACTTTTCCCTATTATGGAAATTCATAAGCAACAAAAACCCATCAAATTTAGTAGTAGGTTCAAACGTATTTGTGTCTTCTGTGGAACCAGCCCTGGCAAAAATCCCATCTACCAACATGCTGCTATTCAACTCGCTGAACAACTGGTATAAATAAATATATAGTACCCTCTCAATACTTTCCACTTTTCTCAATTATTCTTCATATAAACCAGGTTTCTTCTCTCCAATATCCATATTATTATACTTATCAAATTACTAAAAGTCAAACCAAAAATTTTGGTCTCACAATGTTTGCTTCAAACTTTCTATACATACCAAAATTAGAGTGTGCTTTGGTGGTTCTTATTATATTTCTATAGACGGTTTTTTAGTTTTAACTCTTTGATTCTTAGAAAAAGGGGTCATGACAATTAATTGTTTAGCCAAAACGTAAGTAAAGCTTGACAAATAACTTTTAAGTCAAGATTTGAACTTGAATTTTTTCGAATGATTAAGTTTAATCATTTGGTACATGGAGTATGAAAGAATAGATGATAAATATAACCAAATATTACAATTGAAGTAACTTAAGATAAAAGTTTGAAACAATATATTTTATAAGCATGGGAGTTGAATGAATTAATACAGGTGGAGAGGAATATTGACTTGGTATATGGAGGAGGAAACATCGGTTTGATGGGTTTAATATCACAAGTTGTGTTTGATGGAGGACGCCAAGTCATAGGGTAACTCATCCACCCCCAAACTGCTCTATGCTTATTTCTTTCTTTGTGATGTTGATCAATTTTCTTACTGTTGTAGGGTCGTCCCTAAGACTCTTATGCCAACAAGAGAGGTATTTTCTTCTATTTTATTGTTTTAACCAAAAAAAAATTATGGTTATGTTTTTATGAGTATGAATGGAACTCAATATCTCGAGATTTACAACATTCACACACTTTATACACCAACCAGTTGCGTTAAACCTTGATGGTACTCAATATCTTGTGTTACATAATAATAGTATATACTAATATTACGAGGAGTCAGATAACAGGAGAGAGTGTAGGCGAAGTTCGAGCTGTATCGAACATGCACCAACGCAAGGCCGAAATGGCTCGACAAGCCAATGCTTTTATTGCCTTGCCAGGTTACTTCTTTCTCTTCATAACTCTAACATGGTAACTCAAGAAAATAATAATATCAATAATATACAATGATGGAATCACTTTAATAAAAAAAAGTTAATCTTTGGTCACAAATGCGACTTTGAATCAAATATATAATAAACATATAAATTGGTTTGGCTTTAGTCTTTTATGCAAAGTTACAAACTTAAAACGTACGTCTTATCTCATTGCAGTTTTTATAACAATAATATTCCTATTCTAATAGGTGGATATGACACCCTAGAAGAACTATTGGAAGTGATCACCTGGACTCAACTAGGAATTCATGATAAACCTGTAAGCATACAATATAAGTGTAATGCAATGTTTAAAAAGTATCTTAAAGTAACATTTGACATGTTGGGGAATATATACAAACTCGCAATACTCATGTTCTCTACGCTATGCGTGTGTGAGTTTCGCCACTAGATTCTTTAATATTAAAAAATCTTAATAAATGGAAAAATGGATTGATTGCATTGCAGGTGGGTTTGTTGAATGTGGAAGGTTACTATAACTCGTTGTTGTCATTCATGGACAATGCTGTAGATGAAGGCTTCATAACACAGGCTGCTCGTCATATTATTGTGTCTGCACAAACTGCTCAAGACCTCATGTGCAAGCTTGAGGTACACATGATACAATACAGCTCAATTTTCAAATTTCCATCTCACTTGCTCTAGCTAATATTTAGTATTTAATTTGTCTAGTATATGTTTTTGATTAACCATTTTAAAAAGAAAGTTTTTTAGTATTACCATTTCATTCAAATAGTAAACAACATCTTCTAACTCACATACAAATACACGTGTTTATAATACATTCAAATTATAAGATAAATTAATCAAGTGATTATACGCATGTGATAATATTACCAGGAATACGTCCCCAAGCACTGTGGTGTGGCCTCGAAGCAAAGTTGGGAGATTGACCATCAGTTCAATAACAACAGTTAGCACTGTGAAATTAGATATTTCTCTATTTGACCAAGACGAGTCTACATATATATCGATCTTTCTTTTCGTTTTATAGATAGATCTTAGTGCTTACCTGGTGCATGGACCAATCAAACACCCTTGAGGTCTACTTTCTTGCGTGTTTATCAAATTTCGACTTCAATGTTGGAATTGCATTAATTGTAATTTTCTTTACACCAAAATTATATAATCTTACCAGTTGGAAGCATTTTCTATGACATTACAGCGCAAACTTCCTGTTGAATCTCCAACATGAGTAAAGAACTTTTGGGTGTCAATGTTCTTTTCTGCAGCTTTGGGTTTAACCAAGGACAAAATATTTGACTTAGGTGTCAAGTCATCTAGAACAAGTCTGGCATTCTCCATCTTCGAGTACTCTGCGACCTTCTTGATAATAATATCAGCTGCCTTGTCACGGTTGAATTGGAAATCAGCTGTTGAAATAGACGGAAATGCCAGAGTCAGAATATCATCAAGAGAAACTTGATTGTGACAGAAAGCAGCAGATTTATCAGCCTGAAAGTATCATGTGTTGATGGAATGTTTTCCATATCTTTGCAGAGGGAATCATTTTTCCTGTGGACCAACAAGTACTGATTTCAGTACCGGTAGATGTATCAAGTGATGTTCGAAGGGACTGTTACAGGTGCCTCGTGAAACTAACAGGAACCGGGTATGTGAAGTTTCAGTGAATAACCCTTACTTTCATTCCCTTCATAGTACAAATTATCCTCAATCCAAACACACCTAAAGTTCTCAAGCAAACTATAACTAGAACACTCATCAATTGCTTAGGATCTTTCAAATATAGGTGTGTATGATGAAAATATCCAAGATCAAGATGAAGATCAAAATGCATAACTCATAAGTATTACACACATCCTTGAAACATTATTATTTATTGATAGATAATGAACCATGATATTGATTCAAGTGTGTATGGTTATAACCTTTGGCAAAAAGATACTTAATGAACCATAACATTGATTCAAGTGTATATGATAATAACCTTTGGCAAATGGGTGCTTAATGAATCATAGCATTGGTTTAAGTCAAAGGGATACTTTCTCTCATGTGAATTAAGGGTCATATAATGCACTATAAATGCTTGGCCTTTGGGCATTAATTTGGACACACAACAAGAAAACATAAACCATAATTTTGTTGCATTAACAACATAATCCTCCATCATTCTCTTACTCTAAATCATCCATCAATTCTCTAATGCATGAGTGAATTGCTGGAACCATAAATCTGTAAAATACTGTTAGGAGATACGCTTGGTGTGGTTGTGCAATACACGTCAAGGAACTCATAGTATCCTGAAGGGGATTCGCCGATCATTCCTTATTGCATCCAATATACAGTTATTGGTGGGGGCGAATCGAACCTAAAGGTTAGTGTGGCAACCCAATGCGCTTTGAGTTTTACATGCATAATCATTAAACTTTTCAGGTTTCAAGTGCAACAACATCTTCCCAACAATCAAAATATACAAAAATCTTTGGAATTTATGTGCACACTTCATCATGCTCATCTTCATCATCTTCTTGGTCAAGTTATTGCAGCAGACCCCCAACACAAGTTCCAACAATCTTTAGGTTCAATTTATGATTCATTTTTGTTTAATTAAGTTGCTGCAATTTTGAAAGAGATTATTAGTCAAAGATGATCGATGATAATGTTTTGCTGTGGTGAAAGGTACACAATCAATTTATATGAATTTATGATATGTTTGGTGTTCTAAATTTATGCGTGGTATTTCATTAAATTTGATTTGTGTTAGATTTAACATGTGGGGTTAAATTTATATATGCATTATTTAAAATTAAATTATACAAGTATGAGAATGTTGAATAAGTATAAGTGTTTTGTTTATGATGCATGCGTACACACTATAATATTCTAACATGAAAAATATATCTATAGTTACTATTAGTAATATATGTGAAACAATATTTCTTTATTGCATATATGTGTGTCTATTTGTTGTTTATCGAAATAAAAGCCTAATATATGCAATAATATGTGCAAGAAAAACTATATTGCATATATTAGTTAATTTTGCATATGTTATCAATATAAAAATTGTTTTTACAAGTGTACTCTATGCTTTAATGTGATCGTAAGAGTTGTTACGCCCAGGCTTTGTCCTCTGTTGGCGACCCTTCATATTTGGATTTGAAACATATACTTCAACTTATGAATCATTGCGATGTTTAGCCTAAAATATGAATGTTACTCGCTAGTATATTTACTGTTCACAGTTAAAAAGTTTTGGGAAACAATAAACTAATTTAAATAAATATACTATATCTGCATATTTGACTAATGTTATAGTAGTAGCATATATGACTTGTGAAGAAATATCAAATGAATGCTTTAATGATGTTATTATTTGGTGAAAGAAATTATTATCGGTAATATTGTGCTGATATTCTATGTGCATGATAATATGAAATTGTTGATTTCTTGTCTATCTTGATATTAAAAATAGTTTGGGTATGTTTTAAATTATTTTAAGTTGATAAATGTTCATGGAGGAAAATTATAGAGAATATTAATGATTTTGGTTCATTGTTTATTTTTCTATGTGACAGATTATTGAAATTTAGTATTGAACATATTTAAACATGAAACTTGAATTTAACACAATGAATTTATGATATATGTATTAATTATAAGATAACTAAGATCAAAATGTCTGTGTTATATTTAGTTTTATGTGGAGTATATGACTTACATGTTTAATCCCATCTTAAGAAGTTTGGTTATGACATTCTTTTATGATCAAGTTTTATTTTGCTATGTATATGTTTAAATGCATTGAATGTATGATATATCTTGGCCAGACAAGTAACTCACAAGGTAACTCAAATGTTTAATCCCATTCTTGTTGTCTAGACATAACAGTGACACATAAGTAACTCAAATTTGCCAACCAAAGTGCCTTTCCAATTTTCCTTTCAAAGTGAACCTAATTGATTCACCCAAAAAATAAATTGAACCTGGAAAAGTTATGTTCAAACAGAACAAGATGTAAACCAATTGGGGTATCAAATTAAAGTGGGAAAAATTGAATCAAATTAGGGTATAAATGAGGACACAAATGTGAGAATCGTTGTGTGGATTAAGCTAATAAAACGTGAGAACCGAAGAAACGAAAGGAAGAAGAGGATTATGACATTTGTGTGAGAGAAAGAATCGTATCTTGTGTTTGTGTGACAAAAGATGTCACGTGAGTCACTCAAAGTGAGAATTTAATAACAGCCATCTATTTAATCCAATGGCCACCACTATTTCATGCTCTCATTTAAAATGTCCTCGTAAAATAAAATAAAATAAAATTGATGATAAAACGATAACGCCGCAGATGAGAGGTGGAAGTACCAAACCAGAACGACGAAGAAGAAACTCAACTTCGCCATTGAAGGATCGAACCAAAACAACTTCAACAAACTTATCATCTTCTTCATCCAAACGAAGCTCCTCACCCTCTGCTACCACTCTCCTCGATGATGACCCAACCACTGTTCTCTTTGATGAATACACTAACCCTAACCCTAACCCTCGAAGTTTCCCACACAGTGTTAAACAGAAATGCTGGGAAAAAGCTGATAAAATTAAAGGAAGGGACCCAGATCGATGGCGTAGGGACCCACTTGGGAACCTTATCTTTCGGAAGCTTGTAGGTTGTCCTGGTTGTTTGTGTCACGACTATGATCACATTCTTCCTTACTCTAAGGTTTTTATTTTATCTCTTTACACGTTTTGCAACTTTCTTTTTTATATAAATTCTTCAAATTCAATCTATGTTGTTATAGTATTCTTAAAATTAAAAATATATTCATCATAAGCATTAATCTATCACATTCTCTAAAAAATGCTCTTTGAAAAAATGTGAAAGATTGATTTCTCTATTTCTCTCCCTACATTTTCCACCCCCTCCAAAGCCTAAGAGATAATCATGACATCGTTGAGTTGCCAATTGGTTTCCTTTTTTACTTCTTATTCATCTGGGTGTTTTGTGAAATTCAGGGAGGCCAGAGCACGTTGGAAAACTGTCAAGTATTACAGGTAAGGTTCCCCTGATTTTCTTCATTTCTCTGCTTCTGTGTAGAAAAAGAACCCAACAGGGGGGATTGTATGTGCTTTTGCCGGGTGCCTTTTTTTTTAAATTCCTCTACATGTGATTCTTTAAATCCAAGCATACTCCAACTAAGCCTTACCTTGGTATACTAGAAAGATACTCGTTAATTTGATATTAGAAGTAATTTTTGCACAAAGGAAGTATACAATCATTCCCACGATAATGGTTATATTCATCTTTTCTTAATATCTATATTATTGACTATCTATTTATAGTTCCAAATGAAAGTATCTATTATAAAAAACTACTGTTTAAGTTTTTAGCTTTCTGTCATAGGATTTTCATTACCATATTTCTAGACAGAGAACTAATCAGTACTTGGATGTAATAAAAATTTACTGGAGCTATATAGAAGTAGGGCGAAACATGTTTGTTGGTATGTCCATCAAAATGCAGATATGGTGAGGTTGGATTAGTATAGGTAACATATATACTAATCCATTCTGCTGGTTCCCAGAAAAGTGAAACCTTTGATATTGGATACAAGCTGGTGACGTTATAGGGTTAGGTATAGAGGGAGGAAAAGGAATACTAAGATCAATAACATTTTATTGATACGATGTGAATGATATGTTAGATATTACTACAAAAGACAAAGTACCAATCCTCATATATGCTAATATACTAGACTCCTAATCCTAACTAAATTAAGAATATTGAAGATAATTCTAAAAGATGATTAAAATTAATGCTCTAACATTTTTTCATGATAGAGTAATAATGTGATGTGATATTTTTGTAGATCATGTGGATAACTCAAGTCATTGGACACCACTCTGATTTTTTTATCACACTATTATGTGGCTTTCAAATTTTCTATGGATGAGTTTTCCAATTATTAATATTACTGTCATTAGATGCTGGAATGGTTTCCTTTCCTTCTTCTAGTTGACTTGTCATTCATGTAGTTATGTTTTGCAAATAAAGTTCACTCCTACTTCCAGCATGGTTTAGATGCAAGTGACAACATTATGTTACCAGCTCTAACTTGTTTTTCCAACCATAAATCATCATGTCACTAAATCTGTTTCTGTATTTGATTCTCTTTTCATTCATTTGATAAAAGTTCTATCCATAATTTTTCAGGCAACAGTTAATCGATCAAAGGGTAATCGAACGGATATCTCCAAATCTGATCTTATTCAGAAGAGTTCTTATTGCAGGGTTTCAGGTATGACTGTAATGATCAAATTTAGCTGTAGTAACTGAAAACATACTGATGGAAATACTGGATGAATTACAGATCGTGATATGGATCTTCTGGAATTGTCTGCTTTTGGCAATGTTCGACGTGGACAAGATACCGGAGGTTGTAGAATTCAATAAAGAGAATGATCATTTCATACATATTAATTTATTGTGCGGTTGATTTCCATATGGGGTTTTAATGAGGGCATTTTTTGGAGCTCCATCTGTGCGACTGCAAAGAAAACAAAGGCGTTTTTATCTCTAAAGTTAATGTATTTGTTAGTAGTAGGCCTCTTATCACCAGGACTTGTTGGAAGTTATGTAATATTAGTAGGCAGTATATTTAATTTTTCTTAAATGTTGTGCGCATTCACTGCTATGTAACTGTTGTAGGAAGCCATAAACTGTTGTTGGTAGTTTTTTTTTGGTTACTTATTTATGGTAGATTGGTGGCTTCGCCCGGGTAACTGTTGTTGGTAGTTAGAATAATGCATATAGTCTGAAAGGGAAAATGGAGGGTCTTTTGTTGTTTTATGTTTGTCTAGTTGGGAGAGACTAGGCTCTCTAATTCCTAGAAGTTGGGTTATTGTATTTCTTCTTGTTCTTGTAACCAACTCCGCAGACTGTTATTCTCAGTGTTGTTACAAGTTATATTCAACAAATATTATCCCTCACTTATTCGTAAGTTCTAGATCTATTTCTAGTATTCAAGGCAGAGTTTGGGTACTTTTCATTCTTCATATCTTTCACAGTTCGCACCATGTTTGAGGTGTGATGTAATGATGTGGAGTCTATTTAGTCATTTTTTCTTTGATGCCCGGTTGAGAGGATTGATGACTTATTAAGAATCAACATTGAGTATAAACTCTAACCCGTGCGATGCACGGGTTTTTGTAGAGTTTCATATATAAAATATCAAATTGCCTCAATTAAGAGTGATTGACATGCACAATCTCAAAGAAGCAAATTAACAACATTTAGTTTGCATCAACAAAAATTAGTATGGAAATCAACAAAATTGAATATGGAGTAAAAGTCATTAGTTTGCCAAAACAAAGTAATGTTATAGTCTACTATAGTGATTTTTGTAAATAAAAAGTCAAAACAAAAACTTCATGTAATATAATATAGGAGAAATAAAGAGACCGACAAAATTATAGGAAAAAAATGAAGTTTCTAATGAAAAAATTATCATATGGATCAGTCAAATTATCTACAATTTTAAAGATGCAACTTTAATATCGTAACACGTAGTTAGTGTACACAAAAAAAAAAAATAATA
>Ga0315913_1009958_pt1 | contig 11050 bp, 9 predicted proteins | sample MpolsnodulesMG_FD_207736 | JGI IMG/M metagenome (GOLD analysis project Ga0315913, IMG submission 207736) | Medicago polymorpha root nodule microbial communities from Los Angeles, California, United States - small nodules | ecosystem: Host-associated > Plants > Roots > Nodule | place: USA... | reverse complement strand
TATGCCTCAACAAGTCCAAAGTTTGATTATGCATGATGCCTATCGAAATATATTTGTTGGGAAAATTTAACTCCTTAAAGGTTTTATCTAATATGGATATGATCCAACAATGAACCCTCCTAGTTCTTTATTTGTTAATCCTTTAATTTAAAAGGAAAAGGGGTGCTAGTAATCTGGAGTTCGACGGGTAGGTAAGGTTATATTCTTTCTCTCTGAGACACCATTCTGCTGAGGAGTGTATGCTGTTGTGAGATGACTTTTTATACCATGCAAACTACACAATTCATTGAACATATTATATGTGAATTCACCATCTCTATCAGTTCTAAGACACTGAATTTGACAACCTGATTCTTTTTCAACAAGAGCTTTGAACCTTTTGAAAACATCAAATGCACTTGACTTATCTTGCAAGAGATATCCATATTTTTATGCTGAAATCATCTGTAAAATTGATGAAGTGCTTGCTTCCTCCATTTGAGGTTGCATTGTTGGATCCACTAACATATGAATAAATGAGCTCTAATTTCTTGTGGCCCTCCAAGATGTCATTTTTGGAATAACATCTCTATGTTGTTTTTCCATTAAACAATTTGAGCACTTAATTTTCTTCTTCTTTAAATGTTGGTAACCATTTTACCATGTCTTTCTTCACAAGAGGGTTTAATCCTTTGAAACTGAGATATGCATATCTATAATGCCATAGATTGATATTTTCTTCCTTACCAACTTGCAGACACATAGATCCAATTACAGGTCCAAAGATTACATACATTCTATTAGAGGACATTTGAGTGCTCATCACTAATCCTCTTTCAGAATAAAAAATCTTGCAAGTATCTTTATGAAAAACATTTGTCAGATTTTTTGTTGAAGCTAACCAATACTTAATAGATTGTTTCTCAATCCTGGCAAATAATACACATCAGATTTGTATTTTACCTCATTTGCACAATTTCAGATTCCCTATATCCATCACAGGCATCTTAGAATTATCTATTAGCTTGATCGGTTCTAAAAATGCACCATTATATTCAAACAATTAGTCTTTATTTTCTATCATGTGATTGCTACAACTGTACAACATGAGTCAAGGAACCAAACTTCTTCTTTTGTAGTAGTACTCACCTTTTCTTGAGCCATAAGCAACAAATCTTCAGTGTCATCAAATTAAGCAAAATTTGTATTTGCATTTCCCCAATTGGGACATTCATTCTGATAATGCCCAAGTTTGTGGCACTTATAGCACTCAACAAGCTCTCTTGCTTAGCTTTCTCTTCCACGCCATCTGGCTCCAGCACATCCTCTTCCATGCCCAAAACCCCTTCTTGAATATGACATCTTCAAGGCTTGTTCATCATCATTTCCTTTATGAGAATTCATTCTTGATTCTTGCACAAGTAAGTTGCTTTGCAATTCATCAAAATAAAGAGTGGTAGATTCTTCTATAGAACACACCACATAGTTCAATATTGATGCCATGGATCTTAGAATCTTCTCATCAATCACTGTTTCTTCCTATCATTCACAGACTCTCATATCTTTCATAGCTAGAGCTTCAAATTCAGAACGTAAAGCTTGAAGTTGTGTGCATTTAACCTTTGTTGAACCTTGGCATTTTCTTTTAATGGAATCTGATATATCGTTAGAAGCATCGCACACAAGAATTGTTTCTAGAATTATTCTGTCAATTGATTGGAAAAGATAATTCTTTACCTTTGATCTTGCTATCTTCAGCAAATCTATGAAAAAACTTTCAATGATCATATAACTCATCAAACTTGGGTATTGCAAGTAGCATGAATGCTTATTGTTCCGCCATAGTTAAAGCTTCAAATTAGCTTGTGGAACACGCAGGTAGGACAAAAGAAGAATTAGGGTCTTGGTGAAGATTTATGAAAGAACTTGCAATGAAAAATTGTTGTGACTAACTTCCCTCCAAAATTTATGTTTTTTTGTAAAATTGAGATGTTTATGCTAAACATTATACATGACCTTTAACGGGGCTCGTGATACCAATTGTGAGGTGAAATGAATTCTTATTACTTAATAGTGTTGATGCAATGCCTTACATATATCAACATATTAGAATAGAAGTTCAACAAACTGGTTTACTTGTAAAACAAGTAACCTATAATAACTAACTTCTAACTAACTAACAATGATATATTCTAACAACAAACACTAACAAAAGATTCTCCTCAAAATATTCAATAATCTTTTTTATCAATTTCATTTATGTTATTAAAAAAATATTTCTTTATGTGTGTGTAACCGAACACTATTTCTTTGGTCCTTTGACCATATTAGAATTTCTCCTAATAAAATACCATTTCTACTTTTTTTAATAATTTTTTCTAACATACACATTTCAACACAGTGTCTTCTTTATAAAATAAAACTAATATAATTTAGTGAGATCGATATAAATTTAAATCAACAACAAAAAATGTTAGATTACTGATTACTAACACTCCTCAATATATCTAAATAAAAAATAAAAACACTCCTCAACATATATAGACTTGTATTTATAGCGAGACCATTTAGTATGGCCCGCCCAGCAACAATGAAATTCAGTCGGACATGTTACATAATTACACAATTACAATGCAGGTAGTGAGTCATCACCCATCATATGCCTATATCGATGATATACTATATCTATAGGCTTCCTACAAGCTGTATTTGTGTTTTGAATAAAGAAAAGTGGTACAATAATACTACAATGTACGTAATTATCTTTTTCTGCTACTATTCATTTATAGGACGAATCATCCAAGGAGGAAGAATTGCACCACCTCTTGTTTGTGCTGCTGCTTCTTCATTGCAATTCGCTTGTAGGGACCCTGATCTGCATCAACTCAGCAAAAATACTGTTTTATATTTTATATATGTTGCAAATTCAAATAGGAAACCGAATTATTAGGTACATAAAGTCAAATATAAATTCATGCAGATGCATATACACTATACACGGTCAGAGAGGTGGGAACCTTTGAATTCAATTATACATGAAAGAAAAGACACTAACCCTGTAGTATTCATGGATTCCAATGGTTGAGTTTCAATTGGAGTCACCTCCACACTATTTTGCAGCTCCTCTTGAGCAAGTTCCTTCTCTTTTTCCTTTATCTGCATGTTTTCACTCAAATCATTTTGTCATGTACTGTTAGATTATTCCAAATCCAAACACCACAGTCGGCATACTTGTTAAAAACATCATTACCTTCTTGGCGAGCAAGTTGTTATGTTCTTGAAGGGCCTTATCCTGCATGGTATAGAAGGAAAGTAGTTAAAAACTCAACCAAATAATAATGTATGACTATCTATAATTTAATGTTTGGTCAATATTAAAAACAATGTTCACATATTGTTGCATAAAAGTGGAGGAAAAATAGTTCTATCAATTTAATATATTCAACAGAATTTAGAAAACACAAACTATGATTAACCAATGTTCGTCCCTGATTCTTCTTCAAGAAAAATGTTCGTCCCCAAGTTTACTATATAATAAGTATGTTTGGTTCTGCTTTGACAACAATTGATTTTGAGTAAATTGATTCTTGGTAAAAGTGAGTTGTGTTTGAATACATTCATGTAAAAATGAGTTCAATATGAATTTGTGTGTTAGAATCAATTCTAGAATCAAAAGAAGTAGAACCGCTTTTAGTCCCCAAAGTTGATTACTCGATAAAATGTTTAACATAACTTTAGAGTTAGAATTGCTTCTAGCTCTTGAAAAACACTTCTACTCCATCTAAAGGTGAAACCAAACTCCCTCGTTTACAAACACAATCAATGGTCTCTAATTCTCTATTGTCGCCAAACCTTACACTTAGTGCAGTTGATAGATCTCAACCATTTGATAAAGATCGGATAGTTTCTTTTCCGACTTCATCAAATCGCGCTAATGAAATTATATTTTATAATTTAAAATACCAAGCTTAAATAAGATATTATTTATATTTATATTCAAGTTTCTCCAGTAGTGTAGGTTTTTATATGAAGATCAGACTTCACCAAATTTTAAAGCTTGTCTGATGAAGTCAAAATATGATCCGTCTCATCACTTTTCGATATTTAAGATCTCTTGACTGCATGCTTTTCCAAATTGATTGCAAAATCCCTAGAAACCATCTACCACATCTTGCACCTCTTTTCAAGGGAAAGAGAAAAAATAAACAAATACTGTTCCCTATCGTTTGTATACACATGCATGATTATCTCGATGAAAAATTTTAGGAGAAGAAATTACTCACCTTTTTCTGAAGTTCTGAAATAGATTCATACATAACTTGGTTCTGCGTGAGAACACCCAAATTAAGTGAGTATAACATCATTTTTTTTTAAATTCCAAAGAAAGAATATATTAATAAATGGCACAAGCTATGCCAGAAAAAAGTCATCACCAAAAGTATTATCTGGATAGCATAGTTTAACTTATTTTACCTTCCGTGATCTAATTTGTTTGAGAGAGGAATCAAGTTGTTGTTCCAAACTCTGAAGCTCTTTGAGACTTAAACCATCCAAGTCCTCTCCCATAAAATTCCTGCCATTGCACATTAATTTTATTACACAAGAAAACAAACTTATATATCTTTCTTGTAAAAATATTAATTAGTACCTTTGATTTCTCTGAAGTACTTCCATCCTAGCCTTGAGTTTTGCGTGCTCTAGAGCCCAATTTTCCTAACAATGCATGCATGCATGCAGATAATGATATTAGAATCCAGTTTCAATTAATCTAATGTAGCACTGTCTAAAGTTACAAACTGTACTTTATTGATCTTGTATTGAAGGCTTAAGCATTGAAGGCTTTTAGTCCCAAACATGTTGGGGCCAAGTTTTGAGGACTATATAAATTGATAGTTATACCAAGATACAATGCATCACTATTTTAGAATTTTTATTTTAGAATTTTTATTTTAGCTTTTGAATTTTTGAAAACTAATGTTTTCATCTATCATTTTTAGGTTTTTTCTTGCTCTAAATTGTCTTTTCCCACTGTCTAGAGGGTGACTTCCAATGGGAGATTGTGGCATGTTGGACAAAGTGGGGCATGATGAAGATATTGAAAAGTATGGTAGATAGGTCGAATATGATTCCATAATGGTGACGGTATAAATCCCCTACACAAATTTGAACTATCATTGTCCACAACAAAAACAAGAATTTAACTATCACTAGTAATCAATTAACAAGGAGAGCAAAGAGTTTGAATTTGGGAATTTATGAGAATCAATTATGCATTATGTTATGTAAATATAAGCAAATTTAGGTGTTACACGTATGGCGGCACCGTTGTATTGTCTCTTTGGTTAGAGGATTGTGCGTCTTGTGCGGGTTTACCTTAATAATATTCGCATATTAAAAAAATAACAAATGATCAAATACGTCATCGTTAGAGAATTGGAATCATATGTTCTTTTCCTCATCTTTTCAATTAAAATAAATAATTAAATATATTTTTTGTCCCATTAAAATTAGTAAATAGATTGACTCTTTTTTTTTTTTTTTGTTACAATTGATTGACTCATTTCATTGTTTTTAATTGTTAAAATATTTATTGTAAAAAGTCTAAAAACACTATATTTGTGTTAACATAGACTAAAAATGAATGAAATTTGTTTCCACCACGTAACATGAGTGGTTTAGCTATGATACCTTAAGGAATTTGAGAAAGAGATTCAGAAATCAAACTCGAGTATTAACATAACCTAGTAGAATTTGGAGTAAATCAACATTTTGGTCCTAATATTGAAAAGATCATCAATTTAGTCTCTAAGATTTTCGAAACATGAATTTAGATCTTTAAATTGAACAATGTCATTCAACTTAGTACTTTTTTCAAATTTAGCACCACAATTTTAAATGTTCGATGTTTGTCATGATAGAATTACAAGAGACCATTGAAGTTAATATGTTGACCTTTTATTGATTTTGATAGATGTTTATTACATAAAGATTTAGGTGGAAGGACGAGGTGTTTTTTAATTAATTTAAGAGGCTATAACTTGCTATTTCATTAACCCACTTAGATTGGTTTGGTGGTATTAGACTATTGGTTTTAGACCTTGCAGTGTGCTCCTCTTAAGATCAGGTTTGATTTTTCTCGGTGTCGATTTTGGTGGGCTAGTTAGGTTTCTAAAAAAGACTTGCTATTCATAAATTTTCTTGACAAAATTGCTTGACTCCCTTAAAATTTTGAGGGTTGAAATGGTCATTACTCTTAAAATTTGTATGGAGATTAAAATTAAGATATATAACAACAATGAACAAATATCTATTTATTTAGAACTAGGCTCTTGCTTTTAATTGGTTGTTAATATTTATACTTGGTATTCTATTTTTGGATTGAAAAGGAAATTGAAGGGTAACCAAAACAACCAAACCAATTAAGAAAACCAAGCTCAAGGTTCATTGAGATCAGGAGATGAAGACCTACATTTGGTGACTGCTCACTTGTAACAAGCTGCCTCTCCATATACGAACATCTCTCGTATCGCTCAAGAATTTTTTCCATACTGTTAACAACCAAAAAATAATAATCAGTGAGCATAGATTCTATATACTGATTACATGCATGCATCTTCAGGAAACCTAAAATCAGTGTCAAGTGATATACTTGAATTAACTAGGAAAATACATCAACCACACTTTTACTATATCTGTATTTGATCCTATACTGAAGTAAAGCTTTCATTGTCATGGGGTTTTGTCACTTTATGCAACATTTGTTCCTTGTTTATATGGTGTTCATTTGGAAGAATTTATTCGGTCCTTTCTTCCATAACCATGAACTAAGTTGTTGTTTATCCTAACCCTATCAACAATTTTGCAACATTATTCAGTTTTATTTAAAAGATTTTTTCACTTCTTTTCTCTCCAGCTGTAGAACGTGTAAAGAGATGGTACACGTGAGTTTCCTCCTAATTAACCAGCATGGCACACAAAACAATTCAGCATAACAGTGCATCCTCTAACTGGAATTAATTAATGTCTCAATAAGAATGAGTTTAGGGTTGTGATTATTGATGCCATGAAAAAGGTGTGAAAAATTAGAAAAGAATGAAAATTAAGAATAACGTTGGTATCTACGTGTGTTGATTTGATTGGAGTAATATTAATGAACAGCTACTTTAGCATAAATATTTGATGACATATTTGAGCCCTTTGAGTTGTTGCAGCATCCGTTTTCAGATAAAAAATGTTGAGAAGTTACTTCAACTGACAACTTCCACAGACTAAAATTAGCATGTCAATACTCTATCTGCTGCTGACACACTCGGTCAAGTTTAAAAAACTGCTCAGCCTTTTTCTTTTTTATTCTGTTAATAATAATAATAATAATACATGTCAATTGTTAACTAAATTAATTAATCAAATTTCTTTAAGAATATCTATATGTTTTAAAGATTTCAAGGTGGAGAGATCTAGTTTTTTTTTCTTTTCTTTCTTAAACACAATATAGGAGGAAGAGGAATCTAGTGGACAATTGGGAATTACACATTACCATCAATCAACCACGTCACCAACCAGCCAGTAACTTTAAACAAATCAATTCACTGTTTATAAATATATCCATGAAATTAAAGAGAAAACAACTATATATACTGATATACTAATGCATATATTATTATATTGTATTCACGTATATATAGGACAAAAATTGAAGGGGAAATACCGTACAACGGAAGAAAAATTGACAGCACAAATAAAATATTACACAAAACAGGCATATAGTAGACAAATTTCAGCAAGATCTATTAATAATCACACAGAAATCATGATCTTTGGATTTAGATATACCAGGAGAGAAATCATTATTAAGTTAAGTTGAAAAAATAATAATTAAAGAAAATAAACTTATATGAGAAAAAGAAGAAAAAATAAAAAACGTACCAAGGATCGCTGGAGTATTCAAAAAGCTTGCCTTTAGTAGAGAAAATAATGAGAGCAACTTCAGCATCACAAAGTACAGAGATCTCTTGTGCTTTCTTCAACAAACCAGACCTTCTCTTTGAAAAAGTGACTTGTCTATTGATCTTGTTCTCAATCCTCTTCAACTGCACTCTTCCCCTCCCCATTTTTGGTTGGAATTGGAATCACACACACTAGCTATCACAACATGAATTGGAGGAGTTAGGTAGGTGAGTTATATATAACTACACTATATATAGTATATATAACAAAAAAAAAGTTTAATTTGAATTATTTTTTGTTGTGTTATACTTATGATATTGATATGAATGAATGTTGATTTGAAATAATGAAGGGCTTTGAGCACATACACCGCAGCTCCTTGGTTCTTTTTTCGTTTTATATAAAAAAGGAAAATATCAGTGGTCAGTATTATAACATATTCGGGAGAAAAAGAGCGAAAAAAGACAAATTATGTAAAACCACTGATAGGATCTCGATGGTGGTTTTGATGAAACCATGGTGGTTTTATCAAAAGTGTTGTCTCGTTACCATTGGCTAAGACTTTGTCCTTTTTGTTTAGGCCCCACTGTTTCTCGTACCAATTCGTTTGATTCCTTATTTATTTATTTCTGTCATGGAAAGATAAAACATCCGGTAACTTTGTTCATTAAAAGTCTGTTCAATGTTTTTACCAAACAAAAAAGTTTCTTCAACTACTTTTTCTAATTATAAAGTTTGTAACGTAGTAGTCTCTATAAATTTGTCAATAATTTATGATTTTATTTTATTTTAAATTTAAATTAAAAGGTGGGGACTCTTGTATGAATCTAGTCCGAATGTGGTTTTACTATTTTTAGTAAATTGAAATCAAATATTTTATTTTATCCTAATAAATTGAAAAATAATTTTGAAAAGAGAATGTATATTATTGATAAATTTAACGCAAAAAATATAATTTTTTAATCCTTTTGCTTTTGTTAAAAAAGTCTTATATTTACGTGCGTAAATAGTACTAATACATAAATGGTCATTTATCTTTGAGAATACAACATAGTTGGTAGAGGCATTATGATATTAAGATGATAGAGTTTGAGCATACCTTGTGCTAGAGAGAACCTTTTGCAGTGGTAATATATCTCATTTTAGCCTCTTAAAAAAAATGATAGAGTTTGAACTCTAAATTCCTTTTTTTTTTTACTTAGAAATAATATAAAAAAAAAAAAAAACAAAGATAACATCATGGTCTTTTGGCCATGTGGTCAATTTGGTCCGTAAGTGCGGATATATAATAGCTGACAGTCTCTTAAATAATTCTATGTACCTAGATCATTAATATGGTGGAGAACATGTGGTGGTAATTATTTAGGCCGATTTGGAACGTGTTGTTAAGGAGGATGGTTGACAATACTCCCTCCGTTCCGTAACAGATCATCCATTTAAAAATGTGTAATTTTGACCTAACTTACTTTGACAATATTTTTCTATTAATATACAAAGATAAATATTATCATATAAGATGTCGTTAGATTTGTCTCGATGAGTATTTTCAAAATATCAAATTTTCATAATTTTTTAATATATTATTCAAGATATTTAAGCTCAAAATTATGCATTGGCATGCGTAATAAGACCAATTGTGTCAAGTATCAAGGGACGGAGGGAGTAGTTCTTTTAAAAGAATAAATATTAGAGAGTGTTGGTATATTTAATAGCTTTAAATGTTTACTATTTTCAAATTCTTCGTATTTTTCTTAATAGGTTTTATTCACATTTTACTAGAGTGTAGGTATTTATATATACTGCATGAATCATTTGATTCCATTTCCACCTTTGTGAAGGAAATAGTTGTGCTGGTTTCCTAGCTAAGTCCAGTTCTTCTTATAATTTGGAGTTCACCCACCTCCTCCAACAGGTTTATCAAATCTCCTCCTTGTAGACTCCACAGGAACTTGGTTTTGTAGATTAAAGTGAATGATCGCCACATCTTGCCATAGAATGTTAACACAACCTTGTGGGGGTGAATTTAGGAGATGAGTACCCATGGGTGGAGATAAAGCGTAACGTGGAAGCCAGTTAGTAACCTGGTTTGACTGCCTGTAGCAAATTAGTAACGTGGAAGCGTAACTAATGAAATGGATTAATGTCGTTTTGCCTAAAAGAAAAAGAATTTATTTTATTTATTTACTTTTGAGTAGAATTTTATTTTATTTATTAAATCTTTATGTCTCCTACTAGATTAGAATTCAGATACACACACTATCTATAGTCTATATTGTTGGTGGCCTCGCAGGCCCTTGGCTATAATTACACAAAAATTATTGGCGTATCCAAAACAGGCAACAGCTCATACACAATAGGACTGCAGAAGTGAAGATATCACCAACTTATTGCAAAAAAGTAAGACATGGTTTGGAATCTGTTGCACCATTTTGGTGACATGGAGTTTTCATCAGCTATCAGCTGTGCTTAGTACAATGAATGACCCAACATTTAAAAAGAAAATAAACAAGAAAAAAGCTTGTGCTTTTGACACACACAGTTATGTGGTGGATACACTTATCGATTCATCCAAGGTAAAACGCCAAAATAAGACCCCGCAAGGAAAAGGGTTAGTTGTTACTGTCTCATGTCCACGTAATTTTGTTTGGCCAAATTGGGATACAAGAGATAAATGAAAATGTAAAAGGGGGTTGTACCTTGTGAACAAAGCCTGGTAAAGGAATTGGTGTATGCATGAAACTAATAAATACCTTTTTTTATTTTAAAATTGTATAAAATGTACTCATAATAATAATTAGTATACAACGTATACTTAAAGCGTTGAGATCCAATTGGAACCATTTTTGTTAGATCATACTTGAAGTACTCAACAAGCTTTTTGAGTATCTGATTTGTTAGGTTCATGCTTAGGGAGAAAATTTAGTGTGGAGGGTGAAAATTAGAGTATTTCTTATTCTAAAAGGAAAATTAATAACACAACTTGTATAGATAGAAGAGAAACACTGTAACAGTTATTGTTGATATTAAGGTCATACTCATTTTATTTGTCATATGAGTTCTTTCAGATGAGTTTTATTTGAGTTAGAAGATTTGATTTTTTTTTCTTTCATTACTTATTTTTTAT
>Ga0315913_1009955_pt1 | contig 11051 bp, 14 predicted proteins | sample MpolsnodulesMG_FD_207736 | JGI IMG/M metagenome (GOLD analysis project Ga0315913, IMG submission 207736) | Medicago polymorpha root nodule microbial communities from Los Angeles, California, United States - small nodules | ecosystem: Host-associated > Plants > Roots > Nodule | place: USA... | reverse complement strand
CCTTAGCTTGCAAAAAGCTTCCAACTTCCACATGATTGTCATTTCAACTCGGCAACTAGCGTTAATTATTATTATTATTATTTTGACCAAAATGTTTTGGGACATAACACGTCTCAATGTTCCCTTTTCAAAGATTTGGTTTAGAAGGGTCACAATGAAGGCAAATTGAGGTTTGGAAACAAGCCAAAACCTCAAATGCAAGTAGACCTTGATCCTTTGACAGATGTGAGCATGATGTACACTTACATTGTAGGTTGCAACATGGTCGAGGCAATCATTGATGTTGTCAAAGTCCTATCTGTCGAAGCGGAAGTGGAAGCAGAAGCTGATGTTACGGAATGCCAAATGGTGGACATCACTAAAGATGTAGAACATGTCGAAGAGACTACTCCAGAGCCCTGGTTCGACGGAATAGCGAAGAAATCGGGTAATAAAGACTTCAGGGATTTAGTCTCCATTGCTGAAAAAGAGAGATCAACGATAACCTCTCGATGCCCAGGAATGTGGGGCACATATGAGTGGGTAATGGAGCTGTTTGGAGTAAAGAATGATAGAGTAGCATACCAAAAGGTAAAAGAAGTTATCACATCTGAGCAAAATGCTTGGAACAAGATTACGGTTTACTTGGCTGAAATAAAAGTGAGAAAGCCCTAGAGGCTAAGCCATTGAAACGAAGATACTGTCGCAATACTTAAGTCAAATCTTAAAGAGTAATGGTTAGTTAACCATAAGATTGGTCGTATCTTTGAGAAGGAATTGATATATTTCCTAAATAAAAAACCAAATGGTAAAATTTGGTACTCATTGCTATAAAACTAAAGGAATTATTCAAATCAAAATTGACATGATTCCTATCTAGACCCCTTTTTGAAAATTGGTCAAATGACAAAAATTGTGGGGGCAAGGAAGGTTTCTGTTTCTCTTATATATGTTTCTTCTGAAATTTTTATCATTTAAAACTTGTTATAAAAGGCATGTGTCGAAAGATGTAAAGCCTGCTGTGTGAAATAGAAGTAGCACAAAAACTTAAATTCGGCAAGAAAATATTGTTGAGATGCTGAAATGGGAAATGTTAGGATACAAAATGTCTTAACAACGCCAAACAAAAATGGAAAAAGCGATAAATGGTTGAAATTAAAACTTGATGTTTTGTTTCATGGCTTCATAAGCTGCTATGAGTTCTTGCAACCTTGAATCAACCAAAGATTCAGCAGCTATCAGTGTGGCAGTAGACGCTTCAATCGCAGCAGCTTTCTCAAAGTGTTGAAGAGCAGCTTCTGCTTTTGACTGTTGCTGAGCTGAAATCGCTATCAAGCTTGAACCACTAATCTCAGCTTGTCTTTTCTTCCCTGCATCAACTTTTGCCTGCAACCTTTGGATGTCATCTTCCCACAGAGGGATGCTAACATCTAAATCTTCTAGCTCAGATTTCTCCTTTTGGGCTTGGACATCTAGAGAAAAGGCCTCGGCTCTCATGTACTCGCCTTGAGTTAGCTCCTTTTGTCGAAGGAGATCCTGCTTGTTGGCATCAGTGGTAATCTCTCTTTTCCTCTGGAAGTCACGTGCGAGGGTGTCTAGCAGAGGACAAAACCCAAGCAAGAAACGAAGTAGCTCTTTGTTACTTGCAGTCTCTGGAGAATTGTTGAGGGACTCAATCAAACCTTTAACTTGAAAATAGGAACCATCATCTTGTCGAAGAGATTGAACTAGGTCCATATTTAGTATCTTTGCCTTGAATTGCTGAAGGATTTGGTCAAGAAAAATGATCGGAGGATCGTTACTTACAGAAGGATGAGTACCTTGATTTGGAGTCAGGATGGAACTTTTGTTTTCAAAAACCAACCTTAAAGCGGCCATCGAATCCCGTCTCCTAAGGTCAGTAAATGTTTCTTGATCCACAGGAATTGGGAGATTGGTAAAAGGAGGAGTCTCGGTGTGAGAGCCCGGAGAAGAATTGCCGCTATCCTTGAGTTCCTTACTAGGAGGAGTTTTCTCTGTTTTAGCTTCTTTGGAATGCTAACCCATCGAAGGAGGTTGATTTCCTTCGACCATAATCGTATCATGGCTCGAGTTCTTTTCGAACCAGTCAACATCCTTCATGAGAGAATCTTCATCCCCTGCACCTTGATTCAGATGGATTTCATCCTCTTTAGCTTCGTTAGTATCTCCGTTAGCATTGCTAGCGCTGGAAGTAGTTTTAGGCGAAGTTGAGATTTGGGTTGTAGGGGGCAAGTTTTCAGTGACTTGCTGACATGACTCTGTGCCTAGACGAACCCCCTCTTTTCCCTTGGGGGCAACACCTGTCTTTGGTTCAGACTTATCACTTTCTTGTACTGGACTGTCAATCTCTGCCTCTTCAACGACAGGATTCAGAGAAGAAGAAAGATGAGAAGTTTTGGGTTTGGGTCCAGCATGTTCTCCAGCAGTGGATGCAGTGTCCTATAAAATTGGATCGAAATTCGAGTTAATGGAGAACATTGATTGTTCAAAATTCGGAAATAAAGAGAGATATTACAATGATTACCTTATCACCGTCAGGGAAAGAATTGGCGCTTTCCGGTCCTTTGGCAGGAACATCTTTGATAGGTTCAAGATCAGGAGCTTTCTTGTCAGAATCAGAAGAGGCACCAACTGCAGATTTGCCTTTGTCAGATTTTTAAATCCTCTGGGTCTTGGATTTAGATGGTTGATTAGCCTTTTTGCTGGTGACTTCGGTTGTATCAACGTGGTGAAAATTATCATCATCTATATTTATTTTCTTTTTGTTAAAAAAAAAAATGTATTTATTTTCACACATATAAATTATCATCATCTATATTTATTTTCTTTTTCTTAAAAAAAATCTGTATTTATTTTCACACATATCTTTTTAGTATCTTTTATCTATTTATATCATTTGTATATACTTTTGAAAAATATAGAACACTAAAATGTTAAAGATCATGCATTGATATTTTTTAGTCATTAAAGTTTGCAACTTACATATTTTAATATTATATAGAATACAATTATAAAATGAAAAAATAGTTTTAGTAGTGAAATGATATAGTCCTACTTTTTAATCTTCATCTTTTGGCTATTCATTGGTTTGACATGATAGAAACTTAAGTTACTCTTAGATTGACCAAATATTATAACCCTACTTTTTTTTATTGATACAATATTTATTAGTCTATTGTACTAACTTTCTTATTTCCTTTTATTGCTTAATTAGATTGAATATTCGCGTTGTCTTTGGTTCAAACTCGTGATCTTCCGGTTGTATCATGTGATATTTGTCACTCCATCTCTACCAACCAAAAAAATCTACAATATAATTTTTTAAAAAAAAATCAAACTAACACACCGAAATTGACATCATGAAGAATTGAACCTGAGATCTTTAACACTACCAGATCAACTCAAGGTCATCTTCAATATAAATTAAATCAATATATTAGTACAGTTCTCTTTAACTCAGTATGATTCTCATTGTTTAGCTCTTATTTTAAATGGCTTTGTGATTTATTTAAGTTATTTTTTAAATCTTTATTAATACATCATACTTATTATTGACTTGATTGAGTTGAAATGTGTGTGTACATAGGTGCTTAAAGGTAAAATGAAGTATCATTTGCGTTGATCATAGTCCAACAAATGCTGAGATAGTGCTAAAAGCAAATTTCATATGTTTTTTAAATAGAACAATTTTGTTTTAACAAAAAAGATTTTGCATTTAGCACTAAACATGGTAAAAAAAATAGTGCATCCTTTGTATATGCTAAAGATTAAATAATTAAATGATAATTAATCAAATTAAATTTTAATGAAAAATTATTTACTGTAAAAGAGATTTAGATGAATATTTTTTATTTCTTTTACTAAAACGATGACGTCATAAAGTGTTTCAATGACACATATGAAAATGGGTCATTTAATTAATTTATTAAAATTGAGTTATTTCTTTACATTGTTTTAAATAACATAATTCCATTGACTCAAGTTAAAGGAAAATTTGATAATGTCTAATATAATTAACAATTTTTTCTCTAACATATAAAAACGTATTAAAATAAAGGTAAATAAAAAGATGTAATATAAACTAAACACACAAAAAAAAAAGTTTTTAGTATAATTCACTATTCAACTGCAACTCTATTGACTTCTAATAAAGATGAATGACACAATAGTTCTGTAAAAAGTAATTTTCATCCATTCTCTATATTATATATTCTATATTCACTTGTTGAGGGAATAAATTAAAAAAAAAATATTTAAAAGATCAAAGATTAATAATCTACCAAATTGATTATTTCCAATAATTTTTTTTAAAATGTTATAGTCAAACCCGTGCAACGCACATGTTATATACCTGGTTAAACTTATTCACTATATGAAGGTAAAAGCTAGAGGCTCATTAGGCGATGTAGCACTCAAACTTGACATCAGCAAAGCCTATGTCCGTCTCGATTGGGATTACCTTTGCAATGTTATGCTTCAAATAGGTTTCTCATCAAGGTGGGTACAATGGATCATGCTTTGTGTTGAAATGGTTGACTATACAGTCTTGGCCAGTGGATCAGAAGTATGACCTTTTGTTCCGGGTCGAGGTATAAGACATGGTGACCCTTTGTCCCCATATTTGTTTATAACTTGTGCCAATGATTTATTTGCGCTCATTCGTGATGCTTAAAGGAATGGTAATTTAAATGGTACTCTAATATGCATATGAGCCCCTTATGTATCCCACTTATTATTTGCAGACGATTGCTTTCTTTTCTTTAAAGCATGTGATGACTAAGAGATGGTAATGAAGAACATTCTGACCACTTATGAGGCTGCGTCCGGGAAAGCAATAAATCTACAAAAATCAGAAATGTATTGTAGTAGAAATACACCAACAGACTATAAGAAGCACCTAGCAAATATCCTCAGAGTGCGACAAGTTCTTGGTACCAGAAAGTATTTGGTTTTTCCTTCCATAATCGGCAGAAGTAAAAAAGCGACTTTAAAGTTTGTGAATGATCGAATTTGGAACCGAATTAACACTTGGAGTAGCAGATGTTTATCACAGGCTGGAAGAGAAATTCTCATCAAATCAGTTCTCCAATCTATACCTTCGTATGTGATTAGTATTTTTTTGCTTCCCGTCACTTTGTTGAATGAAATCAAGAAGATGCTCAATTCATTTTGGTGGGGACAAAACTCCACAAATTCAAGAGGTATGCATTGGCTCTCATGGGAGCCGCTTTCTGTTCCTAAAATCTTTGGAGGAATGGGATTTAAAAATCTCAAAGCTTTTAATATGGCCATGATCGGAAAACAAGCTTGGAAACTGATATCTAATCAAGATTCTCTTATCACTAGGCTACTCAAAGTTAGATACTTTCCACATAGTGTATGGCGGAATCTTTGGAGTGTCAGGGAAGTGGTTAACCGAGGCTTAAGATGAAGTATAGAAATAGGAGAAACTATATCAGTTTGGAATCAACCCTGGCTCAAAGACCCCATCAGACTGTCACCCCTTAATAAGCTGCAATTCATGTGGGATGCTCTTACTGTTGTGCATCTGTTTAAACCAAACATTATGCAATGGAATGAGAGCTTCATTCATCATGTTTTGGAGGATGAAACGGCGCTTAAAATACTAGATACATTGTTGTCGTCGTCAGTTCGGGTGGATACAGTCACGTGGAGATTTGAAAAGAACAATCTTTATTCGGTTCGAAAGGCTTTTAGAGACATCATCAATACTGATGCTACCATTATGAAACACTGTGTACAAGGTCATTGGAGTCTCATTTGGAAACTCAAACTCCCTTAGAAGGTGAAAAAATTTCTTTGGCATATCTGCCGCAACGGTCTACGAACTCGATTGCGGTTACATAGCCGTGGTGTAACCTGTCTTACTGTGTGTGCAGTCTATAGTGATCATGATGAAGATAGTAGCCACCTGTTCTTTGAGTGCACAAAGAGTGTTGGCTGCTGGCAGTGTGTTGGTCTTTGGCTCATTATTCATCAGGTTTGGCTGACTACGTCTTCGTGCTCCACGAATGTTTTTTCTATTTTGCAAAAGTTTGATGGGCAACAAAAACAGATGTTTGGAGTGTTGTTGTGGAGGATATGGAAGCATAGAAATAATAAAGTGTGGAATAATGTTACAGAAACAAACCAACATATATGTGAAAGAGCCGAATTCTTTATGAGCAGTTGGGGTAATGCACAAGAGTTGCGAAATCTAGGGGCCACGAGTAGTATGCAGCACGAGGTAGCACATTGGACAGAACTATTAGAAGAAGAAGTTGAGAAGGAAGATAACACGTAAATAGCAGCTTGGGTTCTTAGTTTGCTTAGCGCGCAAGTTATCACATTTACATGTAATTTCATTTGCATTTCATTTTCATTTGGATAGATAGAAGTTAGTTAGACTGCGCTGTCATGACCAACTTCTATATATAACCTTATTGTAACAGAATTCAGTTGAGTAATGAATAATATTTTCACTTCATTCTTCTCTTTCTTCTCTGGTTGAAACTTTGAGATGGTATCAGAGCAGATTCAGTTCTGCTCTATTTCCGCTGCACGAAGATGAACAATCTTTGATTCTTTATGGTTCATCTTCTTCGATTCGTTCTGTTTTCTCTACATTTTTCTTCAAAAATTTCTTCATTTTCTTCGTTGTTTCGATTGATTCATCCTTGAATCAGTTTCTTCTATTTCAATTGAAATTTTCTTTCATTTATTGTTTTGTTTCGATTAATCATGGTGAGGAACAACAATAACAATCATGATCAAAGTTTGGATCCGTATTTTGTTCATCCTTTAGAGAATTCCAGTACGGTGAGTGTAACACCGCAATGGAATGGTGACAATTATCACTCTTGTTCAATGAAGATGCGTAGAGCTTTGGCGATGAAAAGCAAATTCAAGTTTGTTGATGGGTCTATTGAAGTTCCAGATGAAGACGATCTCAATCGTGCTGCTTGGGAAAGGTGCAATAATCTTGTTCATACTTGGATAATTAATTCGATTTCACCATCAATTGCGCAAAGTGTTGTTTTTATTGAGAATGCTATGGATATGTGGAACGATCTCAAAGATTGTTTCATGAGAGGAGATCGTATTAGAGTGGCTCAATTGCAGCAAGAAATTTCCAATCTTAAGTAAGGAAGCAAGAAATTTACTGAATATTTCACTGAATTAAGAGGTTTGTGGGAAGAATTGGATCAGTACAGGCCTATGCCTCACTGCACTTGTCCAATTCCTTGCAGTTGTTTGGCTATGCGTAATGCAAAAGGTTTCAGATTAGAAGATAGAATCATTCAGTTTCTGATTGGGTTGAATGTAGAATACCAAAGTGTTACATCTTAAGTTTTACTGATGGATCCATTACCTCAAATCAATAGAGTTTTCTCTATGATTATGCAGCAAGAAAGGAAGGCTCAATATGGTATAATTGTTGCACCTGCTTCTGCTATAGAGGATACTAGTACTGGATTGGTGAATGTTGTTGATGCACAGAGACAATTTGGAAGAGGAAGAGGAAATGCTAGTTTTCAAGGATGAGGAAGAGGTAATGGAAGAGTCTGTAGTTTCTGCGGAAGATCAAATTACACCATAGAGACTTGCTATAAGAAGCATGGTTTTCCTCCTAATTGGGATAGAGGAGGACGCAATTCATATGGCTCAAGTTCTACTTCTGCAAATATGATAGAGTGTGAGGAATATGATGATAAAGGTACCAGTAATGTTTCTAAGAATGATGATGGTGGAATGATGTAAACCAGAGATCAATATCATAATCTCATGGCATTACTTGAGAAGAATGCAATTGATGCCAAAGGATCTGCCAACATGATGAAGGCAAGCAGTTCAGTTGCTAACATAGGAGGTAATTTCTATGAACCCTCCAAGAATTTTGATGATACTAGTTGGATAGTAGATACTGGTGCTACACATAACACTTGTTATGACAGCAATTGGTTTATTACCTACAGAGAAATTGATCCTATTAGTGTTAAATTACCTAATAACAGTATAGTGCAAGCCTTTTGTAAAGGGAAAGTGCAACTTAATGAGCACTTGCAAATTGATGATGTGCCGTATTTTCCTGATTTTGCTGTGAATCTTATATCTGTTTCCAAGTTATGTAAGGAACAAGATTGTATTGTGGGTTATGAGTCTGATCAGTGCATTATACATGAAAAGAAGGATTTGAGGAGGATTGGTTTGGCTAAAGAGATCAATGGACTTTATTACTTGAAGGCTGAGAAGAACAAGAATAAAGCAGCCAAAGTTTAGAGTATATCTGCTTCTGATAGTTTACATAAGAATGTCATTCCTCCTGGAATTTTATGGCATCTTAGGTTAGGGCATCTATCTCATGATAGAATGCAATGCATGAATAAAATGCATAGCTACATTCCTGTTAGTTTACATACAACCTGTGATGTTTGTCAAGTGGCTAGACAGAAGAAATTACCTTTTCCTGTCAGTAAAAATAATGCCAAAGAAATGTTTGATTTGGTTCATTTGGATATATGGGGACCTTTCTCCACTATTTCTATTCATGGTTTCAAGTATTTTTTTGACTATTCTTGATGATTATAGCAGACATGTTTGGGTAGTTATCTTAAAATTCAAATCTGAAGCTTATGATAAAGTGAAAAGTTTTGTTCATATGGTGGAAAATCAATTTGAAAAGAAAGTGAAGGCCATTAGAAGTGATAATGGTCTTGAGTTCCTTTTGAAAGTTTTTTATGATGCCAAAGGAATTTTACATCAAAAGAGTTGTGTTTATACACCAGAACAAAATGGCAGGGTTGAGAGGAGGCACCAACATATTTTGAACATTAGCAAGCTACCAAAGAAATTCTAGTCATATGCTGTTTTACATGCAGTATTTTTGCTAAATAGAATTCCCACTAAAGTTTTACACAATAAATCCTCATATGAAGTTTTGTATGGACATGCACCTGATCTCACTCAATTAGAGGTGTTTGGTTGTCTGAGTTATGCATCTACTCTACCTTCTAACAGACACAATTTTGATCCTAGAGCAAGAAAATGTGCATTTTTTGGATATAAGACAGGAATGAAAGGCTTCATTTTGGTTGATGTACATTCCACTAAAATATTGATTTCTAGGAATGTAAAGTTCTTTGATCTGGAGTTCCCTTTTCATTCTTCTATTGTGCATACTATTCCCAATACACACATTTACTTAGAGACTATAGTTCCTTTCTTCTCTAAGAAAACCAATACACATGAAGTGTCTGATGATTTAATATCCACCCCAGAAGCTGACACTGCATCAGAAGCTGAGCAACTTGATGTAGTGCCTGGTCCCAATGATGAAATAGCTCATCCTGAGCCTGTTAGAAGATCCCACAGAGTTAGTAATCCTCCTTCACATTTAAAAGATTACATATGTTCCTCTAAAACATATCCTATAGCCAACTATGTAGCATATTCACAATTATCTCCTCAACATCAAGCTTATGCACTATCCCTCACTTCTGAAGTGGAACCTGCTAATTTTCAAGCTGCTAGTAAAGGTTCTAGATGGGTAGCAACTATGGATAATGAGATAAGAGCTCTAAATGAAAACAATACTTGGGATTTTGTTGATTTACCTCCCAATGTTGTAACTATTGGAAGCAAATGGATTTACAAAATTAAAAGGCATGCTGATGGAGCAATTGAACAATTTAAAGCAAGACTTGTGGCACAAGGTTTCACTCAAACCGAAGGTTTGGATTATTTTGAGACCTTTTCTCCAGTTGCTAAGTTGTCCACTGTTAGAGTTCTCCTAGCATTTGCATCTATTCAAGGTTGGCATCTACATCAGTTAGATGTTAACAATGCTTTTCTCCATGGAGACCTCAATGAGTCTGTTGACATGAGAATACCTCAAGGTGTGGTTTCTCCAAAGTCAGGACAAGTTTGCAAACTCAAGAAATCATTGTATGGACTCAAACAGGTTAGTAGGCAATGGTTTGAAAAGCTCACTAAATTTCTCTTCACACATGGATTTACTCAAGCAGCTTCAGATCATACTCTATTCATCAAATCCACTTCCACATCCTTCACTGTTATACTTGTTTATGTGGATGACATAATTTTAGCTGGCACATCTTTAGATGTTTTTGATGATCTTAAAGCTGCTCTCCATAAAGCTTTCTGCATTAAAAAAATTGGGGCACCTCAAATTCTTTCTTGGTTTGGAAGTTGCACGCACTTCTAAGGCCATTTCTTTATGCCAAAGGAAATATTGTCTTGAACTTTTAGAAGATGCTGGCCTCACCTCATGTAAACCTGCTAGTACTCCACTTGATCCTTCTATGCGCCTATCTCAAGATGGAGGTCCTCCCTATACTGACATTACTGCCTATATGAGGTTAGTTGGCAGATTACTATATCTGACAACTACTAGACTAGATATCGCCTTTGCCACTCAACAATTAAGCCAGCTTATGTCGTGCCCTACTGAAACACATCATAAAGCTGCTCTTAGAGTGCTTAGATATCTTAAAAGATCTCCTGGTCGTGGTCTCTTTTTTCCCCAATATGCAGATTTACAAATCTTTGGTTTCAGTGATGCTGATTGGGGAGGGTGTATGGATACCATAAGATCTATATTTGGCTATTGTTTCTTCATTGGAAGTTCTCTAGTGTCCTGGAAATCCAAGAAGCAACCTACAGTTTCATGTTCTTCAGCAGAGCCTGAGTATAGGGCACTAGCTTCAGCAACAAGAGAGCTTCAATGGATGTGTTTTCTCTTATCTGATTTGCATCAAGTTCCTTCTCGTTTGCCTGTTTTGTACTGTGATAACTAGAGTGCATTGCACATTTCAACTAATCCCGTGTTCCATGAACGCACAAAGCATCTGGACATAGACTGTCATTTGGTACGTGAGAAAGTGCAAGCCGGGGTAATGAGACTGTTACCTATTTCTTCTCGTAATCAAACTACAAATGTATTCACAAAAGCAGTAGGGCCCAAGCAGTTCTATGAATGCATCACCAAGCTCTGGATGGTAGATATCTACCAACCTCCAGCTTATGGGGGG
>Ga0315913_1009954_pt1 | contig 11052 bp, 3 predicted proteins | sample MpolsnodulesMG_FD_207736 | JGI IMG/M metagenome (GOLD analysis project Ga0315913, IMG submission 207736) | Medicago polymorpha root nodule microbial communities from Los Angeles, California, United States - small nodules | ecosystem: Host-associated > Plants > Roots > Nodule | place: USA... | reverse complement strand
TATGCTTAATCATCCTCATTTACTCACATAACATATTTATATCTAAAATGAATTATCTCATTCCAATCACTCTCTCCTTCTAAAGTATGTGTCTATCTCTCTCTTGATCTTTTCTCTCTTTCTTGATCTTCTTTCCTTATCTTTTCTCTCTCTTGACATTCTCTCTAAAATTTAGAGAGAATAGACATAAATTATGGAATGACGAAAAATGAGAGAGTGAATGAAAGGAGAGGATTTGGTTCCCTTTATAAAAAAAATAAAATCGTATTTTGATATTATATAAAGAAGCATTATATTTTTGTATATTATTTTTTCTTCTAATGATACCATCCATTTGATTATTTTGTAGCACTTTATAGATTTTTGTCAATAAAAGCGAAATGACGGGCATATTAGTGTTTATTTTGACGCTAGTTAATATAAGTATTATTTATTATATTTATTTTGATATTATAATAGATCCAACATAGTTGAAATATTTTTTGTTTGAGGAAAACGTGCTTATAGCATTTTAAGTTGAAATATTATTGATGAGTGTTCAACGCATGAGCATATTAAAAGCATTTGATTCTGCTACAAGATTGAAAAAAAAGATGTCTTTTTCAAATTTCAACCTCTTTCTAATGAAAAGACTTAGCAACAACTAGCTGCAACAACAACACCATTATTATCTCTTACAATAACACCAATATCTTATAGCTAAATTTATTTGAAGATATAATTGAAAACTGAAAAAACTCTTTCATAATTTGTTGAGTTCAAAGGAAAGTAAATGGTTTATGGTCAAGACTTAGACATCAACACCTATGAAATAAATCAACTTTTTTTTCTCTGAATCAAATAAATAAATAAGAGAAATGATATTTGTACAACTATTTTGTAACAACTTTTGGACAACTTTATCTCTCATACTCACATGACATTCTTATATTCTCTCTTCATTTTTTTCTTTCCATTGTTTTTGACCAATAAAAAGAGAGAAAATCAAAATTATCACCAAAGTTGTCATCAATTGAATGTAGAAATATGACTACTTAATAAATAAACTATTTACACGTTAATGTGTGACAGCTCTAACTTACCGAATATGAGCACTGTTGTTTTGATAAGGATCACTTTGCATGTCAGAGATTTTTGCACTACTATCAACCGTCCATCCCAAAAAGTAAGTCTACAGTCAAAATACATGATTTGTTTTTGAAAAAAAGTCAAATACATGATATCTACATTTTCCCTTCAAAAGAATACATGATATTTACATTCAAGTGATCCATATGTATTTTTGCAAGTGTTGTTTTTAAATCTTAATGTTTATTTAACTTTGATGATCATTTAAACATTTTTTAATAATAATAAAAAGAAATACTTTCTCCCTTTAATTTTAATTGTCTTTTTAGCATTTTTGTCTCCGTCTCAAAATAATGACGACTTTAGAATATCAATGAAATATTTATTATTTTTTTCACTATTATATCCTTATTTAACTATTTCACAACTACAATTATTAAATTTATTTTAGTAAACAATATTAATTTTACTATTAAAATCAACATAATTAATAATTTTTTTAAAATCATACACGATTTTAATCAACTATTGAAATGAGGCAGTGAGAGCAAAACTCTAAATAGTTTGTATTTTTAACTATTAAATATATTATTAATAGTGATTTTATAAAGCTATATTCTTTATAAATAACATGTTTTAAAACATCCAAAACTAATTTAGTATTTTTTTTTTAGGAACTAAATTGTTCATGAAAAAAGTAAAGGACTAACTTGAATCTTCACATTTATATATTTACTCAAAGCTCTATAGTGAGATGTAACCACTTTACTTTATAGTACTCTAGGTGTCCCTTCCTCTTCTACTTCCAACCAATGTCTTCTTCATCCAACCCTTTTCCATGTGCCTCTTCTTCATCAAACTTCAACATTCCAAGCAAAAATTATGCTCACACCATGACCATAGGAACCCCAGAAATCTCACAAAACAGTTCTGAAGAAAAAGAAGCAACCATAGACCTTCATGTTCAAGGCTTGTATAAGCTTTACATTCAACCTTTTCAAGGTCTTCCACCTTTATCAATGGAAAAGGGTTTCACTGTATCACCAAAGTTTACTTACAAGCTAAAGTTTCCACTTTTCTATCTCATGAAAAATCCTCACTTTTTTTCCTTTTGTGTGTCTCAAAAGTTGGCAAAACTACCTATAAGCCCTAGTTTGGCTGCTTATATAGAACCACATATTGTTCAAAATGCTATTGAAATGGGAAAAAGGAGTCAAGACATGGAGTTTAAGATTGTTTTTGATGTTAAGGTTGTTGAGATTGATTTGGCGGATTGTGGTGAGTGTGATGGGTATCGTAGTCGTGGTCTCGTTTAGAAGGGTTATGTCTCGTACGCAACTGTGAAGACTAAAGACTAACTTGAAATTAGTATAAAGTGTTACTTTTTCCAACAAATTTTTAATGCATGAGTCAGACATCGAACCCGATCAAATTAGATGTATGTTGCTGTTCTGTCTGGGGATGTATTTATCTGTCTGGGGTTTTCCCAAGTTAACTTCTTGTTATGAAATTTTTATTATTATTTTGCACAAAGAAAATAAAGAAAGATTAAGTAAATTGTGTATTTTTCTCTCCTCTGTTCTACGATAATCTTACGGTGGGTTGTTTTATTTTACTGATCTTAAATTGTTAACTATTCTTTTCTCTGTTGTATATTTCAATTCAATGAAAAGTCGTTAAGCATAAAGGTTTCAAGTAAAATGTTATTTTTTTACATCAATTATTATGAAACACATGTAGTAATTGAGATAAATTTTGAGTGAAACTACGTTCTTTTTTCGATTTTGAAAAGTCTATTAGTAAATTTACATTTTTTTTAATGGTAAAGTTTTATATTAAATATTGTAGTTGTGAAAGAATGCACAAGTGATTTGAACAACAATATAAATCTTTTATCTATAGTTTATTTTGGTTGACTTTAAAAATAAAAATAAAAATCAATGTGGTTTAAATTGGTTTGGTTGCTGCGAGTTTTTTGTGAGACTATACAATTAAAATCAAATTAAAACGTTAAAAGCCACTTATCTCCATCAATGTTTTAAACTTGATGGAATTTTACAATTTCATTTTCATTCAACAATGTTTCCATCAACATGTACTAAATTAAAAAAAATATGGACCAAAATATATCCAACAATTCCCCGGAAAGAAATGCAAAAGAATAAGTGTATGTTTGGTTCAGCTTTTACCAGAAGTGATTTTAAGTGAATTGATTCTAGATAAAAGTGAGTTGAATGAAAATTGATTCTACATTAAATCATTCAAACATCATAAAATTAATTCTACAACATCTAGAATTACTTTTGGTCCCCTAGAATCGAAACCAAACACATGTTTATTATTTTTTAAAAGTTTTTATTGAATTTCTATGATTTAAGATATATCTAACATAAACATATATCCAAAAGTGCAAGTAGTAATAAATTAAAACACATAAATACATTTTTGAAATTAAAAGCATAGAAGAAAATTAATAAGAGTAAAAACATGTCTTAGTAAAAAATTAGAGAAAAAACATGTTATTTCATGAAATTTTTCATTGAATTTCTATGAGTACTAGGTTTGGTGACAAAAATTTAATTAGTGTTTATCTGAAGCGTGCAATCGAGTTAAAAATGGTTTAAATACTTCCTCCGTTCCGAAATATAAGCAAAAAAAACTCATTTTCTTTGTCCCAAAATATAAGCAAAAAAGACAAGCTTTTATTCTATTTAATATTGTTTTTAAAAAAAAATCATCTTTTCCAATAAAAACTTTTGCTTATTCTCATGAAATTAAATGCAAATTGCATTTAATTTTCTCTCTATTCCATTTTTTCCATAACCAATAGCCAGTAAAAATTGTTTTTACATCTTCCAATGAAACATATTCCAAAGAAAACACAAAAAACTATGCTACAAATTCTTATGCTTTAGTTTTTCTAATAAGTGTGATTTTTGTTTTTATGCTTATAATTTGGGACGGAGGGAGTACATCCAAACAAAATACGGTCTTTAGTTTCGATTCGTTCGTTTTGCCGTTTTTCTAATGGATTGGTTTGGTCTTAAATACCTACAGCTATACCTATAAGTTGGAAATACATTACAAGTGGTACTACAACTACAAATAAAGAATCAAATTCATGGTCAAAACTTGTGTCTAATCACATCAAAAGTTCTTATAGTCTTTATCTTCTACTCCTCCCGCTTTAAATTATAAGTCGTTTTAGTTGTTTACACAAATTAAGAAATGTAAATACTGTTGCATTGTTCATTATTGGTATGAGAACAATGAATTTAAGAATTAAAATAAAAGAGTAACTAGTCAAAAAAAAATCTACAGAAACAATAGGTAAGTTGTTGCAGACCTAATAAAATTAATAAATAATAAGGATAAAGATTAAGATATCTATTAAATTTTTGCATTGAAAAATATTCAGGGTTATTAGAGAGAGAAATGAAAAAATATATATGATGCAAATTTAGAGCCAAAATTTTAGGATAGAAATGTTGCAAACCTAATAAGGGATTAGTGGAGGGAAAAAGTTAGGTTAAGTTGCTGCAGACTTAACAAAATTAATAAATAAGGATAAAAAGTTAAGGATAATAAATTTAGGGTTATGCTTACAAGCGTTAAGGATTCAATGAATGAAATAATTGAATAAATTTTAGGTAGAAAAAATTACTTTATATTGTTTCAATGTCTTGAATGCATAAATTCTAAGATAAAATTTCTATTTTAAATTCCAAGATAAATTTAATATGAAAAGAACAATAATGTTTTATTAGTATTGTAATGACTTATAAATTGAAACATTTTTTCTAACAAGATTTATAATTTAGTTACAACGGATGGAGTAGTCATGAGAAAAGAGAAAACACATTTTTTTAATCAAATGGTTTAATAGTTAAAAATTCATTATTTAAATCAAAGAAGTAGAAAAATTTAAAGTTCAAATCTCGATGTTGTAAAAAAAACTAAATCCAACATATCACAACATCTTTATTAATTGAAGAGAAATGATATTTGTACAAATACTTTTTTACAACTTTTGGAACAACCCTCTCTCTCATTCTCATATGTGTTTTTATTCTCTCTCTTCTTCTTTCTCTCTATTGTTTTTGTCCAATAAAAAAAAGAGAAAAGTGGTTGTCACAAAAGTTGTCTAAAATTAGTTGTATAAATATCATTCCCCTTGATTGAATTAGGATCATAAAACAAAACAAAAATACTTTAGTTATTATAATTTGTGCCAACCATGCTACAAATTCTCATAGTCTCATTCTACTATTTCATTCAAATCTATTACATGATGACCACACTTTAACAGAGATGCACCTTTTCAATGCAAAGTTTATTGGAAATTACCAACACCACACCCTAGCTCCTTTTCTTTACTCACACATACTTCACATCACAGAGCCACCTAAAAAAAAGTAAAATATAATTAATGTACTCCCTCCGGTCTCAAATGTAATTTTTTTTTCACTTTTTAGATTTATTCAATAAATGATGTATGCTCTATACAATTCACCTAAGACACTTGTTATTAGTTATGGTATTAAAGATAAATAATTTGTATCAATGTATCAATTTATTTTACAAAAGATTGAAATTTACTTTTCTTCAATAAATACTTGTTTTTATAGAAACTTTAACACGTGCCTTTATGACACATGTTGACATGACTTTTTTTTTTGCGGGCACAAGATAAGAAACAAAAATAAAAATAAATCTTGAAAATTATGTATTCTTAATTTTGAAAGTTTTAAATTTTATCTTTTTAACTCGTTCGTTCATTGACTAATTCCGTTTTTAGTTTCTTAACTTGTGCTCTTATGACACAAGTTATCATGATATTTTTTAACAACAATCGTTAATAATTAGTTATTAGATTAATATTTACTCTTTTGAAAAAAAAAATTGAATTTAGGATCTCAAACTCTTTATGTTTTAGATCAAACTAATTGAGCTACCGACTTCGTACTCACTCCATAATGATAAACACTATAGTAAAATCCCTCTATTATTTATTATATAGGAATGGTTAACAAAAATCATTTTAATGATCAAACACACTAAATAAATGTTAAATTTTCAGATTTTAAGATAAATTGATAGTATTAATAAGAGATTTATTTGTCAAAAGAAAATATTTATTTAGAAAAAGAGTAATAAATGCATTTAGAAACTTGTGGAGTTTTTTATATTTAATTTAGAGATAAACCAATTTTGTAAATAGTTTTATAATTAGAGACGGAGTGGGTAAATAATACTCTTTTAATTAATTTTTAAATAGAATGTAATTAATTATTAACAATTTCTCTCATATTTAATGATACCATTTTTAAAATATTTTTCACTTAATTTAACATTTTATTTTTTCAATGATCAAATTTATTAGTCGTATAGGTAATTACCTATCTTTTTTAACATGTATAGATTAAATTTATAACTTGTATAATTTTGTAAGTTTTGTTTATTAACTATTTCTACTTTAAAAGCTTTTTTTTATATATGAAATTGCCTTAAAAATATATAATTGAGATACATTTGATCCTCTAATGTTTATTTGAATGTCTAAATAAAAGATGGCAATTAATGGAGAAGTTTCTCTATTTTATATCATGCATCTAACACAACTCTAATGAGAACAAACGAGAATAAGGACCAGTTTCTCGCATAAGCAACATAACTTGACCCTCTAATTGCCAAAGTAATACATTTAAAGAGTTCATGATATGGTAACAAGACACATTGGATCATCTTATCAATGGTAATATAGAAACAGAGCCTTTTGAAAGGTACCAGGACTTCTGAATGTACGAGGACCTATCTGCATTTTGGGAAAAGTTATTCTAACCGTACAAAGATCATAAAAAGAAGACTTGTTCATGGAATGATTTCTGCTCACGATTACTACATTTTACAAGTCTTATTCAAGCAACTAATTCATTCCAGCTATCCAGTTGCGAGATCAAGATATGAGAGCCAGTGAACAAGATTTTAAAAACTCAACATGCCTTTTCTTTTGAAAGTTGTTTTCACGTGCATTTTGAGCTACATTTTTGTATTCTCTTGATGGAAATAAAATGTGAGTAATTATGTCTCGCATCGGTTATAAATGGAGAAAATGTCATATATATATAACAGGGGACGCATATACCTAATGTCTCAAGATTTTGGGTGGAGATGTGGTATCTAAGTCTCTTAGCTCATTGTCGCTCTTCAACAACTTTGCCTTTGCCTTCAGATTTTGGGTAAAAGCGCGTGCCTCTCTCACTTGTGTGTTGCTCTAGCCTAGATGGGGATGGTCCCCCGGACTCCTCTCATGCTCCAAAGTGGTATAACTTTTGGGTAAAAGCGTGTGTCTCAAGGTTTTGGGTGGAGATGTGGTGTCTAAGTCTCTTAGCTCATTGTCACTCTTCAACAACTTTCCCTTTGCCTTCAGATTTTGGGTAAAAGCGCATGTCTCTCTCACTTGTGTGTTGCTCTAGCCCATATGTGGATGGTCTCCCAGACTCCTCTCATGCTCCAAAGTGGTATAACTTTTGGATAAAAGCGTGTGTCTCTCTCACTTGTGTTGCCCTTGCCTATATGTGGATGGTCCGTCGGACTCCTCTCATGATCCAAAGTGGTATCATAGCTGAGGCGAGAAGGATTCGACCGACTCCTTGTGTCGAAAGTCTTCATGACCTAGGGGGTCCAGGCGACGTGGGCTCCTTGTGTCGAAAGTTTTCATGACCTATGGTGTTCAGGCGACGTGTCATGTTGAGCGAAGCAACGACGGTACAAGTACAAGTGGATGGAAAAGTTTGTTAGTATATCAAGTGTGTGTCTCCCTCACTTGTGTGTTGCTCTTGCCTATATGTGGATAGTCCGACAGGCTTCTCTCATGATCCAAAGTGGTATCAAAGCCGAGGCGACAAGGATTCCACCGACTCCTTGTGTAGAAAGTCTTCATGACCTATGGTGTTCAGGCGACGTGTCATGTTGAGCGGAGCAACGACGATACAAGTACAAGTGGATAAAAAAGTTTGTTAGTATATCAAGTGTGAGTAATATGAGAAAAGATCATTTCCATTTGATAAAATAAATGGAGGATGCAATTTGGAGAGAGATAGACACAAAAAATAGATGGTGGGTCATACCACTAGGTGGGTCCAACCATCATTAACTATTTTATACTTTTTTCAAACTTTTTTTTCTTCTGTCTTTATCTTTCAAAATGGAAGAAATGGAGATGAACATAAATGGAGAAGATCTTAACTCAAGTAATATGTCCCACATCAGATGAAAAAATGAATGTTGAACACTTTATAAGTGAGATGACCCATAAACCTAAAGTCTTGAAGTTTTGGATAATAGTGTTTTGTCTCTCTCACTTGTATGATATTTGTGATGTTCCCTCGTATGCCCTCATGACCCAACAATTGGTATCATTAACTTCGATTCATTAGGGTATACAAAGTATTCTTTTAAAAAAGGGTTTTAAAATAGTTTTCTTAATGAAAATATTTTAAAACCGAATAGAAGCTTCATTTCTTGTGTTTTTCACCACGGTGAATTGACATCAAAGCTTGATCACTTAGTGGTGTGGTAGAAAAAATCCAATATGAAAAACATGTCTTTTAATAGTGAGAATGATAAGGTTAGCAGTTATGTCAACAAACCTCCCTTGTTTACGGGAGAAGATTTTAAAGACAAGAGTTTGAAACTCTTTAAAAGATGTTTTTTACGTTTCAAACTCTTGTGTCTAGTCTGAAGGTGTGCATCATGACGCGAATTTTAGTTGCCACGGATTTGAAACTCCACACCAAACACACGTCAAATATCTCAACAATCTACATCTTGAAGAAGTAATAAATTCTCTTATATCACATGTGATAGAGCTAGCTGAAGATGAACCTACGAAGAAACCTATACAATAACCTTAAAGTAAAAAAGAAAAGGCTTCATGTCAACGGCTCTGGAGACAAAAGTCAAACCAAATATGAAGAATCATTTGATGATTTAGATGGTGATGAACTCTCTCTTATCCAAAAGAATTCAACGTCTGACGGTTAAAATAGAAAAGCACTATAGGAGAGCTTTCCAAGAGAAAACAATGGAGACTTTGAAGAAAAGAAAGATATAAATGAAAATATCAAGTAAGGTCTATGTTACCCTCTCATGATTTGAGAGTATTTACCCTTCATGATATCAACCAATCAAATTGAACAATGTATACTCTATTAACTAAATCAAATATAGAAAGATTTTTTTACATATAATTTTTCATCTGCATCTTTACCCCATATTCAATTAATGTGCTTTTATTTTTCCAATAAAAAAATTTGATGAGATATTTTATTTCCACATTTCAATTGATTAGACAAATTTTGTTCTTCTCTTTTCTTTAATGTTTTTTTTTTCAAATTTTTATTTTTCTACAATTTTTTTGCACCATATCTTGTTTTTTTCAAGCTTGGATCCGAAAAAATAATAATTCCAAAACGTTATTTTTTCTGACATCAATCATTTATTTATTTTTTAATTAGATTATTATATATTATCATATGCCTTTTTTTAAAGAAATATTGTCATATGCTTGTATTTGTCAATATTAGTCTAAATGTTATCTTATTTTATCTATAAGATGACCAAATACTATTAACTTAAACAAATATTTTTTTGGACAAGTTATAAAAAACGAAGACTTGTTTTAGTTCTTGAGAAAAATTATAAGACCTAATTTAGTCTCTGAAAAATATATAATTCACTTTTATATTTTCAGAAATATAAAGAGATACAACTTAGTCTCTACTTTCTTTACTTTTTTTATAGATGAAAGAAAGATAAAGAAAACAAAATAAGATACTAGCAATTTTTTTAAAAGATACTAGCAATTATTTAGTAGTATAGTATAAGAGAAAATTAAATAAAATCATGATAGGAAAGACATGTGTATTTAGAAAATAGAATAAATATATTTAAACAAAAATTATTTATGATAAAAATAAAAAATAATTATTTCATTACAATAAATATGAAATATATTCTTTAACAATTTTTAAAATATATCATCCAATTCAGGGGAAGTCGAACATTTTTCAGTCAATGTGATAACCACAATTTTGATTGATCTTTATTTAAGTCTCATTGTTGCTCATACATTCAAGAATAAATTTCAAATCATCGTCAAAAAAGGAACAAGCCACATTTCGAATAATCACGGGTTAAGTCTCATTATAGTTCATCTGATGTACAAGTTAGGTTAAACCAGTGACATAAAATAACTAACAACAGTTCGATCAACAACGAGTTAAGTCACACAATAGTTAATCTGATTCAGAAGAAAGCTTAAACCTTTGTCAGAAGAGTAAGGTTAGAAACACTCTCTTTTGAACACCCTCCCTAATACTCACTCTCTTATTGATTTAATTCATTGTGAGTCTACACTTTGAAAATTGAACCCCCACAAAGTGGTGGGACATACATTGATTTCATCCAATAAATAAATAAGTGTTAACCACAGTTTCGAGTAATCGCGAAGGCTCGCTATAGTTCATCTGATTCATAAAAAAGGTTTAACCTAGGTTATAAAATGATATGACCATATTTTAATGAGTAAACTACACTCCTCTCCTTTGGAAGATGCTTGAATTACACTCCACTCCCTTCTTATGTTAAATATACACTCCCCCACCTCATATGCAAAACATATTAGAAAACATTTCACATTTAAAATGTATTTTATGTTCTAAGTTATAAAATTAATAACAAAATATTTAAATTTAATCATCATTGACACTTAAATTACAAAGAAATGAATTATTTTTTCTTCTTAAATGGTGTTTTCAAATTTGTAGACATTGTAAAAATATTTATTTATGTTAAAATAGATTAAAGTGTAGTGCATTTAATTATTAAGGGAGGAGGTTGTAATTCAAGCATCTCATGGGGGTATAGGTTTTATTTTTCAACGGAGAAAAGTGTATATTTCAAATCAAGAGGGGAGGGGAG
>Ga0315913_1009951_pt1 | contig 11055 bp, 4 predicted proteins | sample MpolsnodulesMG_FD_207736 | JGI IMG/M metagenome (GOLD analysis project Ga0315913, IMG submission 207736) | Medicago polymorpha root nodule microbial communities from Los Angeles, California, United States - small nodules | ecosystem: Host-associated > Plants > Roots > Nodule | place: USA... | reverse complement strand
TATATATATATATATATATATAAAGTAAAAAAAAAAAAATGCCACGTGTCACTTCTACGTTTATTCTCAAAAAAAATTATTGTTTAAAACTAATGTTTTGATTTGTCGTAAATATCTCAACAAACTACATACATTACTTTGATCTTATCCACTAAATATTTCATTTAAATTTTTAATTAATTTGTAAAATATTTTTTCAATACGTTTAATAATTTAATCTAAATTCAAATTTCAAAAATATTTTATATTTAATTTTATAATTTGTTTATTATGGACATGTATTATACTAACACATTAACAATTTTTTAATTAAAAACCCGATGTTTTATATAGTATGAACATCTCTACACTAGATTGCACGTCTTAATTATCATTATAAATTGTCCGTAGAGATACCATTACTTCTACATATGTATTCATTAATTTTTTTTGAAGAGATGTATCCATTAATTTAAAGTGCTCAAAATATCAATTTATTTTATCCTTGTGTACCTGTTAACCTATTCGTTTCGTGTATGGTCGATTGTGTCCAAACTAAACTAACACATTAACAATTTTTTAATAAAAAAACTGATGTTTTATATAGTATGAATATCTCTACATAGATTGCACATATAAATTGTCGGTAGAGATACCATTACTTCGACATATGTATCCATTAATTTAAAGTACTTGAAATATAAATTTATTTTATCTCTGTGTACCTGTTAAGTGATGTGTGAAATACGCAAGTGCACGGATTTATCAAAGTAGTAAAAATATTGTTCCACAGGGAGTTATTGTAATTATTGATTTTCTTTTCAATTGCGATTGGCTGAAAAGTTTAGGTTTAGAAGTTTAGCAAATTTGGTGTTTATAAAATAATAAAAAGCGTCTCGGGATTATTGATTCATCATAATGACAAATCACTCACAATCCAAACCTATATCTAAATCTTATGTTAAATCCGCTTCTAAAGACAAGTTTCTCTAATGTATTTTACGTTTCCTCTCAGAATACATAAGTGTATTTCAATGGCTATTGAAATCCATTAACGAAACTTTTAAGGTCTCAAGGTTTACTAGGCTATTCTCATGTTTCGTAAACCTTGTCTAATCTCACTTGTTCCAATATTAACCTTCTTCTTTCGATCCTTCAATTATTATTTGAAATATGAATTAAGAACAGTGAGATTAGATTAGAAAATAGATCTACATAAAATTAAGGTTTTATGCTTGGTTTGATAGGAATTAGGTCATTAGACTCATCCAACAATCCCAAGACAAAGAAATCTACTCACTCATGTTCATCGTAGACAAAGAGATTAAAGAGATGAAGTAGAAAGACATGAAAAAGTGCATAATTATAAAAGAACAAGAATTGTAAAGAACGAGAAAATAAAGAACTTTGATTCAATAGAAATAATTATCACAAAGAATTCCCAAAATTCAAAGATGAATAAACAAGTCTGATGGCTCCTCTATTTATGGCTCCTCTATTTATAGCCCAAGGAACAACCTAACCCCTAGAAAAGGCATTAGAACGTGTTACAAGGCAACTGATGGGCTTTTAGGTCAAAACTAACACTTAAGCAATCAAATGGAACCGTGCACGGCCGTTCCTGCAAGGTGCACGGGCAAAAGCAGCAAAGGGAGCATTTGGGGTCACGCACGGCCGTGCTTGTGGGAGCACGGACCGTGCGCTGCTCTCGACGTTGTGCAGCACAGTTGGCTTGAAAGGGGCGCACGGTCAGTGCATTTGTGAGCACGACCTTGTGCGATAGAATGGCAAGAGATCTTTATATTTTGCTCCTCAATCAGCCTTGAATCGTGCTTGAATCCTTTCTTTCCTTAACCATGCTTCTAAATCCCTTCTTTTGCTCTAAGACTTGATTTCACTGTATTTGATCCTGAAATAAAATAACAAACGATTTGAAGTACCAAAGTTCTAAAAAGCAATTAAAAGCACATAAAATTCTAATAAACTAAACACTTAAAAACCTATAATTATTGACTTATCATTAAGCTATTCACTTCATCCTTAAAAAAAAAAAAAACTATTCACTTCATGTCAATGGTCGATTTTATCCTTATTTTTTTGGCATCTCTGATTAGTGCTACTGTTACTAATATTTTTTCCCTTCATAAGTCTATTATTACTATTATATTCATTTGATCTTTTAATTCATGTATATACTTTATGTTCTTTTTTAACAACTAATTGCTAATGTTTGTCATTAAAAATCCTTTATTTTAAGAACAAAACTTTGGTGCACTTTCCTTGCATGCTTTTCGTATGGGTCTTCGCATAATTAAATTTCATTTCTTGGTTAGAAAAAACTTTGAAAAAATTATGGATTTAAGAAATCATAAGTAGCTATGAGTATTTTATGTGAAGTACCTCACAAAACACATTTAAAAAAATTAGACCTACGTTTTATCCTTATTTTGATTCTAGCAAGATACTTAGGTGTTCTTTTTAGGTGCTTTTCACATGATTCCTAATTAAACTACTCATGAAAAATATATTTTTATTTAAGAATCATATGAAAAACACATAAAGAAATTCACATGAGTTTTGTCCTTATTTCAAACTATTTATTCGTTTCTCAGTTTTCTCTTTCATTAAATTTCATTTTAAATTATATTTTATTTAGCATAGATTTTGTCAAAATTAATAGATAATTCATTCATTTTTTAATATTAAATTATTAATTTTAATCAATTTCAAATATTTATAAGAAAATAATTTTGTTTTCCTACATGTGCTCATTAGTTTCATTATAAACCTGCACTCTTGATAATTTTTCAACTTAGATACTAGGATTTGTTTATTTTTAAAAAAATAAATAAATATCTGGTCCAATGACCGACTAATCAGATCGGTCTAATTACACCATCCATTTGTTGGACCCATTTAAATCCATATATTAGGTAGATATTAATTGTTTATTTAACAAGTAATGAGTTATATCATCACAAAAATTTTACGTGTTATACTATAGTTTATTACTTTTAAATTATGTATTTTTGATAAATATTATACATATAACACAAACACTAATATTATTGATAATTTTTCTAATTTAGATAACTACGATTTATTTAATTTTTGTCAAAAAAACTATAACTTATTCATTTTATATTTTAAGCAGATCTTAATAGTTTATTAATAAAATACAGGTCACAAGTAATTTTATTTACTTTATAACTCCTGAGTTATATAAACTTCTAATTAATATTACACATAAAACACAATCGTTAATGTTATATATACTAGTGAAAAGATGGGCACTCACGTGCCCGTCTTTCCTCTCTTTTTATTGCGCTAACGTTTGAAAATTATTAACGGTGTTTTTTTCTTCTGAAATTTTGATTTTGATTAAAACTAAAAATATAAATATTTGTTGCTTTCGAGTTATAACAAACCAATCATGATTGTAGAAGGTGGTTTGTGGTGGTGCGACGATGGGTCAGCCATCCGCACCGCCCCTGTTCCTGCTCTCTCCGCGGTTGTTTGTCAGAAGATCAGGTTCCAAGGCGCATCCTTTTTCAGTTCGGTGGTTGCGCTGGTGGTTTGAGTTCGCTCAGATCGCGCCACCGCGATTGGCTCTTGTTGATCGGAATTACACGCTTGAAGATGCAGCTAGATTTTGAGTTCTGGATTTTTGTTCTGGTTTTTTGCTCTGATATGCGTGCATTCCAAAGGCCGCTGCCGCCGTCGATGACTCAAACGGTGGTTTTAGCCACTGCTCTCAAACCCATTCGGGTAGGACCCATTGAAGCTGGCTTTCAGATTCAGTTTCATGTCTGCTCTCTGATCTGCTCTGCCTTTCGGTAGCTCCTTTCGTGGTGGGTACTAGTTTAAGGGTAACAAGCATCACATGTCAGAGGTTTCAGATGGTTTGGCCAGAAATGGCGTTATAAGCGTGATGTTCACGGTGAGTTGTTGGTTGTGGACTCGTTATCGTGCTGACGATCCGGTTCACCACCTGCAAACAGGTTTGGAATTCGGTACTAGTGATTGAATTCAGATTATTTGGCCAGAAATGGGTGTGAATTTGCTGTAAATCATCGCAGTAAACGGTTGGTGCGTGTGGATTCGTTAATACCGTGTTGGCGGTCGAATCCACTCCCCCCTTTCAGGAATTTGTTGGTTTTGCATCCTAGTCATTCTTTTGACAGGGGACTGCGGTGGACTCGAAAGAGTCGTTAACACTTGTTGTCGTTGTTGCAGGGAGTTGATGGTACGTGATTCGATTTCATGCTGACGAACATCTCATTCGCCAAATAATCGACCCGCTTGGTATTCACAAATGTCTATTATTATGGATTAGGGTTGGATCCACTATGATGCTCTTTTTTGCTGTATTACCCGTCCGGGTTGATTCACATGGATGAACTGGATTAGGTTTTATGTCCCCAGTTTTTATGTAATTTTTTTCCCTTTTTTTTAATAATATATATATGAGCAAGTGACAAATCAGAGTAGGGTACCAATTTAGTTGGACACTATTTTTTTGATGTCATTTTGTCCTTGGCTTATAAAAAAAAATTATTATATAAAAAGTTGTTTAAGGGTATAATTGAGATAGTTAAAAAGTAAGTATAAATATACTTATATATTTTATTACACTTTTTAAATTATAAAGGAAAAAAATTTGATGTATATATATATATTCATATCGTGTTTGTTACATTTGTTTTAATATTTAAATTTATTTTTATCTATTTGTTACATGTTTTATTTGTATTGAAAACTGATGGCATTTTTGGAAAGAAAAATCCAACCCAAAAGAGCTGAAAGAATTAGTTTTCTTTATATATAGTATAGATAACCCGGATAATGTCGGGATAATACAGTAGTTAGTAGTAAAATAGATATTTAAATTTGTTGTGTGGATTGGAAAGATGGTTGTCCGTAATTATCATGATAGAAAAAGTTGTCGATTACAAAAGGTTTGCAATAAAAAAAGTAGTTATCCCAATTCTTTTTTATTATCCTTTTTTCTATAATAAAATAGTTATCCCAATTATTTTTTTATTATCCAAAAACCCTTTTGAAGAGAGAATTGTCGATTAGAGGGAAATCAGACATCAACAACCACAAAGAATTTGGTGAAATCATGGGGAAGAAAATATAGTTTGTCTGAGAATTGTTGTTAGATCGTGGAACTCATGAAAACCTAAACGAAGAGAAAGGTTTTGGGAAATGACAAGTTGAGTTTCTTGCGGTGGTGGAAAGGGGAAGAACTGTTTGATTGGATTCTTTGTTTTCCATCACCGTTTTAGTTTTAGCGCGCGTGTTTTAAAATAATAAATTTGATATTTTTTGTTCGAAATGGCACATATCTTTAATAATATTACTATATATAGTCATAATTTAGGGGTGTTGACGAGTATCCAATAATCATTAATAAATAACATTGTATGAGTGTTACTATGTAATTTATTGTTGTTCTTCAGGAAGCCGTGTCATTTGCTGTAGGCACCCGCTCCATCATAACATTGTGATTTTTAAGGGGTTCATTCTCAGCACGCCTTGTGAGAGAGGAATCTTTCATTTTAGTTATATATCTCATTTCATTTTGCCTTGTTAAAAAAAAGGTCAATGAGTCATAAAGATATATAATATATTTATTTTATATGAAAAAAATATAGATAAAAAAAGTAGACAAATAAGACGTATTATTTTATATAGAGTAGTGAGGAATTATGGGACAAAATATACATCCGCTTGCTTTCAGACTTGGTACCCACTATACGAACAACTCGCGGGTATTGAAGTATCCATGGATACCAGTGACTTTTTTAATTTATTCATCTTTTAGTAGAAAGAATAACTTTTTTTTTAATTTGCAAAAAACCTCAACTTTTAAATATCTATACATAATTCATTCAAATTTCATAAATCATACATAATCCATACAAAATTCATGATTCTTACATCGTGCATTTCAATCTACGAAGGAACTAAATACATAACATAACAAAAAAATAACCAAGACACGTATAAAGAAATTATTGAACAAAGAAGTGATGATTTTTTTCAAGAAAAAATTCTCAGTTTTACACAAAGATTAAATCAATTCCCACGTAGAAATTTGAAACAAATTGAAATATTCATGTATTCATCTAAAATTAGAAAGCTCTAAAATGTAAAATAAAAAACAAATAATCATGCTAAGAAGAAGAAGAAAGAAAGAAAGAACCTGGGTGCACCAAAAGGGAACAGGAATAGAAGGTTGTGAAATAAGAGAAACACCTTCTCAGATTTCAATTCAATACCACCAGATCAAACCAAGTGAGTTAACAATATAATTTTCAAAAAAAAAAATCATAGTCCATCTAATTTTAAATCTGGATTCTTGGTTCTTTGGGTTTACACATTATTACACCCTCACTCTAGCCTCATAATGAGTAACTCAATTTAACCATGCGCATTGTTCGTATAATATACCCTGACTTTGTTTTTTGTTAATATACAAAGACAAATATCAATATATAAGATATTTTCTGAATCATTTCGATAAATATTTTTTTAAATATCAATTTTTTGTAATTTTTACTAATAGATAATTAAATATATTAAAGGTTAAAAATGTGCATTGATAATAAAATAGCTAATTAAATCACTCATTGTGGGTCAGATGGAGTATAATTTTAGTCCCGATCTAGAACTTCAATCCCAAAAAATTATGAAATTTTGCCTCAATTTCAAATCTCATGAGAAAATACAAAAAGTATCATTTTGGAACCATAAATTGCCACTTTTTGGCCCAAAAGTCACCGTTCATAGGGTAAAAGATCAGGAAAATTGTTTTTCCCACCTCAAAGTTTATATGAAACACCATAAAATTACGAATTTAACCCCAACGCCAGTTAACTATATATAGTCATATTTAGGGATGTTGTTGGGTATCCATGGGGTGTGGATAATATGATACTCGTCCTCGCTTCGTTGGATACATATAATACCTGTGTCCGCCCCATACCTCTACCCGTGTGGATAAGGATGAGAATAGGTCAGACCGACCTACAGGGGCCTACGGCCTAGCCTACGAAAGGCCAGGTCAGGCTTTTTTCTTAAACAAAGAAGGCCTTGACTTTTTTAAAAGCCTATTTAGCTTAAAAAGTCAGGCCACATGCCATTCAAAAAGCCTCTTAGGCCTATTAAGTCGGACTTTTTAAGTAAATATGAATAATATTATTTATTATATTATATTTTGTACTTTGAATTAAAATAAAAATTTGTTAACTTTTTCAGTAATTTCAGCTTATTAGTATATATTAATTTTTTGCATATTTAAATGTATTATTGTAAACTAGAATTGAAATATGATACAATATATAGTCAAATTCCCTAAAAACTCATCTTGATTATCAAAAGAGAGTTTAATCTAATAGTTTGCTAGTCTATTTAAACTTAGATCATATTGCTTATTAAAAGATGTTCTTATGAAATAAGTTTTTAAATAGGCTAGCAGACCGTATCAAGCTTTTAGAAGGCCAGACTCAGGCCTAAAAAATAAGTCTATGGCAGGCCACATGCCAGACTAAGACCTTGCAAAGCCTAACTCGGCCTAACTTATTCCCACCCCTACGTGTGGATACCCACTATACGAATAACTCGCGGGTATTAAAGTATCTATGAGTACCCATGAATTTTTAATTAATGTATTTTTTAGTAGAAAGAACCATAAATAAGCAAGGGAAAGCACCCCGAAGACACCACCAAAACAACACCAAGAAATAAGTGAACGGAAGGCTAAACCAACACACCAAACAAACACATGCAGGAAACAAAAAGCATAGAAAAACCCAAGAGGCTCGGCTGGAAAGGGGGAGGCATAAAACCCACCCCACACCCTAAACAACCCCCGGAAAACCAGCACCACAAACCCTACTAATTCCAACACAGGACGGGCTGCACCTCCCACTCATAGAAAGAGCAAATACTAACAGGGCACTTAGTCAGAGACCACTTTCAAGCTAAGAGTTTCACTTTATCTACCACAGGCCCCTCAAGGTGTAAGCCACCAGTAAAAATAAGGTCATAAAATTGTGGGACGAAGAGAGTAATCCAAAGGATGTTGGCTTGTTCTCGCGGTCGACGGGCTGATGGTGGAGGAGGCTCTAAGTATTGTAATGATGAGATTTTTTTTAAATAACAAATGTTAATGGTTAGTTGTTAGGATAATTTTATCTCCTTCATCTGAATTGAACACACAACCTTCAACTTCTTAATTCTTAACTCAAACTCCGATAACAATGAGATTATTGAGACTCTTCAACCCTCATGAAGCAGCATTGATAAAGAGTGCTCTATTGTTGCATATGATTGATCAGGCCATTGTGATCTAAGTCCATAATTCAACAGACATATATACTGTGAGTGATGCTTGAGGAGCCATGTGGTCAATACCTTGACTCTTGACTTTAACGGTAGCATGAAACTGAAAATTTAAGGTATGTCTTTGGTTTCATGTAACCATGCGAAGGAATGTTGGATCCACATAATACTATTTGGCAAATAATAACAGCCTCACTGCATTAGGTTGAATGAGTTGAGGGATTACAAACTAATGGATACGCATAAGATATCGGGTTAAAAAACCAAATAATAAAAGTTTTTATTAAAATTAAAATAAGGATACGCATAAGAAAAAATTAAAATGGAGTTAAAGAAAAAAATGTAAAATTATTTTTCCTTAGAAATATAGAGTCAAGACATAGATCGTTGGACTGGCCGTGATTTTTTCACATGGACATATTTTTTTTTTGATTAAACTCAGCTTACCTACCACCTCTGTAGGCATTGAGTTTTTAAATCTTACTTGAATTCAGTTCAAGTATATTTACACAAACTCAGTTCAAACACGCTCACGCGAACTCAATTTAAGTATATTTACAAAAATTCAGTTAAAGTATGCTTAAGCAAGGTTTGCAAATTTTATATGTAGTTAATGATAGGTTGGTCAATTTGAGTCTTTGGAAATTGAGTTCGAGTAAAAGGTTTTTAAAACCTGAAAGGCGGTGCAAATGGAAATTATCCTGGATCCATTCAATTTGATTCTTCCTCTCTAAACCTTTTTATCTTTATTGCTTGACCATGTTAATTTTTTACTTTCTACACCCGTTAGAAACAATTGCACAAAAAACTACCCCTTCCCATTTAGATCAAATAATTATTACAAAAAAGGTCCATCATGTCAACATCTGTAAACCATGTATTGTCAAAACAAGGATGTCAAGTTTAATTTGTCAAGTTAGAAAATTTAGACTTCATAACATAAGTAATAATAAGCAGGACTGTATGAGATTCTAATTATCCTTTAGTAGAGGATAGCTTTATCTACTTGTTTTCAAATATATAAACAACTACAATACATGCAAAAAATACCTAAGAAAATAACTTAAATTTTGTTCAATAACATATAATGATGACCAAATCGTATAAAGTAAATAAAGAATATTAAATTCTTACCTTTTAGATGGTATTTGAATTTTCTCAATTTTAACTTTGATAAAATAATTCATAAAATTCTTTCATTTTGAAAATACTCTTAACCTAGTAAATTACTCTTTAATACACCCCAAAGGAGCAGCAACACACCACTCACACACAAAAAAATAAAAAATAAACACTTCTACGATGTAACATTTATCCGATCAACCAACCTCTACCATTACCTAAAAAATTCTATCATCCAAATGTATTTACAAATGTACGGTTACAATTTAAAAAATTCTATTGAATAGACAAGGCTATACTATAAAGTACGGTTACAGTTTACAAATGTATTTTTTTTAGACAGAAATTTACAAATGTTAATCACTGTCATTATTATATTTTGATTTTTGTTGAAAGATTATTATATTTTGATCGAATAAACACCATACTGGATATATTGAAAATGCCATGCATCTAGAGAACACCAAGACTAAATAAAAACTTGAAAAATAAGCAGTCATATGACATATGGTGTGCTTGGAAGGGATGAAAAAAATCTTAACATGTCTAAATACATTCATCAATTTCACTCCATTCTATACTTATTTGATTGTTTTCATCTCGACAAAGCACACCTAAACCATTATGCATTTATAGAATCATTATACATGTTTGAGTATGCACTACCATAAGAAATTGTCAGATTGAGTTTGAGAGTCTTCAAGATCATTGGAAGGAGAGTGTACATGTCTTCCTTCATATGTCGTTATTACCATCCTTGGATCTTCAGCTAAGCGCTCCACACGTTTCTTTACGCGACAATTCTCTTGTGTGCAACGGTAATAGCTTCTACACATTTTTAATATTCATTATATTATTTGAGACAATTAACTTGGTAATTGATCAGCAGTCCAAAATAAAGTACGTTAAAAAACAAAACCTTCAAAACACAAAAAATTAATCAATAGCCATACATCACATAAAGGTCCACCTAGTTAGGAAAAGTGATCACATGTGAGGATACTCTATAACATTTGAGGGTCATAATTATTAACTGGTAGTCATAACTCATAACATTGGCAAAGTATCATTTGCAACAAGTTTCTTTTGCATTATTGCATATGCATGTAATGAAAGGAATCTTTAATTATCCTTAATTACATTATTACTCAAGAGAAATATTAAAACCTTCCGGAAACCAGTTAACTAAACCTAACTAGTTGTGATGAAAAAGAAATAATGAAGGAAAGAGGGATATGGAGATTGGAGGGAGAACATTATGTTGCATGTTTGGGACACAATGAATCAAGGTTTAATTTATAGTATTAAATGTATTTAATTCTTTCAAATTATCACTCCCTTCACCCCACAATAACCACATGTGACAATTATTATGAGATTAATTGAGTAATTATCAAAGTAAGACAAAAAAAGAGAACCTTTGAATTTTAGTTTAATATACCTGGGATGTTGTGTGTTCTTTACAACTTTTTGTCCATACTTCCTCCACTTGTAACCATCATCCAACACATCCACATCAGTACTCAATGTCTTGAAGCAAAACCTAGGCTCTCTCACTTTCTTTCTTCCCTTCATTTTCTTCATTTTCATGGTAGTAGAAAC
>Ga0315913_1009950_pt1 | contig 11056 bp, 2 predicted proteins | sample MpolsnodulesMG_FD_207736 | JGI IMG/M metagenome (GOLD analysis project Ga0315913, IMG submission 207736) | Medicago polymorpha root nodule microbial communities from Los Angeles, California, United States - small nodules | ecosystem: Host-associated > Plants > Roots > Nodule | place: USA... | reverse complement strand
TTTTATGAATCCTATGGCTATTAACTTGCCAGCAATTTCGGGAACCGCTCGGGTCTCTAGCATTTTCCTTATATTTGTTATATTTTTGTATATATCATTGAAAAAGATAAGTATAACTTTCTCAAATATGAATGAAGTGCAAAATATATATTATACATACCTATAGTTTTAAACAAAATCAAAATAATCCCAATAAAAATTTCAAAAAAATTACAATTCATAATTTATAAGCATTAACGCAATAAAAAAACTGACAGACAGGCACAAAGTGCCCGTTTGAAAGCTACTACCCTTAAAATAGATTTGGGCAGAATCATGATTCTTGATCTTCTCTCTATTCTTTAGATGAGTATTGATCTGTCTCTTAATCATTTCCTCCACCCCTTCCTCTTTAGTGAATTAATTACCCACTATAATTGTTACTTTTCTTGAAATTCAAAGAATTAATTTATTGATTGCTTTTATTTAAAGAACTGCATTTTCACTTATTCTAATCATTCTAGTCTAAGCATTTTTCTTCCATTTGTTATCATCCTTCATCATATTTTGAAAATACTTACATCTTTTACCTCTCAATTTTTCGTGGCTAACGAAGCTTCAAGTTCATGGGTTGGTAATGGTGGTAAAAAATCATTGACCTCCGATGAGAAGGTAAAATTGTTCTTTGTTGAGACTCATCTCAATCAGTAGGCTGAATCATTTTCCATGACACTTCATCGAGTACCGGAGGATATGTAAAAGACCAATTTAGAGAACAAGAAGAAGTTTGAAGAACCGTGATATGAACTAGAGAAACTCTCTAATCAAGTAGGTTTTCTGACTGAACTTGTAAAGGAAGCCAAAAAAAGAAAATAATATTTTTCTTAGGATTTCTTTCATCTCGTAATCATGTAACGAATCATTATTAATGAAGAAACTTTGAAGATTCACTTTAACTTAGGATTTCTTTTTTGTTTATTGTCCGTGTATTTATTTCTTCACTTGAAGTGGTTATTCTTTTCTGTTTGTACATTCAATTGCTACTTCATATTATTATAAGCGTGTCTCAATTGATACATCAATTGGTGTCTTTAAAGTCCTAGTTTAAGTGTAGTATTAGCGTGTCTCAGTTGGTATATGTTAGTGATAGTCAATTGGTATCTCTTGAGGCCTAGTTTTTTTTTGTGGTGTCTGGGATTCGAACCCCAGACCTTACATATATCATGCATTGTCCATATCAACCTAGTTAACTCTCGAGGACCTTGAGACCTAGTTTAATACAGCTTTATAGTTTTCAGTTTTGATGCCAAAAATCAACACTATTTAGCCAAAAACATTTACCAATGTGGGTGTTAATTAATATCCTCACAAGGTCACACATCTAGCTGCTGGTACAACGTGATTGTTAAGAGTCTCAAGTATTTTTTTAGAGAATATAATCTCATGTTTTCTTTTACTAAAATTCGATCAAACTTATATTATAGACTTATTTACGTTCTGGGATGGTTAAGTATAAATCAATCAAACCAATCAATCTCACACAATCATAATATTTATTTATTATAATCTGGTGTCAGAAATAAAAATATTTAGAATCTGCAGTACATAGCACTCTTTCTTGTAAAGTAATTTTTATTCATGACACATACACACACAAAACACACAAACACACACACAGATTCCAAGTAGGAGAGTACATATCACTACAGAAAACAAACATCTTGATAACTTGGACCACTTATTCAGTAGATATATATATAGTTCATAACTCTCATTTCATACTTTAGAAATGAGTGTTATCTTCTTTTGGAGGGTGATGAGGATTCTTTTTTGGAATGCTGGCAGGGTAAGTTGGTTTGGGTAAGGTGGTAGGATATATAGGATGTACATATTTTGATGGTGGTTTATGTTTTCCCTCGTTAGGAGGATGATCACCAAATCCTTGAGTAGATGGTGGATGTTTTCTCTGATCATGATGAGGATGAGAACCAAAGCCTTGAGGGATGAGAATCAGAGATGCAAGGAAAAACACAAGCAAGTATGAGGAAAAAGAAGCCATCTTAATCTTAATTAGTGTGATTTTAGTATTGATGCATAAAACATAGGGAATAATATCATGTTTTATACTAGTTAGAGACATTGGTGAGTGGGAGGTGCAATTATTGATTAAATACGTCAGGCTATTGCCATATGCTTACGGATTAACCTACACGTCACAAAGCAAATCAAACTTTTTAAAAGCCTAATAATACGGAATTATTCATTGTGCAATTTTTTAATCAGGTTTTACTCAATATAACTGGAGGTCGATGTGTGCCAATTAACTTATCTCGGTTGACAGGGACATTGCATATGATATATAGAAGTTGCAGTTTGAACTCCGGACATTCCATTTATTTATTTTATAAAGGTGAATTTCTAACCACCTGAATAACAAAAAAAAATTGGAGGTGGACGTGTATATCATAAACAAAATTTATTTGATACGGATTAAGAAATTGCTCGTCATGGAGTATATTGAAATTTTTAGGCAATATTCATTGTAGTGGGGAAAATGCTCCAGTTTCGGTCTCTCATTTGCAATTTGCGGACAACACTTTAATTTTGGGGAAAAATGGTGGGCTAATATCCGTGCGATAAGAGCAGTTCTTATTCTTTTTCAAGACCTGTCTGGGCTGAAGGTAAATTTTTCAAAGAGTCTCCTAGTTGGGGTGAATGTAAATAGCTCTTGGTTAGCTGAAGCATCTATGGTTTTGAATTGTAAAGTGGGCTCTATTCCTTTTATGTACCTCGGCTTGCCTATCGGTGGTGACGCGCTTCGCCTGACTTTTTGGGATCCTCTTTTGAAACGTATAAACTCTAGACTGTCAGGGTGGAGTTCGAGATACATGTCTTTGGGTTGATGTATGGTTCTGCTGAAGTTTGTCTTGTCATCGTTGCTTTATTAGGGAAGTGGTGTTGGAGGTTGTTGATAGATAGAGATAGTTTATGGTATACGGTGTTGTCGGCCCGTTACAGGGTGGAAGGGGGTCGAGTGAGCGATGGTGGCTGACAGGCTTCGGCTTGGTGGCAGGTAATATCTTCCTTGCGTTCGGAAGAATGGTTTAATGGTAATGTTTGTCGTTCTTTGAGAGATGGTAAAAATATTCTCTTTTGGACGGATGTTTGGGTAGGTGGAGTGTCCTTCAACGTTAGATTTAATAGATTATTTGAGTTGTCAGTGTTGAAGGGAGAATCGGTTTTTGGTATGCATGAGTTATGGGGGGGGAGGGGGGTGTCGACGAGGCGACGTGGAGTTGGAGGCGTAGGCTTTTTGCGTGGGAAGAGGAGTTAGTGGGGGATCTTAGGCTTTTACTTCAAAGTGTCACTTTGCAGGTTGACATGGTTGACAGAAGGCTATGGCGGTTGGAAACATCTTCTGTTTATACTGTTCGTAGTGCTTATAAATTGATGTCTGATAATGCTCCTGATGATGAGGCAGTGTCAGAGCCTTATTTGTGGCCCAAGGAAGTTCCAATGAAGGTTGTGTTATTTGCTTGGCGATTTCTTCGTGATAGGTTGCCTACTAAGGACAACCTTTATCTTCTTGATGTGATTGGCTTCGATGCACAGTTATGCGTTGGAGGTTGTGGGGAGGTGGAAACGTCTGCTCATTTATTATTACATTGTAATGTTTTTGGGGCTGTTTGGAATCACATCTTTAGGTGGATCGGCGTATCTACTTTTATGCCTTGTGATGCATCTAGTCTTTTTTATCATTTTAATTTCATTGGAGGGGCTGCCAAGTCAAGGCGGTTCATCCTCCAGGTTATTTGGTTTGCAACAGTTTCTGAAATTTGGAAAGAAAGAAACAACAGAGTTTTCAAGAACAAAATAAAGTCGCTAACTTTCATGTGGTTGAACGGAAAATACGTTAGTCTTCCCTCGAAGTATCATGGTTGGTGGCTTAGCCCGTTTGCGATACTAGGCATTGGTTAATAGCTTATTTTTTCTTGCTCATTGGTGGTGTGTAATTATTGTTTAGAAACTGTCTGTATATTGGTATTACTTCCTTAGTACACCTTGTGCTGGGAAGACCATTTGGTTGTGTTAATATATTTCATTTTAGCTTCTTCAGAAGAAAAAATGTTTCCAACAATATAAAGATCAAAATAATCTTAATACATCCGCAAATGAGTTTACAGTTTTTCTATTGGGTTGGTTTGGATTTTAACACCCTAATCAATATCAACATCAAAGTTTTTGAACCAGCCTTATCCACCGGCTAACTTGTCTTTACACACGATTCAAAAACTCACACTTATCTTTGCAACTATAGAGCATATTCTTTCGATCAATAAAACTAGTCCAGAGAAAGCAATCATATTGCATGAAAATTTACGGGTTCCTTTATAAAAGAATGAAGACACAAAATTGATTGGCATGCAAAATAATATTGGTAAACAGGGGAGTGGGAAAACCTTACCTATTCAAAATGCCACTCCAAACCCTTCTAAATAAAAGAACAATTAAGAAATAAATGATTTGAATTTTCTTCAAAATTATATCCACTTACGCATCTAGTTTTATATGAGTCGTTGATTCCTCGAATGGGCCACTAATATAAACTATAATACAAACACAAAATTTAAATTGTAATAAGCATTAAACACTAAGTTTGAAGCGACATGGTTTGACTAAAAAGCTCGAAAGAATAATTTAAAAGAAATAAACTACATATTTTACAACTGCTATAAATTATGAAATTGTTTTTCTTAGTATATGAGCTTTATGAGCTTCCTCACTCACCTCCTCAAAGAAATATTATAAAAAGGTAATCAATTTTAAATATAGTATATGAGGGAGTCTTGAAGAAGGAAATATAGTAAATCGAAAGAGACAATGCACATTCAAGAAGAACAAGACGACTGACCATAGATAGATTACAATTTTTCTAACCAAATAGACATTTCTTAACCTGTTGAGTGATAAGATACTAAAAGTAAAGGATTCTAGGATTACCCAAAATTGGAAGGTGAATGTATTTAAAAGGAGCCCTGTGGGGATTTCGCAATTAAGAACTATGGATACATCTTCTAACCAGATAGGAGATATATTAACACCAAATAACAAACGTTTATGGAAGTTAATTAACTTTAAGGCCTAAAATTAATTTAAAAAGGACAAACTTGGCTTTCATAGCTGTAATTGTAGCCTAAGATTTCTAAAAAATAAAAAAAATTAGAGTATTATCAACAAATTGTAAATGAGAAATATTAAAATAAAGATAGGTTTTAACGTGACACTAAGAACTATAGCAGCAATCAATAACAAGAAAGGCAAGAGAGAGTCACATTGTCTCAAGCCCCTTTCCATGTTGAACTAAATTGTTGGGCTTCTGTACCTATATATTAGGAAAATCCATTTTCTCTACCTATTAGGAAAATTCATTTTCTCTGAGTCCCCTTGCAAGCAATTCAATTCTCCCAAATTAAAGGCTTTTTCGAAGAAAAGCTTAAAAAAAATAAAAAGAGTTTCTTACTCAATCTTGAGGCTTCATCAACAATTTCATTGGATAAATTTGAAATTAATTGGTAGTACTCCACTGTTTAAAATGTGTTGGCGGAAGAATATACGCTTTTATTGGCGGAAGTAAAATGATAAATATGGTTGTTTGGTTAAACAATAAGTATGAGAATTGAAGGAGTTTTTAACACATGATTCACCTAAGGTATGCGATAATGAGTTATTGTATTGGATCTCGGATATACAAAGTTGCTTCACTTTAAAGTCCGTTTAACACTTTGGTAAAAGGTAAACATGCAAAGAAATCAACTCATTTGGTGTGGTTAGCTACTTCATCATTCATGGAGTATTTGTTTGACGTGGAAAAACATTCTTTTAAATGGGAAGATGTCAAATGTGACGGAAATATTTAATAATATTAAAATGTTGTTTTGATCATGGTTCATTATATTTGTAAGGAAGATAAAAGTAAATATTTGTTTTTATTTGGATAGATTAGTCCATTATCATGTCTTGAAATTGTATGAGATTCTCTTTGTAATGTGTTTTGAGTGACACTTGTATTCACCTTAAGACATTTCATTATAGAGTCAAAAATGGATTAGTCTAGAAAATAATGTATTCAATTTTTTTAAAAGTTGAAAATATCTTTAAGACAGTATTTTTATATTATATTCCTTTAAGATAGTATTTGACTGTGTATAATAAAAAAAATGTTGTTACCTTGTGCCTTAAAGACACACAAGTTAAGAATTAAAAAAGGAAATGAACAATAAATTCAGCATTGAAAAAATTAACTTTAAAACTTCATAGATGTTAAAAGCACAATTTCAATACTACATTTTCATGTTCAATACTATATTTTTATGTTTGGTTTTCTTAACATATACCCTTAAAGGCATAAATTAGCTTTTTCTATACAAAAAATGTTTAAATGTTGTTCTTGCCACAAATTTGTTGAATTGTTTTTCACTTATTGTCTGCTTCACACTACAAAAAAAACACGATAATTTCGACGGCTAAATTTAGCTTATTGCGGCGATTTTAGCCGCAACTATTACCCACACTGGTGGTTTCCAAGACTGTCGAAATTTTTGCTGCCGCAATGATTAAAATGGCAGTTTATGGAGACCGCCAGAATACGCGTTGAGTAAAACGGAGACTAGTTTGTTGAGTATAGCGGCAGTTTCAAACGCCATAATGTACAATAGTTCAGTAAAAAAAATTGCGGATAGTGGCAGTTTTAGCCGGCAGAATTGTCATTTTATTTTTAAAAAAAAAAATCATGAATAGCGGCAGTTTTATCGCCGTAATGATCATTTAATTTATAAAAAAAAATTACAAGTACCACCAGTTTTAACATTGCACAAAAATAACAATTACAAGTACTAATGTAAATTATTTTTCATACAGTGTAACATTCATAGTCCAACAAATTATTCTAGTAGCAATAAATTTGAGTTAGTGATGCTGCCAGCCCCGTCCGTGTTCATCAAGCACCATATAAATCCCATACCATAGCCTCACATAGAACCAAAATCCTGCATAAACAAAGCAGAGTAAAAAATAAAAACGAATTGAAAAAGGATGGAGGGATAATAAAAGTTAAGTCCGCCAATTTTTTCGGTCATTTGGAAAGTAAAATTGTGAATAACGGCGGATTAAAATGACATAATATACTCTAAAACTGCCGAAATAAACCGTAATTCTCGAGATTTTTTGTAGTGTCAATTTGAGTTTGATGTAAGCTATGATTGTATTGTTTTTAAAATGCACTACAGTGAGATGAAAAAAGTGCGAGTGTGTGTGTTTTTGTTTCAAAAACAGAAAAGTATTTGTTTATTTATTTATTTTGATAGCAGAGAAATATTTATTCACAATGAGATCCATCAGTACAAAAAATAAACACCCCGTTCAAACCAAATTACTCGAAAATTAAATTGTTGTTGGTGGCTATCAGGTGTGTTTCATCGAGTTAGAATTCTTTTCATTCAGTGTACTCTTCAATATCTATTTCTTTTATTTAGAGAGATAAAAACACAATAAAGTTTGAAAAAAATATAAATTAATTGTGATGGGACCCACTTAATAGTATGACCCATTATCTACTTTTATGTTTATATCTCTCACCAAATGATATTCTCTATTTATTTGATACAAATAGAGAGGATCGTCACTCAAGTTTCATCTTACACGATACAAATGGATAAACAATTCTATTTAGCTATCAAATGAGAAAAAAAATACATTTGATCACGCGTTGATGATTAATATACTAAGGTAATTTCACCAAGAAAAAAAAATTAAGGTAATCATTATAATATTACCCGTAAAGTATTTAATCATTGTCAAAAAAGAGTGAAGTATTTAAAAAAATGGGTAAAGTATGATTTTAGTCTTTGAAATTATTAACTTTTGCGTTTCATCACCATAAAAAAAGGGGTGCTTTTTTTTTCTTATACAACTTTTCTCCATGTGATTTTAGTCCTTACTAAAATCAATTTTTTTAATTATTTTTAAATTTTCTTTATTCTTAAATGATTTTGTTCAAGTATGTTTAGAATATTATAAAAAGACATTTAAAAGTTTAGATTTTTTAATAAGGGATAAATAAAATATAAATTTATAATATAAAAAAATCAAGATAAGGTACTAGAAGTTTGGAATAATACAACATGCTATGAAAATTTTATAGGGAGATCAAAGTGCCATATTTTTATTATGATGAAAAATAAAAATTGGTGATTTTGTAGGGACAAAAAGTATAATAAAAAGAAATATCAAATTTCAATCGAAATTATTCAAATATAACATTTTCTTTCACATTTACAAATAAAATATTAATAAATATATACTTCCATTTACATGTACAAATATTATAATACTATAGAACTACTGCGTCGTTCATTCAAGATAGCTTCGTGCCGGCTCAATTTGACAGTATGTTTTCTGTTGTGTATTCCTTCATGAGGGGATTGAGAAATGAAAATTGTAAATGTCACATGCGCATTAGGTGTTTGATGTTTTTGAGTGATATAAATATGAAGGTAGGGCTAAATTAGGAAAAAGTGGGAAAGGATAAATTCCTATGAGATGAGAAAAGTAAATTAATTGTTAATCCGTGCATGTATCCTTAATTCTAGAAAAGATCTGAAGTAATAGCTCTTGCATGTTTTATTTTGAATTGTGTTGAGGAATTATAAGTTCATTGTGTGTTTTGTTAATTTTTCATGTGTTTGATATGTTTATGGTATAAGTTGTGATTGATGCATGAAACTTCCTTTTCCCCTAACTTATGATAGTAATGTTAGGATTTAAAATGGAATTGGTTGACATGGTTGAGATCCATAATGAATGAATTTAGTTTTTTATTGTGCATAAAAAGGTGGGGAAATGGGAAGATATATAGCAAGTGGGCATCAATGGCTACATGTTTGGCTCTGATGGCCAAGGCTTTACCGGTGTTAAAGAGACAAAAATCTTTCATAATGTTTTAGCAGTCAACCAAGATTCTCTTAGTCCCAATTCACTTTTAAATATTTGGTTTATTTAAAATGACCCGTCAATCATTTGAATATTTTTTAAGAGTCTATGTTGTGGATGAGAAAGTAATAACTACATGGTCAATGTTGCAATAAATCCTAACTCATATGTGTAGAGTTCCATCTTTAATATCTTGTCAATATAATCCTTTTATTAATCATCAATAGAACCAATAATATTCAGTTATAAGAAAGAAATGAACTAGTGATGAACTACTGAACTCTTAGTTCAAAATAAACATAAATGACATTATTTTTTTTGGTTACAACATAAATGGAATTGTTTGAAAAGCCACAACCGTGACAATATTATGATATAAAATTGAAGTTATATGTGGTAGGTCTTTAAATATAATGTCATATTCTTAAATTAAAGGCCATGGTGATAAAAAATAAATAAAATAAATAAAATACAATTATTGGGATTCAGGACAATAACAAAATGGTAACTATAAAATATTTTAGCGAAATATATATATATATATATATATATATATATATTCGTTATTTCTTTTTGCTAGTGTAAGAACTCACTCTTCCATGCATGGTGTCATTGTAATATCTTGATTCTTGAGTATCAGACTCATACTATCCGTAGGACACAAAAGTCAATTTACATTTGCCATTAATGCACCTATACCTTTGAACTAGAGTATTTGGTGGGCAATCATTATTAGTTATACAAACAATACCAACTGTAGTAGAAGAATATAATAAACTAATGTTATAAAAATGAGTTAAAGATTATATATGAATTACAAACTCAAGAAGGAAATTTAAAAAGGAAGGAAAAAAAACATTACCCTCAAAATTATCTGCGACAAGAAATAGGAAAATAAATAAAATTATAGCATACACAAACTTATGAGTCATATCTTTCTCTCTATACAATAAGTATAATTGATTTGATCACTTTATAGTGTATAATCCTTACATACAACAAATATAATTTATTTAATCACTTTATAGAGTATAAACCTCAAGTTATGTTAAGAAAATTGCAAATACTTTTACCGCTTAATAACTTTTAAAAGTCACTCCCTAAATTTAAAATTATTATTAATTGTCTCTTAAGAAGATCAATGTATTATATTTGTCCATTTACCATAGTTAATAAAGGCACACCCTAAAAAACTTGCTAATCATTATAATTTAATATTTTTGTAATTAATTAACCTTATTACTTTTGATGATTGAAAGGAGAAATTTTAAAAAATAATAATGCATAAGTTAATCGTTTAACCTTATTGTATAATTTTTCATATATAAAATTGTTAGGTGTTTAGACATGTATTGGTTGCATTTTGTTAAAACATTAGTTCTAGCAAGATGTCAGACACGATATCTTAAGATGTTGGTATGACATCATAATGTGTCTTGTTCCGCTTACTTGGAGATTCGTTTTAAATGTTAAGATTTTCATATATTATCTAAAGATTTGTTTCACGTGAAGAGTTGACCAAGAAAGCGTGTATCTAGAAGCAGAGATAGGCGGTTTATGCTTAGCGTGTTTCTGAAGAATGTTGTTGCAACATTTAAGGAAACATCAAATATGCTTCAGAATACTTATACTGAAATCTCGTGATTCAGCGGATTGTTTAGCCCGATTTGTGCATTAAGCCCATTCACCAAGCAGGCTATATAAAGGAAGACAGAAGACCTAATTGTGTACTGAAGCCGTAATTTACAAAAGAGTCTTTTAGGGTTTTAGTCAGTTTGTGATTTGTGAGCCATTCGTGTCTTATTGATACTAGAGTTGGACTGTCTTTGAGTTGTATTTTTGAATCACTCGTAAGCTTTTAAGCAAGAGTGAATTCTGTCTTTCAGGGAGTGTGTCTCCATTATCTTTTGTTATTAGGATGATCACTAGGTTGTTGTCATACCCCAATTTTTGACCTGAGGTCTTACATTCATACACTGTTTGATCCTGAATAGTCTCTGACTTCTCAGTTAAAAATTCGGCTGAGAGGTATTTTAAAATACCTCATTTTTGTTCCGATTCGGACCCTCTTCTCTCTTTATCTTTATTT
>Ga0315913_1009948_pt1 | contig 11058 bp, 7 predicted proteins | sample MpolsnodulesMG_FD_207736 | JGI IMG/M metagenome (GOLD analysis project Ga0315913, IMG submission 207736) | Medicago polymorpha root nodule microbial communities from Los Angeles, California, United States - small nodules | ecosystem: Host-associated > Plants > Roots > Nodule | place: USA... | reverse complement strand
TACACCATAAATTCAATATATTTTTACGAAAGTTTTTTTTTAACGAGCAACTTCTTGAGTTTCAAATCAATACATATTCATACTATAAAAACAACAAAATATATAGTACATTCCTAAATATATATATATATATATATATAGTACATAATAATGGTTCCTGCATAATATACAATAGTTGTATTTCCATTTGGTAGCTTAAACTTCATAGGTTTTTTTTTTTTTTTAGCAATAAACTCCATAGGCTTAATTCTAGTCAAATTAGAACATTTATTGAAAAGCTAGAAAACACGCGGGAAGCTGGAAACAAGATGTAAGAGATTTATGATTGAATTGATATTAATTAAAAGAAGTGGTAGTAGAAACGAGACTGAAAATACTTGTAGAAGATGAGAAGAGCAAGAAAAAAGAAAATACGGTGAACAACATAATGAAAACAAACGAAGGAAGGAGAAGCAGGTTGATGAAATAAAATAAAAAGGGCAAAATTGTCATTGTTCTATTAATGTATTCCATTCCATTGAAACACCCCAAATTGGGGGGAATGAAAATTTGACTTAATGAGTGGTATTGGATGGAATGAGTTCCATCACACTCCATTCCATTTCATTCATCTTTTGCAAAACCAAACAATAAAATATGATTCCATCCCACTCCATTCTATTCCATCACTCTCCATCAATCCAAACATAACCTAAAGAAAAAACAAATAATGTGATCTCATTGATAGATAATTTTATCGAATGAGAATCCAACCCCTGATAAACTATTCACTAACTACAAAATACTAATTTTATTATTGACATCAACCTACGGATGTTTAAGAGAACCAGTTGGATAAGTTAGATTACAATTAACTTAAGTCGAACCTCGAATTATTATTATTAAGAGAATGCGAAGGTTATTAAACAAAAAAAAATGTAATGAGTTCTTTGCAAGGGATTGTCTACCGCTCATTAGATTCACCACACATATAATAACCAACCTCAAATTTCAGCTCGTTCCATCGTTCGTTCGTTCCTTCCAAAATCGTGGAACACAGAAACAGAGGAAACTCCGAATTTTATTGTCCACTTTCCTTACTTGTTACTTCTTTCCCCTTTTTGCACCCATGTATGATTGATTATACACCCTTCTCTTGTTGAAGAAATTAAAGAACCCAACTCCTCCACACTGTAGTAACATACATTTTCGGAATGGCGAGGAAAAATTATTCATCATCTTCATCTGCATTGCGTTATGTTCAACCTCGTTATTACACAAAAAGACCCAAACGATTTGCATTTCTCATTTTCCTTTTAATCTCTCTTGCATGGTTTGTCTATGATCGTCAATTACTCAACAGAGAACACCAACAAGATATTTTCAGATTAAAACAAGAGGTTACCCGCTTGCAAAAATCTGTAAGATCTGCTGTAAATTACAGTTTTTTTATATTAAATTTCACTTTTTTTTTTTTTTGTGGGTTGATTTGTGTTATTTGAAATTGCAGCTGGAAGATATAAAGGGAAATATTAAAGGGTCAGAAGTAAGTATTGAAATTGATGAAAAAACCAACAAGGGTGTTTCTGTTCCGGACGAGGAGGAGGAAGAGGAGGAGGATGATCCTATTAGCTTAGAACGAAGAGAGAAAGTTAAAGATGCTATGCTTCATGCATGGACATCTTATGAAAAATATGCATGGGGCAAGGATGAACTTAAGGTGCTTTTCCATTTGTTTTGTTTTTTCTTTATCTACTTCTTGATTATAATGTTTCTTGGTTTGCTTTTCTGAATTAAGGTATTTAAGTTATCTTATCTTAATTTTATTTATAGACAAATGTTAGTGGTTAGTTTGTTAGGGGAGAAAGAATTTGGCTATGTTTGTTAAAAAATAGCGGATAGCTGATAAGCTAGCTTATAGCGGATAACCAACTTATTGAATTTGTAAAGTTCGTAAAATTAGCGATTGAAGTAGCTTATAAATATGAAATGGCATAAAAAATGTGCATTTAATTAATTTTTTTTCCAATTAAGATTGCAGGGGTGAAATTGAGATAAAAAATGATAAGCTATAAGCTACTTGAATTAGCTTATCAAAAACCGTCATAAGCTCATGAAAATAAACTATAAGCTCGTGTAAACATGACTATTACCAAACAAGTCTTTTTTAATCATATGAGTTTATAAGCTATAAACTATAAGCCATAAACTCAAATTTATGTCTTACCAAACTGACCCAAATTTGTTAGCACAAGGGATCTAACATTAGACTTTATTTTTAGTACTCCTTCGGCATCCCACCGTCCCATACCACTGGGCTACACCTTTGGGGACAATATTGTAGTTATCTTGTGTTTTACCGGGAAAGTTAGTAACTAATTGCTAAGGAAAAAGTTGATTAACTAGTCATGCATTGCACATCATTATTAAGTTCGATTTTGATATTATGCATTAAAGTTATCTGCACAATTGCTCTTTTATCTGGCAATATTGAAAATCCAAGATGTGTGATTAACTGCTTAGGGGGTAAAAAGTTTTTTTTTATTTTACATCTATTGTTACAATTGTGACCAGTAAAGGTTTTGATCGCTGATTTTAATCGTGAATTTGTAGGCTTTTCAATGGGATAGACCTTTTCCCAACTAGAACTTTCCCCACACCAACCTGCCCCTCAAGAAAATGTCATAACCCTGACACTAACCATCTCGTCCTGCACATATAAATATTTTAATATAAATCTATTCATTAGTCAATTACAATCTCAAAATCCATTCATCATATCATACAAGTTAGGAAATGTTTATAGTATTTGTTGAATCAATTATGACTCATATTGTTCTGTGAATAGATATCACTTAATACGAATGAACAATTACTTTACTACTAGCCGAGTTAAGTCATGAGACTCGTGACTCTTATTTAAATGAGTGGTGTGGTATTGTGCTGGGTGAATTTACCCCAAACTCACGTCATCCCTGCAATAAAATTGCACCATCCACCCTATCCCATTGTCGGGTTGGTAAACTCACCCCATGCAGTGTTAGACAAGGAGGGTTGTTTGGTGTCAGGCTATGTTTGGCAAGCCTGAAACATTGCTTTAAATTAGGCTGAAGATATCCTTTTGTTGCAGCTGAAGCCTGGAAAAGAGATATGTATTACCATACTAGGGCACACTCAGCTTTTGCTTTATATCGCAAAACATGATCATATGTGCATATCATCTCTGCGACTGAGATTCATCTAGAACATGTAAAGCAGTAACAAAACGTGTCTATGTAGTGTTTACTTTTTTTCTTTCTTTTATGCAAATATTCAGAGTAGGAAATTGTGTTTCCCCTTGTAAATAGTTTTCTCTATTCATTTACATTTTGACTCTTTGATTCTCTCCTTGATAAAATCTCAATCTTGCCACTAATTAGCTACCTGTTCCTCTCACAGCCACCATCAATGACTGGTGTTGACAGTTTTGGCGGTCTAGGGGCAACTTTAGTAGACTCTCTTGACACATTATTTATTATGGGCCTTGATACCCAATTCAAAAGAGCTAGAGAGTGAGTTCTTCTTATTCTTCTTCACAGTTCCAGTTTCTGTATTGTAGGTTGGTTACCCTTAAAGCATCTAATATAATAAGTATTGCAGGTGGATTGAGAAATCATTGTATTTTAACAAGAACCTCGAAGTTAGTGTGTTCGAGACAACCATAAGGTTGAATTAGAAGGTTCAATCTTATATTTATTGAAGTTCTTTCTCAACTGCCTGATAGTTGCTCTAACTTTGCCAATTTCAGCATATGTTGCTTATACTTTGTAGTTTGTAGTCCATTTTCACTCATCTGTCCATTATTTTGGTTATATTCACTATTCAGAGTTTTGGGTGGGCTTCTTAGTGCTTACGATCTCTCTGGCGATGAAGTCTTCCTCGAAAAGGCTAGAGATCTTGCAGATAGGCTGCTGCCTGCTTGGAATACACCTTCAGGAATCCCTTATAACAGAATTAACTTGGCTTATGGCAATACAGATAACCCTAAGTGGACACGGGTATGTCTGGGCCTCACTACATCCTTCAGTTACTTTCCGAAAGCTAATTCCGTACATATAAAAGCACTGTTTTATAACAGAACATTATTTCCAAACTGTGTTCTATTTTCAAGGACTTAAACATGGCGACTTGGATAATGTTTAATCTTTATTTGATCATGTTGGTTGCTAGTATGAATTTTCAAGTGCTACTCAATGTGGGACTTGGGAACTCCATAATACCCAAGTCCACCAAATATCCCAGGCTTCTCAATGAGAGATTTGGGCACACCATAATACCCAAGTATGGGAAAAACCGAACCACTTAAACACTTAACCAAGCATCCCATACTACTCGATGTGGGACTTAAGCACCCTATAATACTCAAGTCCCTATCATAGTAATCGTATTAACTTAACATCCAATATTTCTGTTGGGTTTGTAGTCTGTCTACTTTCTATGTTTTCTTGCATAATGTCATCGGATTTTATTTAATTGAAAAAAAATCAATGAACCTTATTTGCATCTATTTAATGTTAGAAATGCATTGCTGGAGTAGTCTATAAGGAACTAAGAATATTTTCTCAATTGTTCTGCTTTTTATGCTCTTAATAATTTGTTCTCCGATACTAGGGGAACAGTATTCTTGCAGATTCTGGTTCAGAGCAGCTTGAATTTATCGCTCTCTCTCAAAGAACCAAAGATCCCAAGTACCAGGAAAAGGTAATCTCTAGTCACTTATGATGAATTTCCAGAATATTTATATACTTCCGGCAATCATTAGCTTTCAACTTTGTGAGTCTCTTCTTTTGAGGTGAACTAAGCCCACATGTTCTTGTTTTGCTCACCCCAAGTGTACTGATTTCAAGAATGCTGTGATTGAGAGAGAGAGAGAGAGAGAGAGAGTAGAAGTTTATTCCTTATGCAAATTTTGAGGTACTGGCCTTCTGATATTTCAGGCTGAGAAGGTCATCAAAGAGCTTCGTAAAAGTTTTCCTGAGGATGGGTTGCTTCCCATATATATTAATCCACTAACCGGAACTAAATCAGCTGGAGCAATTACATTTGGTGCTATGGGTGATAGGTGATGATGCTGATAACGTCTTATCTTCTAGCATTATCATTTTATGATGTTATCTTACAGTTGTTGGCCATTTGGTTAAGTTGGTTAACTATGTCTTCAAAGAAAATTTTGTTGCAACTTTAAGATCAATTTTGTATAACTTATTGACAAGACATTTTGGAATTTGGAAGATATAGATGAGTTGTCAAACTCCAATGAGGAATAAAACAATGTGATTATAAACTGAATTTGAGATAAAACTTCATGATCTAATTCAGCTGCACATCATGCTTTATGGTTACGGGGGATATGGAATAAACTGGAATTGTTAATGTTTAGTGATTGCAAAGGTGCACATGTGAATAGAGACGTTTCCATGCATGTTACAATCACATTTTTGTATGAAGAAGATGGGCAACTAATACCAGAATTAATTATTCAACTCAACTAATTGTTGTTTTTTGTTGAATGGTACTAACAGTGCAACAATATGTTGAAAGTAAATATCAACTAGCTTGCTTAACCTTTGCTAGACCGTAGACTTCTTGACAATTTCTAGTCACGTCATTCTTCACATAATTTAAAGGCTGTCGATTACTGTGTACAGCTTCTACGAGTATCTGCTCAAGGCCTGGATACAAGGAAACAAGACTGAAACGGTGAAGTTTTACAGGTAAGGAACTTGTAATGCCTACTGTCTTTTGAAAATCACATATTTTGTTGTCTCTGTATGGGAAGAAGTTACTGGTCCAGCTATCCCGTGTTACACACTTGACTCTGCCTCTCACTAATGCACCATGGACATATTTTGATTTATGAAAGAAGCCAAAGTATATATGGTCGTCCTTAGATCCTACACCCAAAGTTGTATATTTGCAACTATTTCTATAATCAACAGAGTTTAATTTTTCCATTCTCCGAGCTCTGCAATGCATGTTCTACAAAACACCTGACATTTGACTAACATTTCTTCACTGTCTATTATGCTCTGATACCATCTTAAAAATTGTGGTTGGGCCTAACACGGGGTTGTGTTAGGCCCAATCACGATTTTCAAGATGGTATCAGAGCCTATAAAGGTCAGGCCATCCTCACCTTACAAGGTGGTTTTGTAAGTTAGGTCCAAATTTCAATAGCATGTATTTTTTGTTTGGTCCAAATATGTGACAATCATTTGGCACACCTTTTTTTTGTGCATTGCTTTGCTATGGAAGTTTAAACTTGGAAATAGGCCTACATCTGGATCCCTGTGTATTTAAATGTGCGATAAAATGTTTATTCAGGGAAATGTGGGAGACATCAATGAAAGGTCTACAAAGCTTGATTAAGAAGTCAACACCGTCATCTTTTGTGTACATATCCGAGAAACTTGGAAATTCACTCATTGACAAGGTACTTTTGGAAAGGAAACTTATTTAATTTATATGTATATGTTATGGAAAATAATGCTTTGATCTTGTCTCTTTTTTAGATGGATGAATTAGCATGTTTTGTTCCTGGAATGCTGGCTTTGGGATCTTCTGGCTACGGTCCTGGAGAAGATGACAAATGTATGGCTCTTGCAGAGGAGGTAATACTTTTGAAATATTTGTTCAATTTGTCATCACTCAATTTGTCTACAAAACTCCGGGCAGTTCAAACTGTTCAGGTTTTAATAATCATCTTGCAAACAGAAAGAAAAAAATTGCCTCCACATGAATGAGGTAAAGGTAAGAAGCCTTTGGAACAGGGAATTCCTCGTGAAAGGTGCTGTAACTTGTAACTCCTGATTTTTTCCAAGTGACCTTGCAATTTTATTGACGAAATATAATACCAAAGGATCAATTCTCCTAAACACTTAAGCTGTCTGGTGGAGGATTATATTATTCTAAGAACAACAATTGCTGAATTAATTAATCATCATATTCATCAGTCTTAATGTTTTATCTGTAATTTATAGGTCATTGATGGCTTGTCTAGTAAACAAGCTGAAACTCACTTCAAGTTGTTTGCATATTTAATGCCTGTTGTGCTTTTGTTTGGGGACATATATTAAATGCCAGGGTGCTTTTGCTACATATGTTTTAGTTTTAGACTTCAAAACACTTTCAGTCCTTTTATTAAGACCAGCGCACAAGTTCTCTCCATAATATTTGCTTGAATTTAATCCCAGCATTACTCTTGCCTCTTACCTTACAAATTGGAACCACGATTCTGATTTCAAAACAGAATAAAGAACTAGATTGCATCCTGAAGCCAGACTGTGACTTCTCTGTCTGACCAGTGACCATGCCATACTGCAAAGCATCTGAAGTTTTAAATTAATTGAACATTTATTTATATGTTTTTTCTAAGGAAGAAAAGTTTTTTAGTGAAAAGTGCTAATTTGTGCCTGAAATTCGTTGGTTTTGTTTGGTCTTTTTTTTCTTCCTCAAACTTCTACTGAATTACGGTACATCTAATTGTGCAGCTTGCATGGACCTGCTACAATTTTTACCAGTCAACGCCAACTAAATTAGCAGGGGAGAACTATTACTTCCGCAAGGATGAGGTTTGGATCTTTCGTTCTCACGCTGTTCTTCAAATTCCCTTAGATGCTATGCGCTAAGGTAAATATAATTGTAGGATATGAACGTTGGTACCTCATGGAATATCCAAAGACCTGAAACAATAGAGTCACTGTTCTACCTCTGGCGTTTCACCAGAAACAAAACATACCAAGAATGGGGTTGGAATATTTTCCAAGCATTTGAAAAGAACTCTCGCACTGAAACAGGATATGTTGGACTCAAAGATGTAAGAATTTCTTAAAGCCCTTTGCTTTTTTCTCCAAAATGATTTGCTTTCTTAGACTTGGAATTTCTGCATGTTTTTATCACCTATTCATGTTTGTGGCTAACTTGTTTGGCACATACAATTGTGTTGCTAAAATGTGCTAATAGTCTCGGTGAGAGGAAAATCCTGCAGAAATTGGTAGCATGAGATGACTAAGTAATGTATGTTCTATTGAGAACAGATTGGGTTCATAGATTCATTTTTTGTTCGTTATGAGGAAGATTTTCTTATGCATTATAAACCATTGTTGAATACCCAGGTGAATACAGGTGACAAAGATAACATGATGCAGAGCTTCTTCCTTGCAGAAACCCTCAAGTACCTTTATCTCTTGTTTTCACCACCTTCCGTTATCTCTCTCGATGAATGGGTGTTCAACACAGAAGCACACCCTTTAAGAATTGTTACTAGAAATTCTCATGAAGAAGGACAGAGTATAGACCCAGAGGAAAAAATTCCTCATCATTTGCATGGTAGAAAAGAAGGTCGAATTGATTACAAGTAGTTAAGGGTTGTTGCTCTATGATTGTAGTAAGAAAACCCTTGCATGACTTCCCTTTTCTCAAATATCCAGGACATATTGGTGATACGTGACAGCCGTTGCCACGGTCTTGCATGTTGGTGATCCACCATTTTGGTTTGTACTTGCAGAGGGGCAACTCATCCTGCTTCATCAACATGCAGTTGGTTTGTCTGTGGCCTCCAATCTGAAGTTATGTGGGTAATGCAGTAAATAATACTTAGAAGATTTTTTTGGTTTCTGTAGCAGTAGGATAAATGTGGGTTTGTAAAAGCCTATGTAGATATTGAAACCTCTCTACTTACAATTTTAATTATTTTTTGCACTTGTAAATTCTTGTATATCAATTGACTGACCACTTACAGAAACGTGGTGCAACATGAGATATCAGTTCTGAAACTTTTAGAATTTCAGGCTCTTCCATTTAAAAAATTGGGCAAATTTGAGGTTAATGTATTAAATCCACCTGATATCAATGCTCTGGAAATGTAACTTAATATTGTTGAGTAGCACTGCCTATGAAAATGACCATTCTTGCTAGTTCAATTCACTCTTTGACCATGTTGCCTGCAAATATGGTTTCCTAATGATTGTATTATGGTTAGACCAAACCATACAACAGTTTATGAGTGGCTTATTGGTTGATTTGCTATTTAGATATGAATTACATACCATCACTAGTTCTGCAAGTTTGATAACTCACCCCAATTAGGTTGAGTGAGCTTAAAAATGAGATGAATACTAACTGATTGATTCTAGATTCATTGAAGTTAAGCCCCATCGACTAAGAAACTAAGAACTACTAAGAGTTCATAAAAACTGATTGATGGTATTTTTTTGGTAAACAAATGTTAGTAATTAGTTGTTATGTTAATATTATTATCCTTCATTAGGGTTTTGAACTCGGATCTTCCAACACCTTCAACCCTTGACTCAAACCAATTTCTTGTAGTTAAAATTTGTTTTCATATTTGAACTTTTTCAAAACCTTTTTACACATTTAATTTCTCAACAAACAATTGTAAGTGCTACTTTCCTCTTTACTATAACTGCTGTTTGACAAATTCATACACACACACATATATTGAAAATTACATATAATAATAACATCAAAATTTTGGATGTAAAACAGTTGTCGTCCACGTGTACCTACAAAGACTAATTTATCGATCCGAATAGAACCACAATGATGGACAAAGCTTTTTCTTAAAAGGTTTAATGTTGTATCTAATTTTAATGATGCAAAACTCTTGACCGATTTTTAAATAGGGATTAAATTCAATGACAGAATAGTATTTTTTTCTCTAAATGAAGAATCTTACATTTATTGAAAAGCTTTTATATATTTTTATAAATTAATAAAATTAAACCAAAGTGAACCTAACCTCAGCCTGCCTCTCCTTTTAGAATCAGTCATAGTTTTTCTTTATGGTGGTCGGAGTTTAAACCCCCAGACCTTGTATACATTATGCATTATTTATACCAATTGAGTTAAGTTCACGAAGATAGAACCGGTCACGGTTAATATCGCTTAAATATGCACAACATTGCACTGTGGTAGACTGGATTTTAATCAGAATAGGGTAAACAAAAAATATTAGAATATTCCACTATCGTCACTATCAAAGTGTTATAAAGAGTTGGCGCTAATAAGAATAAAGAATTATGAAAGAGGAAATTCAGAAGCTCAAGCAAAGAGACATGTTCCTACCAAAAAAGCATAACCAAATTGATATAAAAGCAACCTATGCATCCCCACCAACTCAGCTGCAATAATGACACTATAAGAGTGGAAGTGGAGTCTTTTTATTAAAGGAATAAAAAGCTTCAAAATAATTAATTATAATGACATAAAAGGATTACTCATCCGCTAGTTAATCAAATACTTCCTCAGATCCTATTTATAGGAAAAAGTTGGGTCAACAAAAGTTGATGTATTTGGACTGAATTTTTAACCAGATACATCAACTTTTGTTGACCAAATTTTTTCTTATAAATAGGACCGGAGGAAGTACTTAAAATTTCCATGCAAATTTAAAAGTGGTAGACATAATGATATATATTATGCATATTTAATTTAATTAGCACTCAAGAATGTGCATTCATTCTCTAGATGATGAGATCGAGAAGGCAAAAAAGTGTAAATATAGAATCTAGTACTATCTCTTGAGAGAAGTGATGGAATTTTTGAATTGGCAAAGAGAATCCTTTGGTAGGAGATAGAGAAACTTGAAAAGGAGAGCCATATTGAAAGAGAGAATAAGAGATAGCTTGTGTCAGCTTGATAGTGCATGCGTTTTTAATTCAAACTTCAAAGAACTTGTTTGTTTGTTGCAACTTACTACTAATGTGTTAATAGGCAATATTGGCTTCACTCCCCTTGTCTTTTTCCTATATGCTTCCTCAAGTCAGAGTTTATTCTTTGCTCTCTAAATTCTCAATTAATCTCCTCTATTATTGTAAAATGTGACCATGTATTAATGCATGCATTATTTGTGGAATAAACACTAATCCTCTTAAGAGACCAAATTACATTCCCTTGTTATGTCTCTTAAGTGGGAATTCATTGGTTTTGCACATTTATGCATGCTTGAGCATTGAGGACATCAAAAATAAAGATATGAGGGAAGCTTTTTTTGATTTGATACTCAATCCAATGATTAAA
>Ga0315913_1009946_pt1 | contig 11058 bp, 6 predicted proteins | sample MpolsnodulesMG_FD_207736 | JGI IMG/M metagenome (GOLD analysis project Ga0315913, IMG submission 207736) | Medicago polymorpha root nodule microbial communities from Los Angeles, California, United States - small nodules | ecosystem: Host-associated > Plants > Roots > Nodule | place: USA... | reverse complement strand
ATATTATGTTCAAAAAATGTCAAAAATACGTCAAAATTATATCTATTAAGGACGAAAAACAAAATAAAAAATTTTGTGAGGATGAAAACATTCAGTTTAATTTTATAGGGACTAAAATCAAAATTCGTTATATTTATAGGGACGAAAAACTTATTTAACCATTTTTTCAATATATGATTTTTATTTTTGATTTGATACACTAACACATATCTTTAGGGCAAATGCTATCACTTTCCTAATAATAATTACTAAAAGATTATTTTCTAAAAAAAAATTATTACAATAAATGTAACACAAAATTATTAGTTTTCCCACATTTTTTTTATTAATTAATGCATAAACATTTTAATATAAATTTCTTAAAATAATAATAATTTAGAGTCATTTTTTTTGCAATTACAAATTTTTTCTTTAAACTATATAAAAATGGTGGAAGTTATTGCAGCTTTTTTCAGCCATTAATTTGAACAACTACCACTGCTACTTCACCTTGACCTTGATACTTGCATTGGGTTGTGAGGTTATAGTTGGAAATTCAAAAAGGTTTGAACTTTCAGTTCACCGAACGTTCTTTGTGTTTCAATGACTGTTGGGTAGTTGTGGATCACTAAATTCTTTGTCTTGTTACTGTTTTCAGAATCAGATTCCAAGGAACTTGTGTTTTGTTCTTTCTGAGGTTGTTGGCAAATTCAGCTGTCAGCTTTTTACTTTTTTTGAGTCTGAAATTCTCAATTTTTTTATATTTGCTGAGTTTTTTTCTGCTTGCAAATGATTCTGCTGCTGAGAGTTGAAAATACTGATTATTGTGATGGGTTGTAATGGGATTGAACATTTGTGTAAAGAAGTAGTAGAAGATGAAAAGGGTCTAAGAAAAATGGATGATGATAAGTTGGTTAGTGTGAGAGGTGAAATTATGTCTCAAGAAGATGACGGTTCACCTTCATCTAAGGAGAGGGGAAGCCAATCATCGGAAGTTACTTCTTTGCCACACAGAGGTTTGTGTTCATTAGCTCTATCTAAATCAGAAATATGCTTTTCTGTTTTGCATGTATATAGTTAATAATGAAGAACTAAAACCTTATTGTACATTATAGCATAGTTCATATTATTAAGTAGTCAATATTAAGTTTTTTTGTTGTTGAAAGAAGTAGTCAATATTAAGAGTGAAGCACTTTATAGGTCTATGGAATCTTGTGGAGTTATTTACCATATCCTATGAATTTAGGAAGGAAGAAATGAATAATCATATGTATAACTGCATAACTGATAGATATGTCATAAGTGTACAAGATCAATGTAAAGATTTAGGGGGAAACAATCTGTGCTTTATTTTTTGTTTTTAAAAACTCGGTATCCGGCAAAAAGACTGACTAATCTGAGGGGCCCAATCACACCGTCCATTTGCGGGGCCCATTTAAAGCCAAGATTTAGCCTACCCAAATTGGCACCGGGAATCAAACCTGAGACTTGAGAGCAGCACACTGCAACCAACACCATTAGACCAAACCAAATGGGTTACAATTTGTGCTTTATTGAAACTTTTCTTCAAAAGCCTTTGTGCTTTATCATTGCTCTGCTGGGTTTAAATTACTTTCCGTCTGTGAAATGCCTTTTCTTTTTCTTAAAGTATATTATACTCTGGATTGCTTTTTAGGTTCACAAGTATAAACCTAAAGCCCAATTTTATTGAAGTTTTTGTCAACATAAATAGATTTGGTTCTTTGTAAAAATAATTAGGTTCGTGGGTGTTGGCAAATAGTGGCTATAGTGGTGTTGAATTTGAACAAACTGCCATTGTTTTGGGATATGTTATTTAGTACAAAGTGTTGTCAAATAGTGACTATTGCGGCAGTGTAGCCCTGTAGTGTAATGGAATTTGAAGAAACTACTCTTTTCCGCGATCCGCAATTGACAATACTAGGGGTGCGTGCTTACATCCTTCCTTGGTTGAATGCTTTTGGTCTTGTTCTTGTGGACTATTGTTTCTAACTTGCCTTTGTTAAGAGATTGATTTCTTATAATTGGTTTCTTAAATTCTGTTCATGAAGGTTTGGAACATTGCATCACAGCTCCTATTGGAACTGAGAGAAACCCACTAATAGCTGAAGATGAGATTATGATTTCTAGATCAATGACAGAAAAGAGAGGGCTTCGAAGGCATGACCTAATATTGGACAGACTGTCAGAGGATGAGAAGGTATATGCAAGTTTCACTGTATGTGGATGGCCTAAAATTTCAAGGTTGTGCCAGCTTGTGTATATTTGAAAAATGTAGCTACAGCGTGTCTTTGTAGTTTTGTTATTGAAATTTTGTTCTGTATTGGGATCTATGCATTCTAATTATTTGATCTGTTTGCATGTTCATAACACTTAATTGTTTTGCTTACCAGCAAAAACTGATTGCTAACCTAGTGAAGATACAAAAAGATGGGACTGTTCAAGTTGATATAGAAACGAGTGCTTCAGTTGCTTCAGAGTTGTTAGAGTTCCAATCTTTTGAAGAGTCAGTAGCGAGCGGAAATTTTATTATTTCTGATTCAAATAAATCAGTTCCACGGTTACAAATTGTCATACTTGTGGTTGGAACTAGAGGCGACGTACAACCTTTTGTGGCCATTGCGAAGAGACTTCAGGCATGTTTGAGTATTGCATCTTAAACTAATTGTGATTTTTTGCTTACTTTCATGTGCAAGATTAATGTGAGTTTTGAGTCAATATATGTTGTTATATTCAATGGTAATATTCACTCTGTATTGCTGATCACCAATTTGCCTTTTGTTCCGTAAATTAACACGGGTTTCAGCTTCTTTCTACTGATATAGCTATAAGACACCGAGCTTGTAAATTAAACTGAATGAAATTGTCGGTTGTATTCTGATTTAATACGGAGCTTCAATGATAACTTTGTATTGCTTTTCCCGGATATCACGTAACATTATGTATACATTTCATTTTGTTTAGGAAATGTGTTTTATGCTTTTTGTGATGTATTGGCATATGTCATGTTTGCAATGGTAATAAGAACTTGTGCTTCAAGACCTTAATAGGGTTTCTAAATTTTAGGGAAGACATATTATGGTGTTCTGTTGTTTTAGATAGCTTTATTTTTGTAAGTTGGGGATCCCTAGGCTTTTCCTTATTGACCTGATTGGCGATTGCAGTCACAAGATTTGAACCGAACTATTTGAAGGGATGCAAAATATTGATTTTCAACTACTGTTTATGAATTTTACATTTTGGCAGTCAATTTTGTTGAATTTGTACTACCATACTTTCATACTTGAACTAATACCAATGTTTACTTGCAGGAGTATGGTCATCGCGTTAGGCTAGCAACTCATGCTAATTTCAAGACATTTGTAAGGTCAGCTGGTGTAAATTTCTATCCTCTGGGTGGTGATCCTCGAGTATTGGCAGGATGTAAGAGCTTCTTTTTAATAATTTATTTATATTTCGGCCTACTTGTACTTTGTTTAACTTGACTGTAGCCAGTCCTCTTTTAGCTGCTTTATATCGGTTCACCTGTTAAATTTGGTGTTCAGGTTAGAAAACATGCTAGAATGCAGTGATATACCATGTGTTTAATATGACTTAATTTCTCTTGGAGTTTTCTACAAAGGACGACTAAATGATTTTAAAATTACTTTTCAAGATATATATAATATCTTGTTTTTATACCTCAAGCTATTACTATAAAATGAATTGTCCAAATTTTCAAGTGTTAATCATAGGCTCAACCGTATAAATAGATACTTCAACATATCTTGCCAGCCTAGAACTGCATATGGACTTGCGACAAATTTGAATTGGATATGGATGCATAATATACTAATTACCAAGCAAAAACAATTAACTCTTGGAGAATTTGAAATACAATCAAAGCATCTTAAATAACCAATTGTAGTGTAGGGTGAAGAAAAGAGAGAGAATAGAAATGAATAAAACTCAAACCTAAACATAATGATCCCTTATAAAAACTTCCAAATAACAACAACAAAAGCTTAGGTGGAGTTGGTTAAATGAATCTAACGTTTTCATAGTGTCTCGTGTGTTCAATCATCTATCATAACATTCTCATCTCTTGAGCATTTACAAAACATGCGCCTGATCCTTGCATTGAAGATTAAGCTAACTCAGTTTCTCCTATTTGTTGGAAATTCCGCCTTAATTGCGGTCCGCCCCTAGTCGCCTAAATTGCGACCTTTGGTTAGCCTTCATTGCAGCCACCAACACCTTCATTGTGTTGGCTTTGAGGGGGTGGATTTAGTCCCACATCGGATAGATAGCACTCTTGAGAAGAGTTTATAAAGAGGAGGCACTCCACACCTTACAAGCCGGTTTTGTAAGGATGAGTTAGGCCCCAAAATTTCAACACTATTTTTGTTTTTAAGTATGTCAAAATGAGAACATATTTTTGTTTTAAGTTTTAACCATATTCCATTTTCTATCCAACTCATTATATATGCTTAAACTGATAGACTAATTGAGTTATTTAAATAATAGATATGGCAAGGAATAAAGGTCTGATCCCGTCTGGACCGACTGAAATATCTATCCAAAGAAAGCAGCTGAAGGTCATTATCGATTCTCTTCTTCCAGCCTGCACAGGACCTGATTTGGAAACCGGTGTTCCCTTCACAGCTCAGGCTATTATTGCAAACCCTCCCGCATATGGTGAGTGATTAGAAGATTATTGTATTGTGTATTTGTATTTCTCCATCCCATCTTACTTGATCAAATAAAAAGTTCTTATTGTGGATATACAAAAAATTACACATGGGTGAAAGGCAAACGGGCAACAAGCTGCGCCGCTAAGCCTTTTTAGATGGCAAAACTAATCCTCGTAAACACAACATTCATGGACTAATTACCAATAGTTCTTTTCTAGTTGATTTTTCTTTCAAGGATTAATTGCCAATTGTTCTTTTATTGCAACGTGATAATCATATTTTCTTTTCATTTGAGCATTATAGTTTTATTTTTCTTTTGTGTAATGTTTGCAAGTTTTCCAAGGCTCCTAGCACATAATTTTTAATTATATTTTTGATTCTGGCTTGCAGGACATGTACATCTTGCTGAAGCCCTTGGGGTGCCTATTCACATCTTCTTCACAATGCCATGGACGTGAGTTTAATTTGTTCTAATAATTTATTCACATTTTTTATGTTAGCAAGAGAAATTTTCATAACAAGATATAAGCTGCTTTCAGAGTCTTGAATAACATGCATGCAGTACTAAAATGTTTTATTTAAAACTAGGAACAATTGCATGTTCAGATATTCAGATAATGCAACATATTCTTTACCATTCCCTTTTTCAGTGCTTTTTAAAAAATCATTTTTTTTCCTTACATTTTAAAAAAATATGCAGGCCAACCTATGCATTTCCCCACCCTTTGGCGCGTGTTTCTCAAGGTGCTGGTTATTGGGTATGCCCCTTTACTGAAACAATATTTCGTAATCTGATTTTGATATTTTTATAATAATTTCTGGACTTCCTTATTGGCAAACCTGTTTCAATATTTCCTTGCCATTTGCAGCTGTCTTATATAATTGTGGATCTACTGATATGGTGGGGAATGCGAGGAATTATTAATGACTTCAGAAAAAGAACATTGAAGCTTGCTCCTATTGCATACTTCAGCATGTATCGTGGATCAATATCTCATTTACCAACTGCCTATATGTGGAGTCCTCATCTTGTTCCAAAACCAAGTGGTATGGACAAGGATGCAATTATTAATTGCATATTCTCATACCCTAATTATACTTTTTTAAATGAGTAATCATTTTATCATTCAAGTATTTGAAATAGGAATGTTGACTTGAATTGTGAGAATATAAAGTTTTTGGCTGAAATCAAATAACTAATGAATTTTAGTAAGAAAGATTTTGTAATTGATATGATTCAAATTAGATTCCACTAAACTATATAGTGTAGTGTTACCTGTTTAATTTTCAAAGTTATTTCATACGTATATTTTATGAAGCGTCGTAAGATATAAAATCAATCATGGGCTTGCATTAAATAACTTAAGCTTAGAAGAATTGGTCCTTAAGGATAATGACATTTAACTAATTTGCAGACTGGGGCTCTTTAGTTGAGGTTGTTGGTTACTGTTTCTTGAGGCATGAGTCAAACTATCAACCACGGGAGGATTTTCTCCAATGGATTAAAAAAGGACCGCCTCCTTTATATTTTGGATTTGGGAGCATGGTATTGTAATTTTTCACACTTGTACTACTACGAGTCTTTGTTATGAATTTATCTCCTATCAATGCCTTTTTTTCTGTAAATTTTTCTGTTTGGATTCTGTAGAGTTCACCACCATTATAGTGTCAGTATTTGTCTTTTTCTTGAAAAATCAACCCTATATTTAAGCTAATGAAGCATGGTGGGATTTCGCATGCAAGGAGTTGGTCGTTACTTATGCCATTAGAGACATGACAAATATGATACCTGAGTTGGCATAGTGTATTTTTTGCCCACTGCATGTTTGGATTGTAATACAAGTTTAATTTCACTTTTACATCTAAGTGGCTTCTTAATTATTCATCAGATAATCTGCAATCAATCACCCCTTGTCTAGAACATGAAAACATACTCAGTTTGAAACTCAGATAATAGTTCAAATAAGATAATCTGCCTTGTACATTATTTATCTATATCAAAGCTGTTATCATAATATAAATAGGCCCTGTTTGGGTTAACAACTTAATTAAGCGCTTATAGGAAATGCGTTTATCATACAAGGACTTACGTATAAGCTATTTTTATAACAAGATAAAATAATCTCAAACTGTTTTCATATAAGTTATAAGCTGTTTTTATAAGCTATCCTGGAGAGCTTATGAAAATAAGCTGTAGTCAGCTTATGGACATGTCATAAGCTATTTTCATAAGCTCTCCTAAACAGTCTCAAAAGTGTTTATCCCAGTAGATAAGCTCAAATAATCTGTTTCAGTTATACTCATAAGATAGTGAGCATAAAATTGTTACCTTGAGACGATTAGAAATATTTTAAAATGATTGTTTAAGTCATCTTACAGAATTTGTATTTTACTTTGTCAGCCTCTTGAAGATCCTAAAACAACAACAGATGTTATATTGGAAGCGCTAAAAGAGACAGAACAACGGGGAATTATCGACCGAGGTTGGGGCAATCTAGGGAATTGTAAGTATTCTCTTTTGATTTTGTTTTGTACCTATGTTTCGCTTTTTTCAGATGCTGTTGAGGAAGTTATATTTAATTTTTTGTTTCATATTCTGTTAATTAAATAAATGTCAATGATTGAATGGAATATATTTTCTATTATTAGGTTAAATCTCGTGATATCATTATTGTTTTTGCCATTAACTTAGACTCACCATCAAGTTGAACTGAGTTGTTCGTGAGTTTGAAATGACTTGATCTCGAGCTGAAAAAAAGGTTCATGAAGAACTCGAGTTGAATTTCAAATTGAACTAATTTTTATCTAGTCGAACTGATTCAAGTTTGAATTGTCTCTACTCATTTCCAGCCCTAATTTTGACCATATTAAGTTTAAGAATTGATGAACTTATTTCATAATTTGACTTATGAAATGCATTGAGATAATTATACATTATGCTGTGTGCATTTTAGGTGATTGACGTTAGTTTCATTTGCATATGTTTTTAATTATGCAGTGACAGAAGTTTCTGACAACGTTTTCCTTCTTGAGGAATGCCCTCATGATTGGCTGTTTCCTCAATGTTCTGCTGTGGTAAGTTTCAATTTATCCTTTCTTGTGGGATTATTTCGTAAAGAAGAAAGAAAAATTGGAGGGGTCACAGGGGTTCTGGTTCTTTTATTCTTCCTTTCACTCAAATCTAGGCATGAATTTGCAGGTGCATCATGGTGGAGCGGGAACCACGGCTACAGGATTAAAATCTGGGGTAATCATTATTCAATAGCATCTTCATTCACTGAGATATTTTCTTATCGATAATATACTAGGATTTGTATGACTGTCTTAGGAATTTATTGACATTTTTTTGGTTCTATAAAAAAAAATGAAAATCAGAACAGTGAGTTTATTGATTTCCCCCCTGATTTGAATACCTTAATTTGCAGTGTCCAACAACAATAGTCCCATTCTTTGGAGATCAATTCTTTTGGGGAGATAGAATACATCAGAAAGAGTTGGGACCTGCTCCAATTCCAATATCCGAGCTCAATGTTGAGAATTTATCAAATGCTATAAAATTCATGCTCCAGCCAGAGGTAACTGTGTAGTCATCAGAGACCTTTATCATTGCAAACAGTTTCATGGCTTGTCCAATAATATTCACTCTTAATGTATTTCAGGTGAAATCTCGAACAATGGAAGTTGCTAAGTTGATTGAGAGTGAAGACGGCGTTGCTGCAGCAGTTGACGCGTTTCATCGCCACCTGCCTGATGAGCTACCGCTGCCAACTCCATCTCATGTGGAAGACGAGGACCACTCAAGTCCTCTTAATTGGTTTTTTGACCAACTTGCAAAGTGGTGTTGTTTGCCTTGTGGTGGTGTGTAGATTTTTTAAATTCATATTATTATTTATTCTTTTTACTGATTTTATTCATTACTAATTAGGTTTTGATAGGAACTTTCTGTTATTACAGAATGGTAGCATAATGTTTTGGTTTGGTATTTCATTCATTCTCTTAAGTCTCTTATATATACAAGACCACGACTAACAATAAATGTTCATGTATATTAGATATTAGATTTCACCCCTGCCCCTCAAACATTTTGTATAGGAGGTTATGTCATTTGTTGTAGATTAAGAGTTGAGAGTTCTACTTACATAAAGAAGTCTGCTAGGTGTTTTTGTTTGATAGTTGATGATGATGTCATGGAATAATTTTGTGTAGTATGAGGTTCAAATAAAATTGCTTGTGTTTTACTTCTCCCCCTGGTCTTATCTCTCATATTAGTATATATACAGTATGTATGAAGTTAACATTAATAATTTTGTATCTTGGAATTATAAGAGAAGTGAAAGGTTCATTTATAGAAGTGACAAAAAATACATCCATGTAAAGTAAGAAAGTGATACGGCAAATCAAAAAGAAAATCCTGACAACACTTGATCAAACATTTAAAGGGAAAAAAAATACTATGTAAAACGCAGCAAGTGAGAAAATAATGCAAGAAGGAAAATCATACTAAGTGCTTGATTTGAATAAAGGGAAATGCTTGATGTTACGAATACTGATCAAACAAAGCCTAACGAATGAATCTGGTCCGTTGAATTCTATTTTCCAACCCTCCAGATTTTTATTTTATCTCCTTTTTTAAGACAAATTCGTGTGTTTCTTGCGGATGAAAAATATTGTTTCCTACGAAGGATGTATCGCGACAACAAAGAATAAGAGCAACCTCTACCATGATTTCCACCAAAACTAAAATCGTATTATTTTAATACTCAAATATAACACCTAAATTATGCATTTGTTTCTTCTCAAGGTTTCGTGGTTGTAATGCTTTTTGGTATTTAGCAAAACTCAAATATAACACCTAAACTATGTAGTTATTGAAATTATTCTTTGTAAAATAAAAAATATATATTTTGGTGTATACTTTGTTTTTATTTGTCAAAAAAGAAAGATTTTGATTTTCACCATAAATATTATTTATTACTTATTTTTTTAAATAGAAAGAATGGCATTAATATCGGACAGATTATGAGTAAAATTATTACTAAAATGGAAAAGACTCCCGCATGAAGGAATGCTGACTATAAATATCAAAGTGGGTCCCACAAAAAACACCGAATTCTCCTAAACTGCCGGCACCATCCCGCCTTCACTTCAACTTACTCTCTCAGATTTTCCAAATGCGGTTGCCGGAGAACGCCGGGCTAGGCGTCGCCGCCATGTCCTACATCGCCGTTGACTACCTCCGCCACCTCTCACCTACATGGCACTCGCGGCTGCAACCAGCGCTGTGGACTCTCCTCGCCCTCGCTGCCGTTGTTCGTGTCCCCTCTTACCGCCACTGGTCCGCGGAGTTCCGGTCAGCTATTCCGTTCATCGCTTCAATGCTCTTCATGCTTGCTTGTCTCCTCTACGAAGCTCTTTCTGTTCGCTCCGTCACCGCTGTCCTTGGCCTCGACTGGCACCGGTAACTACTGTTCTTTCTATTTTTGAAATTTTTGTAGCAGATCTAATCTATTATTATATTCTATCTGTTAGTAGTGGCACAGTATCCAATGATTTTCTGTGCTTAAATACTTTTGAAATAAATTTCTGGTTGTAGATCTAATCTATTATATACATGATATGTTAGCATATAAAAGGTGAAGGACATATAAAGAAGGTGAGAATGCATTGAAAATGTACATTATTTGTGCTAGATTTCTTGAATCAATAGAGTTGTCTCTTGATGATCCTTATAAATGATGTTTTTATGGATTAATGGGAGAGAAGAGACTTATTCGGTTAATAATAGGCAAAACTGGTTTTGAGTTTTTTCAATATGTTTTTGTGGATAACCTAAGATATGAATGAAAATATAGTATTCTTTTGTAATGGTTCCCTAAGTTGAGAATGTGATAAGATGGATAATTGCAAATGGATTATTAAATCAAAGGTAAATTTGATAGATGAGAACCCAATTAGAGTTAGCGTTCTTCGTACGTACAAGAGAAAGGGAAAGATAAAAGAAACTAAGTCTAAGACTTAAACCATTACTCTACTCGAGAGTACCAAAATGAAGACTTAAACCATTACTCCACTTGAGAGTACCAAAATGAGAGAGGAGAGACTTCATCAATTTTCTTCGTACCCTTCCTTTCAACCATTGGCCCCTTTTATAGAAGGTTAAGAGAATTTTTTCTTGTTGTTTTTTTTCCCTTAATTATTAAATCAAGTGATACATGTCCCATGTGCTATTTTGGATCATAACCGGTTTATACAAAAACTCAATCGTTTGTGTTTTAATCACTAACACTCCCTCCGTCTCATTTTAACCGTCTCTTTGGGGTTGTGCGTGGTTCTTAAGGAAATGATTAGTTGAGTTGATTTCAATGGTAAAATTTGTATCATTTACTGA